>Ga0315291_10004501_pt1 | contig 17753 bp, 8 predicted proteins | sample YL17G12_20_MG_FD_203070 | JGI IMG/M metagenome (GOLD analysis project Ga0315291, IMG submission 203070) | Sediment microbial communities from Yellowstone Lake, YNP, Wyoming, USA - YL17G12_20 | ecosystem: Environmental > Aquatic > Freshwater > Lake > Sediment | place: USA: Wyoming | collected...
ATCTATATCTACATAATAAAGATAATCCATACCATCAAATTTATCACTATTATTAGTAAAATGTTTAAATCTATCCATGGTTGCGTATGGAAACGGAACATGATCAATATGGATTTGCGTTACATTTCGATGAGTGCCCAAATCATGTTCCTTGTCAGAAAATAAAAAGTAAGATACCTCAAAATCATCAGTATTAAAAAAGTATCTATCTGCTGATGATATTAGTGGGTCTATAAATGAGTGATATTTTCCGGTAGATATTAACAATAAACCAATTTTTGTTTTGTTTGGATTTTTATCGCTAGAAATATTTATCGTATTATATTTTTGTTTGTTTCTTATTGATTTGTCAAGTTGCGCCTGTAATCTTCTATCAACTTTGTGATCGTTTAATGGATTGTCTAAATTATAAATATATAATATGTCGTTCATAAATCTTGAGTGTTGACCCGCCATTTCAAGCATAGGGAACATCATAGCAAAATCCCAAGTCATACTATAGAACCTTCCATCGGCCATCAAATCATCTCTATTGATTTTTTTAAATAACCAAGCATAAAATGTTCTTAAATGAGAAGAACACCATGCATAACCCCTAAATCCATTTTTATCAATAATATTATTTGGTATTTGTTGGCAAGTTCCTATCGCCCTATCGTTACTGTTTTCGTACTGCCCATATGTCATCCATACGTCGCCGCTATTATACGCCTGGTTAAGGTAATTAAGAACGTGATTATGTGCTAACCAGTCATCTCCGTCTAAAGTCAAAACAATCTCATCGTCCGCACAACTGTGAATTGCGTTATATAAATTTTCTAATGCACCAACTCTAGTTAGGTTTTTTACTAGATTTGTTCTTATATTACCTCCAGTACGATCAATTGTTGCTTTAGCAGTCTCGAATGTGCTGTCGGAAGAACAGTCATCTATATATATTACTCTGTAGTTTTTGTAGCTTTGGCTTAGTGCTGACTCTAAATTTTTAACAACATACCCCTCATTATTATAGCTAGGAATAATAATCACGAACTTTCTATCTTTCCCTGGTCGCAAATCTATTTCATTCCTTAATTTTACAGGAGCTAGTTTGTTTGATATTATTGTGCTTTTAATTGAATTATCGTCATATACTGGGCTTTGATACGGCGGCGGTCTGTATTTTATAGGTAGTTTGTAATTTTGATCTGCTATTAATATGACTTTGGAAATTGCAACTTCGCCAGTAGATGAATCAGGTCGGGCTATTACCAGTTTAAACATACCGTCTTCTGGAATGTTTGAGCTACTAACCCTTAAGTTAATTGCCCTATGAACCTCTGAACAAAAAGCGAAAGCCGGCTCTACACCCTGCGCTGACTGAATGTACGCAGTTAATTTTCCATTTCCTATTGTTTTACTTGCCTCAATTATCACTATATAATTAGAGTTTGGGTGTATCTCTTGTATTGGTATGGTTATTTTGCCGTTAACTCCCAATATAATACTTTTGCCGTTAAATTTAGAATCTTTAATTGCGTTAAGCCGAAACAAATGGCTAGGGGCGGCTTCATACAACACATTATATATTGGCAATGAATCTGAGCTTTGTTCGTTTGTCATTGATGTAATTACTTTGTGCGCTATGGGTTGTAATGTAATAGGCGCTGGGGCATCTCCGATATGCTGATATAAAACTGGAACATTTTGCCTTTCGCTATTTATTTGTAATTCTGTTATTTCGCAAGTGCCAAGAAATTTAACATTTCCATCACTTAGTTTAAACATATTTGGAGGATTAGTTGATACCTGTGCAATGTTATCCGCCTCAACAAGAGCACCCTCTGAAGCATATAGACGACCGTCAACAATACGAATACATTTATATGATTTGCATCTGTTTAATGTATTTTTCCATTCTGACACTTTCGATTCTCCATTAGTTCCAGATGTATACAAGTCTATGCTTAAAATTTCTATTATTCCTAAACTATTTTGAGTCCTTTTGATTATTAATTTTTTGCTACTATCTAGTTGTATTTGTAAATTTTGGCGGGATTTACTTAATATGCCAGTTTCTTTATCATTTATAATAGACTGGCCGTTTCCAGATTTGCGCCGAACATATACATTACATATATCAGCCGTATTAAAAACGCTAAAATCTAATTCTAAAGCTCCAAATTTAGCGTCTAGTTCATATGTTTGCCCAAATTTACACGCACGAGAGGCTGTAACATAACTTTTAAGCTCTGATATGGATATATTTCTGACAAGATCCAATTATTCCTCTTTGAATGGAATGTATATTGGTTTTGTTCTGTTGTAATAAGCAGCACAATTAGCGTTAAAGTCTTTTAGAAATTTATCATGGGTTTCCGTTTTCCACTTCCTGTATTCTCCTTTGTCATTTTCTCCAGAGCCAATGTGATTACCGTTTTCTTTTAAATAACATAATTGAAGCTTTATTGCTCTAAGCCTAAGACCATAGTCCGCATCTTCAAGCCCATAATGGCCATAAGACGTATTAAAAAAACCGATCAGTTTATGTATTTTTTTATTGAAGCACATGCAGGCGGTTCCCAAATTACCCTGAGATTTATTCTGGAACTCTACTCCGTTTTTTGTTACCAATGGATATTTAGTATCTTCAAAATTTACTCCACACGCAGCATATGTAGGATTATTTTCTAGGACATCAATGCATTCACTCAACCATCCATTCGGCAAAATAACGTCGTTGTCTAAAGTGACTAACCATTCTCCATCTAGTTTGTTAGCCTCCACCAGCCCTTGATTTCTACCAACAGCAATACCTTTATTTTCAGAATTATACCTTATTACAGTTTGTTTTAAATATTTACACTCTAGTTTTAAACTTTCTAAATATTCCTTGGTGCCATCGGACGAAGCATTATCTATAACAATTAAATTAAAAGGATAATCTGTTGTTTCGCACAAAGAATCAAATGTTTGCTTGGTCAATGGTAATCTGTTGTACGTTACACACATTATGTTAGCAGTCATTAAACTAATCCTTCTATTGCTGTATATACTTCCATTGGGTTTAAATCATTAGATCCGATTATTTGGCACTCTGACTCTAAAACCTCGGCATTTTTATATACGTTAAATGCGCTCTTTTTTAGTTTGCGCAAATTATTAAAAACTACATTTGATTTAGATGCCCATAATGAAACTAATAAATAGTCAATATCCTGCGATAATATCATCCAAGATTTTTCTAATAACGGAAATATTATAGGTAATTTAACCGGGGCAATAAATATACCGGCTTTATAGGGCAAAACAATATTATTATCAGAGCACACAACTATATTAATATCAAAACGTTTTATTATAGCCGCAAAATTAAGAACATCATCCCATCCCCAATTTAAACAATCTATATTATGATTTGAATATTTTGTGTGGTTTAATATTATAAAGATAAATTTCTGATTATCATAAAATTTATTTGTATCCGCCCATTTTTTATATTCAACATAATCAAAGTAATTAAATTTCGGTTTGTATTCAGATTTATATTCTAACATCAAATTATCAAATATTTGCTTTACAACGGGCTCTGTGCGTTCATAATCATTTCTTAAATAATAACTTTGCATAATCAAATAATTATTCAGACAATTAAAATACGCCAAATTATCATTCCCTAAAAATAAAGGCACCGGATATTTATGAGCTATATCTGGCACTTCTTTATATTTGGATATGGCGTTGGCTTTTATTAATGGCTCAAATTCTTTATTTCCAGCCCAATATATATTGTTAGACTCTATTTTATTTATCGCGGCAACAAAATATAAAGAGAAAAATGATTCTAATAATCCTCCGTGAGATAAAATAACAATATCACGATCTTTTAGCGTATCTTTCCATGTATCTGTAGTAATTTCTGGGACAACGTATTTATTATTTTTTATCTTCCAAGGTATTCCGGGAGAAAATGGAAAATATTTTGTGCTATACTTTGATTTCATTATATCCAGAATCTTTTAAATATAAATCATGATCAATTTTGTATTTTGGCTTGCCATTCTCCCACCACTTAGATTTAAAATGATTAACATTGTGCTGCATGAACATTTTATTGACAGGATTCTTTTTTAGAGACGCTGATTCTTCGTGGTATATTTTTGTCTCTCCGCAATATGCTATTTTCTCTGTTTGCCCTATTTTTAAGCACAAATCAACGTCCTCAAATGACCACATGAATTCTTCATCAAACCCGCCAACCCTTTTAAAACTTGATGCTTTAACTAAACACACCGCCGCCGTTACTGCTTGAAAATATCTATTCTTTTCTGCCGCCTTATCTGATTCTTCTCCCGCCCTATAATGCCAAGCTAGATTGCCGTACTTAGAAGAAAAAATTGTTCCTCCGAATTGAATTTTGTTTGTGCCAGCATATAAAAGCCTAGCCCCAACAACCGCCGCATTGGGTTTGCTCATTAACTGAATCATTTTAGATAAAGATTCCATATCGCCAAACTCAACATCATTATTAAGAAGCAATATTAAATCATCATCTGCTGGAGCCACTTTATCAAACAAAAAATTCATGCCGGCAGAAAATGAATGTCGATTGTGTCCTATATCATATGTTTTAATCCAATTTCGCCCCCAACCATTAACCACCTTAATCGTATCATCAGAAGATCCGTTATCTCTTATGTGCCAGGTATACTGTATGTTTTTAGGCAAATAAGAACAATTGTCAGACACTCCTCCGTAAAGAGTTTTTAATTTATCCAACCCATTCCACGAAAGCGTTAATATACTAAGGTTCATCTATGCTCTGTTATGTTTTTAAAGGCCTTATATCCGACAATACATGACGAAATTATCCCACTAAACAAAATTGATGATATTGTAGTCGCAGTGTCAAAATTAAAAATATATGATATACAAAACATAGCAGACATTATTAAATACGGAATAGTGCTGCAACTTAATATATTTAATGCGTCTATTATTTCTTGGGTACTCGGGTTTTCCATTTTTCTATAAATTTCCTTTTGGCAGGCATATACAATGATAATGTGTTTAGCTTTTTACTAGTAGTCTTTCCAAAATGAACAACAGGTATTTTTACTATCTCTAATGGTATGTTTAATTCGGCTGCCCTTAAAGAAAGGTCAGAATCCTCAAAGTAAGCTTTTCCAAACTCTTCAGTGAACGGCCCAGTGTATGGAGGTATAATGAGCTTATCAAATATCTCCCTAGAACTAGTCAAACACCATCCACTAATATACGTATGACACTTATATTTAGGGAAATCCTCTACTTCACTGGCAAAATTAAAATTCAAATCTAAAATACCCAATGCCGGACCAACTAAATGTGTGTCAGCCTTCTCTAAACATTTATCAATCCAATTAGTTTTATCACCGCGAACCCTAATATCGTTATTTAGAAACATTACATATTTGCCAGAACTTATTAAATAGCCCCAGTTGCAACCGCCGGCGAAGCCAAAATTTCTTTCTAGACGCTCATATTTTATATTTGGTAGGTTTAGTTCTTTAATTATATCAGGCGTTTCATCTGTGCTGCCATTATCTACCACTACTATTTCTACGCCCGGTGGCAAATAAGATAAATCAGTTAAACATGCCTTGGTATATGGAGCCGAATTGTATACCGGAATTATTATTGAAAGTCTCGCTGACATATTGTTTATATAGCTCCCTAACACCTTCCTCGACTCAATTTTGACCTTTTATTGTCCAGACATAGCCAAGGTCGTTATTTTTGAAACAGCCTCATATTTGATTTAAGAAGATTACAGTCTCACTGGATTTCTAATATCTTTTTTACGGCATTATCCCATGTGAACACCTCTCTAGTTTCTAATATCGATGGCATAAAATCTAGAAGTAAAGAGTCGTATTCGTTATATGCTTTTTTAAGTAATTCTGCTGCGTGGTCTATATTAGGTTCAAACATTTGTGCGTATGGATTTCCGCTCCAGTACATTTGGCTTTGGTTCGCTCTAATAACTCTTCCGCTAACTAATAAAGAGTTTTTGTCATTTAAAAAATCTAATTGCCCACCGTAATTAGGGCAAATGTTAAATTTACCAGCCCCTAAAGCATCAAGGCCTGGTATATAAAACCCTTCACAGTGACTCATGCTAAACATTATATCACAAGCGTTAGTTAGCTCGGTCATATTTGGAATAAATTCTGTTATTAGTTCTACCTCAGCATGATTTTTATATTTGTGCAAAAAGTTATTATATATTTCGTAAAAATCAACATCAAACGAGTGTTTTTTTATTTTTTCTTTTTGTACACTTATTTTAAATACCAAACAGACATCATCTTGTTTAGTAAATGCTCTGCCCCAAGCTTCAAATATAGCCGGTAAGTTTTTTCTTTGATGAGGTTGTCCTATTGTAACAAGATATTTAATTTTTTTATTTGTCTTTAGCGGATATTTGTTTTTATTTTCAAAGTCTTCTAAGTGAATTCCGTGAGGTATAGTTAATACGTGATTTTCAGGAACTCCGCTATTAATAAATATTTGCCGGCAGAAATTAGATGGGGCTAATATTTTATCAGTATATTTATAGTATTTTGAAAATCCAGTAGGTAATGTAGGTAAATACTCATACGCCCATATTCCAAATCGTTTAGTATTTCCGTTCCTTAAATAAATAGGGAAATTAATAGGAGCAGTATAACTTACCTGCATATCATATTGTTTATCTAATTTATCTATTTGGTATTTTTTTAAATCATCCGGCAAATGACACGGCTTATCTTTATCAGTGGGAAATAAATCTACTTGATGGTTTAATTTTAGTAATGAACGGCAAATATTCCAGCCTACAACGCTCCAGCTATGATTGGCATAAAGAAACTGCTGAATCTTAACATTCATATAATTTATTATAAGCCGAGTGTAATAACCTCGACAACAATTATTAACTTAATAACCCGACAAATTGCGACGAGTCTATTATTGTAGGCTGGTTAACAAATCCGCTTTTCTTAATATATACGGTTATTTGTATTTTTGACACTAACGTTTTAAATATAGGATCTACTGATAAATCCTGCATAGTCAGCGTTAATATTCCTGTGTTATGATCTAAATATACTCCTATCGTATTATCCACTATCACCCCATATCCGTCTGTCACAGAATATCCATCGATTGATGGGTACCAGGCTTGGATCGACACATCAAATCTAAGTTGATTTTTTAGTAAAGCGTCTGATTTAACATAAGTACAATCAGAAAACTTCATGGCTGGCAATCCGGCAATAGTAAATCCAGCATCGGCTTCAACTACAAATTTATCAAATATATTCAATGAAACTTCTTCCAGTGGCACCGCGGGAAGATTCAAAACAATCTGCCCAACCTCAAAATCTAATCTATAATTTGTTCCGTCTGGATTTAAGATAGCCCCCTTACGCATTATAAGGTTATCAGGAATCATTATATCGTTTCTTCCCGGATCACTCTTCGGAACAATATCTGTAGTATCTCGGCAATTTAATAGCAACGCAGGCACACAGTCTTTAACCACAACGGAATCAGGAAAGCTAAATGCTGCCGGCACAACCTTCGCATCACTACTCGTTACCAACATGTAATCGGCCCAGAAAGGCTGCGGAGCTATTTTATAATCTATTGGCACAAACGGAATAGTAGTAAACACAACATCTGACGCAGCAATATTTGGCGTAACTATATAACCGTCATAAATCGCAACGTATGGGTTTAGAGAGCTTTCAAGAATTTTGTTGTTATACCCATCTATTCTTACATAACCATCGCCACAGTCATAATACCCATCGAATCTGCCAATGCTTTCTTGAACTGTGATGTCCATATGTGTGAATGAACTGCCGACTGGAAATGCATGTATTTGTCGATTTACATATTGAGTAATTAGATTTAAGTCGTTAGTTGTAATATAGCCGTCGCCATCTACGTCACAGCGTAATAATTCAAGCGTAGAAATATATCCGTCAATTATTTTCTGTTGAGTTGATGGATTACTAATTCCTTCTCCCAAAAGATATGCCGCTCTAATCACGTCCAAAGCATCAATTACGCCATCTCCATTAACGTCCCCATACCCATCTGTACACACAACCGTTTTAAATATGCGGTAATCAATAATCGAGCACCCAACATCAGGTATAAGTTTACTTCCTATTAGGTTATTAGAAAGCAAATCGGGATCAGGAGCAACTACAGTAAATACATCACCTTTTGCTAATCCTGGTAGTTTTTGTGTTTTCTGTATGACAAAATTTGTTTTAGGATTAATGTCTTCAGCGCCTCCGATAATGATTGGCTCACTTACCGATTGTAAACTAACAAGACCAGAATTTGTAACGAAACTTACCTGAGGCTCAAATTGTTGTCGTAAAAATATTGGAGATCCAGTACGTTCATCTTGTGACTGATCTGATTGCTGCTGTATGGCCTGAACTATAGCAATATTTAAAGTGTTTTCGCCAGAGTCAGATAAAGCCAATGCATCTAGGCAGAAATCAACCTGCGCGCCATCTGCATTGATTTCCGTTTTTTCTAATTGAATACCATTGCCAGCATCATACGCCATTCCGTCAGCAACTTTAGCGGCATCAGTCCATACCTGGAACCACAAATCTTCTTCTGGCACATCAACCCAAACATTATTAAAAAGAGTGAGGCGTGCGTTTTCCGTGCTATGATTTGCCGCCCCAGTAAAAACAACACCAGAGCCAGCTGCGCCAGAACGATTTATTGTTACAGCATAAAAATTACCAGGAACTATTATGCTGTTAGTGATCATTCCTAGTTGAGTTGCACTAAAAACAAAATCAACAGGCTGAAGAACGTCGTTTAAAACATATCCTAAATCTTTCAAATCTGCCTGGCTTAAACTTAATTGAGCTAATGGATGGCTTGATGGATCAAAATCTATAGCTAGCTGAGGAACAATATCTGTTGGCGAGCTTACCGTAGTTTGTAATGCCCAAACGCTAATAACCAAACTTCCAGTCCAATCAAATTCATTTGCGACCGGTACAGCGTTATTAGCCTGAGCCCCAAGTAAGAGTGTAATTTTTTGAATATTATTTGTGGCTGCTTGAAATTTTTCGCCAATTTTAGACGTTACATCTCCGGCTGCCAAAGATCTGTTTTGTTTAACTGTTGTATTAATATTTAATGAGTCAACACTAAACTCAGGGCCAATTCCAGTCTGTATTGTATTATAAAGGCTAACTGCCGGATTTGATACCTTGAAATCGCGGAAAAATAAGTTTGGCTCTATGTCTTGCGCTACCATTATAGCATCACGAGATAACTCAAACGATGAGGACTCTCTAATAACAATGGAGCCACCTAAATCACGAGAACAATTGTTATTCCCCTTGAAATCATTGAAGAAAATTCCAAGGATTCTTGCATAATGTTTTCTTGTTACTTGTTTTTCGCTTTTGTGAAACGTAAACCGGTCATATTGTGGTAAGCCTTGAAAATCTACACCAATTATTAAAACTTTAGTGCTTAAGCGTCCAAAGGCAGATGTTCCTGTTAGTTCTACCTCTAACTGGTTTCCTAGGTTAGTGTCGCTTGGTTGTAATTGAGCTTGTAAGCCGGTCCCGTCGAAATTTCCTGCCGCTAAAATTGATGCTTGAATTTGTGTTAAATTGTCTGAGTCAAATATGATGTTTTGAACTAAAGAAGAGGGCAAAACGCCAGACCCAAAATGGTTATTAATGATCGATGCGTCGGTCACTATATTTCGGTTTTGTTCAACATCCAAATCCTGAACAGTAATTTGCTCGGCATCGTGAAACTTGTTAAAAATTGTGGAGACAGGTGTTCTAGTTGTCATTTTATACCCAAATGCGAAAAAATGCCACTTACTTAATGATGTGAATTTCGGCTATAGCTGTTGCTGGTTTGAGCGCCAAAATTAAACTCTCCAGAATTTTTTGAACCCTTGAACTGCTAGAAACTATATTAAAACTATCTATTATATTCATTGTGAAGTCAAATATTCCAAATACATCATCTCTTAATATGGCAAAGTCGGTATTTTTTGTTAATAGACTGTTAAAATCAAGCAGAAATGTAGTAAACGCATCTTCTATTACCGGAAATACAACATTGAAATTAGAGCTATATGTTGTGTCTATTGGTTGACCGGCAATTGTTACAGGTATTCTCGCTATATCGCTTAGCCTGAAGTTATCAATTCTAGCTTCTGCGGCATGAACTCCTAAATAATCAGAGCCAATAAAAAATTGATTTATAGGATCTTTGAAGTTAATATCCGTAACAAGTATTTGATTAGTTACGCCTACTGTTGTTTGTCCGAATATAAATCCTTGTCCAAACAGCAATCCGCTTCCAAATAAAACAACGCCCCTTTCTTCCCCGTCACAAAACAATCTAATTTCATCTTTATTGTCTGCTCGGTTGAATTTGTAAGTTGCTCTGATTCGGTGCCAGCTATCGCGAGCCCAGAAAATTGGCTGTCTTATCTGAACGTCCTTTCCTTGCGCTCTCACATTAAAAGCAATAAACCCAGATTGATCTTTAAGTATAGTAATTCGGTCCCCGCCAAGGCCAGAAGGTATGTAGGCAATTTTAACAGGTGTTTGTTGGTATGGTAGCGCTACTTTTAAATTAATTGTTTGGCGGTCACTTGAAACTGTGCCGCTTTGAAAATAATCTTGACCAGAATCTTTAGTATCAGTTTGCAATCTTACACTAAGAACCTGCTCTATACTTCTTGATACCTTCACAGTCCCCTTTGTAATACTAACTTCCTCTTCTACTACAGAGCTTGTGGCGTCAAAATAAACTCTTGGAACAGGGTCGTTATATGTATCAAATCTTGGACTAACCCAAAATTCTATTGTCCCTTCGCTTCTAGTTGTCAGCCTGCCATTATTATCAAAAGATAGCCCCTTATCGGTTATAACTATACTCTGGCCAAAATTAGCATTAACACTATCTGCCGACTGAACGAAATCTCTATCTGCCAATACATAAAAATCAGAATCATTAATTAGCGGCAATGAGTTAAAGTGCAGCAGTGCCAATGTAGAATGATTTTTCCTAAGTTCTCTAATTGATATAAAATCAGTTGTGATAGACTCTTGGTTTGCCGCAATAGTTTCCCCAACCCTTGTGTCAGTCATCATGTGAGAAGATATTCTGAGTTCATCCAACACCGCTTTGGCCGGCTTGGTTAAATTAAAATCCGAACCAACAAATGCTGTTTGGTTTATTGGATCAAATGGAACTTCTAAGAAAGACTGATAATCAAATTCATAAACGCCTTGAGGAATTGGGTACGGTATATTTGTCATTCCGGCGGTTTCTAAGAAGAAAAATCCATTCTGAAATCCGCTACGACCAATTGAAACGTTAAACGTATCATATTTCCCACCAGAAAACGCAGAGCCAGTAGGAATGTTTAACTGTACGTTCGTGTTATTTAGACGATTAGCTATAGTGTATGTTCCTGCTACCGGGGCCGGATAAGTAATTACTAACAAATTTCCAACATCAGATAACGGAAAGAATCCATTATTATCTGTAACTGTTGTATTTCCAGTACCCTGCAAAGAAAAACCAGATTGCGTTTTATAAGCAAATCTAATTACTGGATATGCATTATTTCCATCTGGGATTGTGATCGGATACACTTCCTTTATCTCTACTGCTACTCCATTTTTACTAGTTATCAATGGAGTTGTCTGTACATCAACGGAAGAAGTTGTTTTGAATTTATTGGTTGTGCTTTGCGTTCCTGCGGCAGAGAATGTTAATGTTTCAAATAATGGACCTGCTGCTGTTGTTCCGTTAATAGTTACTGTTGTCGGTGTGCCAAAGTTTACATTTCCGCCAGTAACTCTAACCGATAGTTTACGGCCTTCTGTGCTATTGGTCGGTTGAGTTATAGGGAGTCCTGTTGCTACAAAGTTTCCAAAAGAAATTGTAGAGTTTGCTGGGCCAATTACGGTATAAGGCATAACTACCGCCACGATGCTTGCTTCATCAAGATTTATTGGCGGGGGTAATGCGGTTTTAAGAACGGCCTGTGTATTGCCCCATATAAATACTTGATCTCTACATCGTCTGTGATTTCTTCCAAGGGTTCTTATCAACACCTTATCACCAGCTTTAGCGTCACCTAAAAGCGTTAATACATTTTGATTTAGTCCGTTTTTGCTGATAGAATAAGCGGGAACAGTAGCCCTTAACCCAGGTATTTCTGTTTCTACGGCTCCACTTAGAATTGATACGGCTATATTGGAGTACAAATCTATTTCGCTGGATACAACGGCAGAATATGGGTTTACAGAGAATTTAGCATCTGATAATGTTGCTGGCATAGCAGTGTTTAATTGCAATGTGTTCCCGCTAACCGCTAGTATTGAGTATGTACTAAAACCAGTCTCATTAATTTGAATTGTATTACCAGGAAGAATTCCGTCTGACGTAAAATTATTGCTAGCAGATGTTACGAAATAAGATCCTGAATTTGTTTGAAGATCCGCACCGACAACACAGGTAAGAGGTACTGTTCCGGCAATTATTTCTGGCTTAACTGTTCCAAACCTATCTGTTGATGTTGATATAGGTCTTCCTCCATAAAGCATAATATTAGGAACCTCGAAGCCGTCAACGAAAAGATGCATTTCGTCTCTTCTGTCTGAAGTATTTAGTTTCCAGGATATAGCGACATGATGTTTTTCTCCAGCTAACCACCCTTGAATGTCGGCGCTAATATTATAATTATTTCTTCTGTCTTTCTTTTGATTATATTTTCCGCCACGATCCCAAACACTAAAGTTTAAATACCCGCTGCCATCCTTAAATAATGAAAATCTGTTCTTGTCCTTTGTTTCAGCAAAGTCAAATATAAAATGTTCCTCGTCAGCCATAAATGTAATTCCGTCGAAAGCATATCCGGGAGTATAGCCATCGATATATCCGTCTTGATAACCGTCCATATTAAATGAAAAATCTATTTTATTGCCACTGCTTCTTATTATATCGCCTGGATGACTGAAATTGTCTATAAACTTTGCGTCATACACTTCCCCTGACGATTGCACCGTTCCAGAGTATACATATCCGTCTGCGAAATCTTTAGATATTATTTTCCAGTGATTGACGTCTGTGTCATAAAATATAAACATTCCAAGTTTAGTGTAAATGGCTGATGGCAATCCTACCGGACTCAAATCATCTCTTCTGTTTAAAGAAAAAGATCCGCTATCATCAAGTGTTGGGTTGAAACTACTTGCCCCAATAAATATTGCTGAGGCAGATATAGCATAGCCGTCCTTTAATATTGGAGATATTGTAAGCGTGGCATCATTATCTAGCCCGTTCCACTCTGGTATAATCCATGTTTCTATAGTGCCTTCATCAAGCCGCACATTATTAGAAACAGAAAATGATACTGCTTGGCCAGGCGTATCAATTAATATTCCTTGGTCAAACTTTCCGGCAACTAATTTAGGGTTTCCGTATGTAACAATTTCATCTTTGAACAAATAACTAATGCCTAGTGACCAAACATCAAATACAGATTCTATAATTTGCGGATTTATTTTGGTTATATTAGAGGCAATTGCGCTAATGGCGGGTATAGTTGGCCCTTTTGTAAAACACTGTAATGCCGCGGTTAATGCATCTCTGTACGTATCTCTTGACAAATGAATATCAACAGCGTTTAACTCTGGAATATCAACTAAACTTCCAAAGTTGTTTTGTAATGCGTCTCTAAGGGCACCAGCTTGGTACGTTACGAAATACTCATCTCCCTCTCCAAGCGCAGATCCTTCCCTAAAATCTAATACGTTATCTCCGTACTCATAACTTACAAGTATCTCATCGGCTAAATACGTATAATCTATAAAGTAATCTCCTCTATTATAATCGACTATCGGAGTTGCTGCACCATTCATTACTACTGTATAAATGACATCAACAACATTTCCAACTACTGCTCCGCTTGTTACTGATAAGGTTATTGTGTTTCCGGAAATGGTTTCATAGCCATCAAGAAGTTGGTACCCGTCAATTATTCGTACAGCGCTAATTGCTCCTTTAACTTCAATGCCAGGAGATATAAAACTTACATTTAGCTTTAGCCCAGGCTCAACAACTAATACTTCTCTTTTTTCAACACCGCTTGGATCCAGGGTAATAATGTTTGCTGAAAAAGTTGCACCATCAGAAAAATCGGTAGGAACAATATTATGATCTAGGTCATATACATCAAATATATGACGAATATTTTTTATATCGTCAGTAACTGTAATTGTGCCGGCGTTCTCAAAATATGGAAGCGTAGTATCGCCATTTAAAAACCTTTCATCAGACACATCAAATGAGCTTGGAAATATTTCAGTGTCATTAAAGCTTGTATAATTTAGTGTCTTAGTTACTCCTGTGTTTGGGTCTAGGCTGTAATAAATATTAGAGACCCCGAGAATATGTGCGTTTTGAGATACGACAGCCGGCTTTTTATATGAGACTGTTCCAATGTCAAAAGTTTGCGCATTTGTTACCCCGACATATACAGTTCCGTTTCTATAATCAATTTGATACTGGCCAACATTAAGCCTATTTGTATTTATTGTGGGGCTTAATAGCGTATCATAGTATAATTCTGTAACAAATATACTTGTTTTGCTAAATTGAGCGCTTGTATTATAACTAGAACCTATTACGTCATCAGTAGTTGACATAATTCTATTATTTAGTAATTGTGCTTTTAATACTCTTGTGCTTAAAATATTAACAGAATCTTTTGATACTATTAGTGATTCATTTGTCACGCTTTCAAACGTGGCCCTTTCTCTTATCGATTGTAATATTCTTGGGGCATTTCTAAAATTAAAAAATACGGAACTGTCATTGAATCGTGTTAGAGAATATACTTCGCCGGTTGTTTCATTAAAAATTCTAAAAACATCTGTCAATGATGCGTTTAATGTCCCAATGCTATTTGTTGTTTTAATTCTATTTTGAATTCTTTCGTCAATTACTTCTTTATGTACTAGGGCGTTATAATCTTTTCCGACAACTAATACGTCTTCAAAACTAAAAGATATTTTTGCGGGCTGAGATATTAAATCTCTAATGGGGCTTGCAACTAATTCGCTAGTTTCTGCCCTATACGTATAGTCTAAGCCGCTAACAAAAACATTCCTGTAATTGTATGTAGCGCCTGGTGGAAAATTTCCTGAACCATCATGAGCTGATGTTGCTCCATAAACTAACACGGTGCCAGTTTCATAATCTACAGCGTACTCTCCGATGCTGCTTGGAATTGCGTTCTTAACAAACGGTATCTCTGTGGTAAAGGCCGGATGTATTGTCAAAAATGGTGTGGCTGAATTTGGGTCTAAAAATTGAACGCCACCACTAGTTGGAATTTGATCTGCCGCAGTAACAATCGGAGCATGCCCCAATGAAAATTGATTCAAAAGCGCCGGGGTTGGTTCGCGCGCCTCATTTAATACTTGCGAAACTTGCACGGTAGACTCATCAACAAAACGACCAACAAATTTGTATTCATAATTAATAGATATAATGTCGCCACCACCCGGAACAACAAATCCGGCCGCATCCAAAATTTCATCGCTTAGTTTTACTTGGTTGTCTTCTAGTGATAATAATGTTGAAGCGTACGCAGTGTCATATACGGGATTTTGTAGCCTGTACCCATAAGAACGAATATCATACGTAAACACAGTTGAGTTTTGGTATTTTATGACAACGCTATTTACTTTTGTAACTGGCCCATTATTTACAGTTAATGTTAGCCCATCAAATGTGCCCTTAACGTCTGAGTTTCCCGCCTGAAGAGACTCTCCAATAACATCCGTTCTCTGTAAAGTGATCAAATCAAATGGGAAACTGTCAAAACTAAAGCTTAACTTACCAGTGTCTCCAGTTGGCGTCTTCCCAACCCTAACCACATTAAACACGCCCTCTTCATTAAGCCTGTCAAATGGACCACTTCCTCTAACTTTTCTTTCATCAAAAACCTGAAATTTCAAATAATTATCAGTTTTCGATTGTCTTATATCGGTTCTCGCTCCCAAATAAGAGGTTGCCAATTGATCTATAATTAATCTTACTAATGTACCACGGCTAAGATTATAAACGTTATCTTTTAAGAATGATACTAGATTGTTTCTTATTGGATTTTCAGGATCTTCTGGGCCTAATATTTGTACGGTATTTGTACTTCCATCTTCAAATAAAACAGAGGCGCCATCTAGAGATTTAAAGATAACCGTTTGTGTAGACTTAAATGTCACTAAATATGCAGCGTGAGGAGTAAGCGGCTGAACTGTAATGGCAAGCTTATTTCCACTTACGCTAACCGCAATAACCTCAGCATCAGGGGTTCCAACAATAAGAGATGATACTGTAACGTTAGATGTGCCTATTAAGGGATCAAGCGTATTATTAAAGCTAGCATTTATTGTGCGTATATCACCAGCTTTTACCTGTATTAATCTTAAATTAGCCATTATGCAGTCTCAACTGTCACTTGAACATTATTTGCTTGTATAAATTGGTTTTTTGTTGCGGCTATCGTTAGTACGCTTCCAATTTGTCCGTTTATATTAAAATAAGAAACTCTAACCCTGTCAACTCCCTGAACTGTATACGCCGCATTAACCAAATTAGAAGAGTTAATAGATGTCCCTAGCGCTTGAGCATTTAACGTAGATGTAATTGCGTCTCGTACGTTTTGTGCTACTATTTGACTTGCTCCTTGGCTAGCAAATGAAGTAGAGACAACAATTACTAACGAAGCATCTACGAGCAGTGCTACCGCAGACTTTACTAAAATATCAGCACTAATTGGCCTAACAGCCTCTATGTTTATTGTTGAATCAGAAATTAATTTATTTTCATTATATCTAATTATAATTCTTTCATTGCTTTTTGGGGCTAGATAATCATACGCCGGAGAATACCTTGTGCCAGATGCAGGTTGGTTTTGGTTTAATATTGAAATGCTGGCCGATTGAGATTGTGCAGAAGTAAACCCGCTTGAAATGGCAACCGTATCAACTAATGCAAAAATTTTCTGTGTAAATAGAGACCCTGTTTTACTGAAAGCCACATTTTCGCTATCGCTAGTAGTTGAGAAGTAGAACGTAACTCTCAACCTGTCTCCAATATTAGGAATATTAGCCAAATTATCAGGGGTTTCAGGAAGAGAAAATTCTGTAGTTGTTAATAATGAATCAGAAACACACTCAGATTTAACAAAGCTATTATTTCTTAATTTATAGTTCTTAATATCAAATGAATGGTCTACGCTTAAAACATCAAGAGAAGATGTTGTAGTTACTTTTTCGACATTAATTACTCTAACAACTTCAACGTTGCTTGGAACAGTTTGAGCCGAACTTAAACCAAGTGCCGACTTTATAACTGATGACAAGTTATATGTTAGTAAGTTTGATGATGACGTGATAATTGAATCAAAAACGCCAGAAAAAGTTGTTCCAGAAACAGTAATAACGCCAGGAGAAATGTTTCCAGAAATAGATAGTTGTAATCTGCTTGGAGCCTGCCTAAGGTTTTGTTCAATTACACCAGGAGAAGAGAATATATTTGTTACTGGCTGCGTTCCTATACTTACATTTATCGCAGTCTTAAACGTATTTTCGTTGCGAATAGCGGGCAAATTTGGAAGAAATGTTGTGGGAAGTAACGTCTTTATATTCGAT
>Ga0315291_10004503_pt1 | contig 17748 bp, 9 predicted proteins | sample YL17G12_20_MG_FD_203070 | JGI IMG/M metagenome (GOLD analysis project Ga0315291, IMG submission 203070) | Sediment microbial communities from Yellowstone Lake, YNP, Wyoming, USA - YL17G12_20 | ecosystem: Environmental > Aquatic > Freshwater > Lake > Sediment | place: USA: Wyoming | collected...
AACGACCTTGCCGTCCGCCGTCCGCATCACCGGCTGCGCGGGCCAGGAAGTGAAGGTTTTGGGACCGGCCGGGCTTTTCGGCTTGGGCTTGAGTTTGATCACTTCCAGCTGCGGGGCGGCCGCGGGAGAAGCCGGGGCCGGCGCCGCGTCCGGCGAAGGGGCGGTGGCCGCGACCGCCGGGGCGGTGACGCTGGTGCGGGCCTGCAGCATTTGCAAGCGGGTATTCAACTCCTCGAGTTGGCGCCGCAACTCCGCGTTGGACGTTTCCAGCTCCGCCACCCGGACCTCTAAATCCTTGAACTGGCGGCTTCCGGAGAGCCCCGCGCAACTGCCGCCGAAAATCGCCACCGCCGCCACCGCCGTCGCTTTCCACATCCTCATGGGACACCCCGATTTTCTTGGCCCCCGATCAGGCATTGCCTCCGCGCAATCAGCCACTCCTCTACGGCCTTAATAATTATACAAAAAAGCCACAAGCCCTGTCAAGAAAAATTTTCAGCCCCGCCCTAAGCCTTCAGTTATCCGGGGCGCGACCGGGCCGCAACCAAGACCCTTGCCCCTTGAACTTGAACCTGAACCCCTGCCCCGCGCCTCGCGGATCCGACCAATCCGTTAACCGTTGACTGAAAACCGCGCTGGCACTTGACAGGGACAGCCGCTCAGGTAAACTGAACTGAAAGTTTATGAGGCACAGGCAGGAATGCCTGCCCCCCTTGAAGAAATGAGGCGGAAATGACCAAGCTGTCTGAAGTCAAAAGGGCCGAACTGGTCTGGGCCGGAAAATACGATCCGGACGGCAGCTTGAAGCCGGTGGACCGGACCATCCTGCCCTTCCAGACGGTCGAGACCGTGAACGAGTCCAAGGCCGACCGCGAAAAAGCCCAGCGCGACCTCTTCACCAAGCAGGCCCAGGACCAGACCTGGCGCAATCAGCTCGTCTGGGGCGATAACAAAATCATCATGTCCTCGCTCCTCCCTAAATTCGCCGGCAAAATTAACCTCATCTACATTGACCCGCCTTTTGCCACCGGCCAGGACTTCTCCTTCCGCGTCCGCGTCGGCGACGAGGAGTTTATGAAAGAGCCTTCGATCATCGAAGATAAAGCCTACCGCGATACCTGGGGAAGAGGTCTCGATTCTTACCTACAAATGATGTTCGAGAGGTTGAGCTTGATGAGGGAATTGTTGGCAGAGGATGGCAGTATTTACGTCCATATTGGGCCTGATGTTAGCCATTATGTTCGAGGAATTATGGACGAAGTTTTTGGTGCTCAGTCGTGCATAAACGAGATTATTTGGAAGCGAACAGATGCACATAGTAACGTAACAAAAAAATATGGCACTGTTCACGATACTCTTTTGTTTTACTCAAAAACCTTAAACTATTTTATCAACATTAATGCTGAACGTGACGAACTTTCTGAGTCTGCCCTGAAGGAATATTCGCTAGTTAAAACCCCAAAGGGACATATAAAGAATTATGAACCAGGGGTTGAAGGAAGGCGTTTCAAGCTGGATGACGTTACTGTTCCTGGAATGCGTCAAGTTTACCATTTTACCTGGCGGGGAGCCAAGCCTTCTCCAAATCGCTCTTGGCCTGTAGATAAAGCAACTCTTGAAAAATGGCTTGAAGATGGAAAATTATATTTACGTAATCCTGATATTGGTGCTGCAAGATGCAAGGTAAGCTTTCTTGATGAAAATGAGGGCATTCTATCTCAAGACTTATGGATCAATGTTGGCAGAATGAAAGGTGGAAGCACCTATTCGACAGAAAAACCAGAAAAATTATTAGAGAGAATTATAAAGATATCAAGTAGAGAAAATGATCTTATTGCCGACTTTTTCTGCGGCTCAGGCACGACCTTGGCGGTGGCGGAGAAGTTGGGTCGGCGGTGGATGGGGAGTGATTTGAGCAAGTGGGCGATCCAGGTGACGCGCAAAAGGATGCTGCAGATTGAGGGGTGCAAGCCGTTTGAGCTGTTGAATTTGGGGAATTATGAGCGGCATAAGCTGGCGAAGAATGGGCATTTGAGCGCAGACAAGAATGTCTGCGCCCCTTCAAGAGAAGTCAGTGGCCCTTCAAGAGAAGAGAGAAGTTCATTTGAAAGATATGTGAAGTTTATATTGGAGCTGTATCGAGCTGAAGAGGTTTCAGGGTTTAAGATGGCGCATGGGAAGAAGGGAAGAGCTTATGTGCACGTGGGATCGGTGGACAGTCCGGTGACGATGCGGGAGATACGAGAGACGTTGAAAGAAGTTCAAGTGTGCGCAGACAAGAATGTTGCGCCCAGTGCGCAGGCAGGAGAGACTCCGCCGAAGCGCTTCGTCCTCCGCGAAGGCGGAATGCCTGCGCCCCTTCAAGAAAAGTCTGCGCCCCTTCAAGAAGCAAGAGTAAGAGAATTGCATTTTTTGGGTTGGGATTTTGAGATGGGTCTGCATGACCTGGTGAATGAAGTGGGAGAGGAGTATGGAGTCAGGGTAAGGTTGGTTTCGATTCCCAAAGAGGCTTTGGAGGTGTCGAACCCGGCCAAGGAGGAAGTGAGGTTTTTTGATTTGAATTATTTGGCTGTGGAAGTGTTGAGCGGTGCGCAGGCAAGAATGCCTGCGCCCCTTCAAGAAAAGAAAGTTACGGTGAAGCTGAAAGATTTTATCATTGCCAACCCGGAATACTTGCCGGAAGAGGTCAGAGATAAGATCAAGAAGTTCAGCGATTACATTGATTACTGGGCGGTGGACTGGGATTATCAGGGGGACACGTTCCACAATGGGTGGCAGAGCTTTCGGACGAGGAAGGAGCCGAAGCTGGAGACGAGCGCGAGTTATGCTTATGGTTCCACAGACAAGAATGTCTGTGGCCCTTCAAGAGATGCAAAGAAGAAGATATTGGTCAAAGTCGTTGACATCTTCGGAAATGACACAACGAAGATGATTGAAGTAAAGATTTAATGGTGCGCAGACAAGAATGTCTGCGCCCCTTTAAGAAAAAGATGTTGAATTACAATCGCTTGTGTCTGAGCAAATCTTGAAGGGGAACAGACATTCGTGTCTGTTCAAAAGATGATAAAATGACAATCAAGCAAACGAAAAGAAACTTGTCGCATATCACGATTCCGGGTCTGGCCTATCATCTCACTTTTGCGCTGAAAGAGGGCCGCTTGAGCGCTGAAGAAATCAAGTTGGTATTGGATCATATCCGCGCCGGCGACCCTGAATTTTACGAGTTGTTCGCCGCGGCGGTGATGCCCAATCATGTTCACGTCCTGCTCCAGCCGCGGCCGGGGGTGGAGCTGGTCCGGATCGTGAAGGGCATGAAAGGGGCTTCAGCCAGAAAGATCAATCAGGCCAGAGGCGCGAAGGGTCAAGTTTGGAAGGAAGAGTGCTATGATCGAATTGTCCGAGACCAAGAAGATTTTGCAGTCAAGGTGCAATATATTTTGAATAATCCGGCGAAGGCGGGGCTGGTCAAAGATGGATTGCAGTATGAAGGTATGTATATAAAGAGTGCGCGGAATGCGCAGGCAAGAATGCCTGCGCCCCTTCAAGAGAAGAAAAATCTAATTTCTTAAAGGGGCGCAGACATTCGTGTCTGTGCGTGGAATGTCTGTGTGTTGAAAGAAAGACAAAGATGATTGAGTTGGATCAAAAGATCAAGAGCGTGGTGAGCGCTTGGCGTGAGCAAGATTACAAAGGCGCGAGCGCGGTGACGCAACGATTGCTGGAGTGGTGGTTTGTGGAGGACCATTTTCTGAAGTCGGGCGAGCAGTTCGAGTTCTGGCGGGCGCAGAGGCAGGCGATGGAGGCCTTGATCTACGTGTATGAGGTCTGCGGGTATCATAACACTTACTCGCTGGGCAAGAACTTCGGAGTCAACTTGAGCTTCGACCTGACCACGGACAACTGGCCCAAGTATTGTTTCAAGATGGCCACCGGCTCGGGCAAGACCCTGGTGATGGCCCTGGCGATAGTCTGGCAATACTTCAACCGCTTCCTGGGCACTGCGAACAGCCGGCGCTATGCCACCAAATTTTTAGTGATCGCGCCGAACCTGATCGTGCTGGACCGGCTGGACGAGGCTTTTGCCGATAACGCCATTTTCCGGGAATTCCCCATGCTGCCGCCGGAATGGGAGGCGGATTGGGATTTGCAGCGGATTTTCCAGAGCGAGGTCAAACCGGCGACCAGCCGGGGCCTGCTGTATTTGACCAATGTCCAGCAGTTGTATGCGACCGAGCCGGAGAAGGAGCTTAACGCGCTGGCCGAGGCGTTAGGCCCGCCGGTGAGCAAGAACGCCTCGCTCAACCGGGCCGACCTGCAAGAGGAACTGGCGCATTGGGACGAGCTGTGCGTGCTCAACGACGAGGCGCACCACGTGCACAGCGACGACCTGGAATGGAACCAGGCGATTGACCGCCTGCACCAAGGCTGTCTGGATCGAAAAGGCCGGGGCTTGACCCTGCAGTTGGATTTTTCGGCCACGCCTTATACCGGGGCCGGGGAGAGCAAGAGATTCTTTCCGCATATCATTTACGATTATCCCTTGGCCGCGGCGATCCGGGACCAGGTGGTGAAGCGGCCCAAGATCGGCGAGATCGAGCATGCGCCGGAAAGCAAAGCGAAGGACTTTGTGAAAAAGAACCGGCTCCAGATTGACACCGGGGTGGAAGTTTTTCAAAGGTTCCAGAAAGACTTGAAGAAGTCGGAGAAAAAGCCGGTGTTGTTTGTGATGACGGATGTGACCAGGAACGCCGACCAGGTGGGAGAATATCTGGAAGATACGCACCGGCTGAAGACCCTGGTGATCCATACCGACGCCAAAGGCGTGATTACCAAGAAGGGACTGGAGGAGGCCCGGGAGGCGGCGCGCTCGATTGACCGCAACGAGTATCAGGCGATTGTGAGCGTGATGATGCTGAAAGAAGGCTGGGACGTGAAGAACGTGTGCGTGATTGTGCCCCTGCGTTCTTATCAGTCTTCGATCCTGGCCGAGCAGACTTTGGGCCGGGGTTTGCGGCGGATGAGCCCGCCGAACGCGGCGTGGGAGGAAAAGCTGATCGTGATTGACCACCCGCGCTTCCGGGACCTGTGGGAGGCGGAAATCCGGGACGGGGATTTGGACATTGAGATCACCGGCGCGGACCAGGTTTATGAGCCGGTGAACGTGATCCGGGTGGATGAAGGCAAGTTGCAGTTTGACCTGGCGATCCCGATTTTGGCGGGCGGGATCACGCGGGACGTGCGGAAGATTTCAGAGTTGAACGTGAGCGCCCTGCCGGGGAAATTATTCCGGCTGGATGAGATCGAACTGCCGAAGATCATGTATCGGGAGAAAGACCTTTTGACCCAGAAAGTGGAGCTGGAGCGGGAGCTGGCGTTTGACTATACCGACCGCCGGGACATTTTTCTTTCGGCCATGACCAAGGCGATCTTGTCGAAGTGCGCGGCTTCGGGGCAGTTTGCGGAAGTGCTGCCCAAGGTGGAGCAATATATCGAGGAGCGGCTGTTTGACCGGCGGGTGAATCTGGAGAACGCGGAAGTGGTGAAGAAGCTGAATTTCCTGCCGGTGCGGGAGAAGATCCGGGAGGTGTTGACGGATGCGATCTTGCGCTTGCAGGTGGTAGAGGAGCCGTATCAATTGAGCGCGGAATTTCGGATGAGCGATCTTCAGCCGTTTCATACCTCGGAGCCGACTTACCCGGCGAAGAAGACCGTGTTTGAGGCTTTGCCCTATTCGCGCCGGAGTGAATACGAGAAGAAGTTCATGCGCTGGCTGGATGAACAGAAGGAAGCGCTGGCCTATACTAAAATCTTGCCCCTGATGCCGCTCCGGATTCCTTATCACGATGCCCAGGGTTACTTGCGCCACTACCTGCCTGACTTTGTGGTGAAGACGAAGGAGCGTTATTACCTGATCGAGACCAAAGGCGAGGGGTGGGACGATCAGCAAGCGGTTTGGGCCAAGGATGCCGCGGCGGAGAAATGGTGCTCGAATGTCAGCGAACTGGCGAGGCAAACGTGGTCGTTCTTCAAGCTCCTGGAGACCGATTTTCAGCGATATCAGGGCTTGGAGTTCTCGCAGTTGGTGAAGGCCGCAAAAGGGGAGTAGGGTTTAGCGCGGTTTATGAAACAAGCCTGAATTCTTCAACCGCCATCCCGCTCGGACGCGGGGCAGGACTTTCGTTCAAATTCAACTTAACATGGTGCCTGGCCCCATGTTAAGTTAGGGCGGAACAGTTCATGCTTTTATAAGTGCGAATCGTGTCCTGGTAAGGGCGGATCGTGTTTTTATGAGTGCGGAAGGCGTCAGGATAAGGAAGAATGTGGTCTTTATAAGGACGATTCGGACAGGTGACGGGTCGTTATGGGGGCGGAATTTGGCACTCATTTCGAGACCGCACTCAAAACGATCTGGAGAGAAAATTTCTTCGAGAATTTTGCAATACTTTCCGGGAAGTTGGGTGCGGGTGAGGGCACCCGCACCACCACTCGCAACCATCCTCGCGCTTCCGGTCCAATCGTCCCAAAAAGTCATTATAAATCGCCAGGTTATATGCCAGATCGCTTTTGCGGTTTCAGCCTTCATCCTTGACCCTTCATCCTTCTCTATTATATGTAAGAATGGTGCAGTTTTTCTTGCCCCCACCCTTTGCGGACAAAGGGTGGGCTACAAGGATGACAGGCAGGAATGCCTATCCCCCCTTGAAGATTTTCAGGGTTGGCGGTTGGGGGTTGGCGGTCTTCCCCGACCTACGACCTGCTACCTATAACCCATCCGGCGACTTGCAATGTTCCACGAAACCACGGAGAATAGAGATCAAGCCAAAGCGGTTGGAAGGAGGCGGCCATGTGGGAAGTCTTGTTGACCGAGCCGGAGTTGAGACTCCGGGACGAGGCGCGGGCGTTTGCCCGGGAGGACATCTCCGCGGATTATCTGCGCGACCTGGACGCGGAGAAGCTCGAGTTCCCTTACGGGTTCCATGAAAAAGTGGCCCGGCGAAAGCTCTATGGGATACGCTTTCCCGAAAAATACGGGGGCCGGGGCATGGGCTGGACCGCGGAGGTGGCGGTGCTGGAAGAGATCAGCGTGCTCGGCGCGGCGCTGGCCTGCCAGTTCTCGATGCCCAGCATCGTGGGCGAGGCGCTGGACAAATTCGGCAGCGAGGAGCAGAAGGAGAAGTTCCTCAAGCCCACGCTCGCGGGCAAGCTGGTCTGCGCGGAGGCGCTGACCGAGCCCCGGGGCGGGTCCGACTTTTTCGGGGCCACCACCGTGGCCCGCAAGGACGGCGACTCCTACCTCCTGACCGGCGCCAAGCGCTTCATCGTGGGCGGCAAGGGCGCGGATTATTTCCTGGTCTATGCCAAGACCGCGCCCGAGAACCCGCCGCACCAGTCCATCTCGGTCTTCCTGGTCGAGCGCGACCGGGGCGTCAAGACCGAGACCCTGTTCGGGCTGCTCGGCACCCGCGGCGGCGGCACCGCCCGCATCGCCTTCCAGGAGATCCGGGTGCCCAAGGAGAACCTGGTGGGCCCGGAGAACGCCGGCGGGCTGATCTTCAACCAGATGATGATTCCGGAGCGGCTGACCTCCGCGGCCGGGGCGCTGGGCGGGGCGCAAGCCTGCCTGGACCTTGCCGCCCGTTATTCGATGAAGCGCAAGGCCTTTGGCCGGCCCATCCGCAAGTTCCAGGCGGTGAGCTTCAAGGTGGCCGAGAGCGTGGCCAAGCTGGACGCGGCCCGGGCCCTGGTCTATGCCGCGGCCCGGACCATTGACGCGGGCAAGCCGGCGCGGCGGATCGTGTCCGAGGCCAAGAAGGTGGCCACCGAGACCGGCTGGGAAGTGATCAACCATGCCATGCAGATCCTGGGCGGGATCGGCTACACCAACGTCTATCCGGTGGAGCGGTCGCTGCGCGACGCGCGCTTGACCATGATCTGGACCGGGACTTCCGAGATCATGTCGGCCTTGATCCAACATGAATACTATGAGGAACTGGAAAAGACGAGACCCACCCGCCGCGACACCGAGAAAGACGCGACCCGGGCGGACCTGGAGGTCGAGAAGGTTTACGAATAGGCCGGAAAAAGCTTCGAGTGTTCTTTCCCGCCAGAGCCGCCCCTCGCCCGGTCCAAGGAGACGCGCGGCGAGCGCAAGCCCCAATGACCCGGTCCGCCTTTCGATTTGGGAAACTGCTCCTGAATATGTTAGGATAAAGAACTCAAAGGAGTTCAGGCCTGATTCGTAACCCGCTGGAGGATGACACTTGAAATATTCGATCAGCCCGGAGGGAAAACGGTTTCCCCTGCCCCGGCCCGAGGATTACGCGGCCGAAGAGAAGCGGATCGCGCGGCTGGTGGAAGAAAAGCGCAAACAAGGTTTCGAGATCGTGGTGGTGATGGGCCTGGGCTTTGTCGGCGCGGTCATGGCCGCGGTGGTGGCCGACAGCGTGGACCGGAAGACCGGCCGGCCCCGGAAGTTCGTGATCGGCAAGCAGCGGCCCAGCGACCGCTCGGGCTGGAAGATCCCCTACCTCAACCGGGGCTTAAGCCCGGTCCAGGCCGAGGACCCGGAAGTGGCCCGGATCATCCACCGCACGGTCAAGCAGAAAAAGACCCTCACCGCCACCTTTACCGACGACGCCATCCGCCACGCCGACGTGATCATCGTGGACATCCAGTGCGATTACCTCAAGGAGTCGCTCGGCGACCTGTCCACCGGCACCGTGGAAATGCGGGACCTGGAAGAGTCCTTCCACATCATCGGCCGCTACCTGCAGCCCCGGGCGCTCTGCCTGATCGAGACCACGGTCGCGCCCGGCACCACCGAGCGGGTGGCTTACCCCATCCTGAAGCAGGCCTTCGCCCGCCGGGGGATCAAGACGCCCCCGTTGCTCGCCCATTCCTACGAGCGGGTGATGCCGGGCCGGAACTATGTGGCATCCATCCGCGACTTCTGGCGGGTGTGCGCGGGGGTGGACGCGGAGAGCCGGCGGAGGGTGGAAAAGTTTTTGCGCGAGGTGATCCATACCGAGCAATACCCCCTCTCCGTGCTGGATCGGCCGGTGGAGAGCGAGACGGCCAAAATCGTGGAGAACAGCTTTCGCGCCGCCATCCTCGCTTTCATGGACGAGTGGAGCCGGTTTGCCGAGGAGGCGGGGGTGGACCTGGTCAAGGTGATCGAGGCGATCAAGGTGCGGCCGACTCATTCCAATATCATGTTCCCGGGCCCGGGGGTCGGCGGCTACTGCCTGCCCAAGGACGGGGCCCTGGGGATGTGGGCCTATCGCCGCTTGTTCCACGGCCGCGAGAGCCTGTTCAAGTTCACGCCGCTGGCGATCAACGTCAACGACACCCGCGGGCTGCACGCGGCCCGGCTTGCGGTCGAGGCGCTCGCGGAGATGAAGAGGAAGGTCAAGGGCGCGAGGGTCCTGCTCCTGGGCTGCTCCTACCGGGAGGAAGTGGGCGACACCCGCTACGCCGGGAGCGAGCTGATCGTGCGGATGCTCACCGAGCAGGGCGCTAAGGTCTCGGTGCACGACCCCTACGTGGAGCGCTGGTGGGAGTTCGAGCGCCAGGGCGATTACCCGCACCAGACCCACAGCCTGGCCCGCTTCTTCAAAAACCAGGGGAAGTTGAAAAAGTTGAAAGTCTCGCGCGACCTGGAAGCGTCGCTTTCGGGCCAGGACGCGGTCATTTTCGCGGTGCGGCACCGGCCGTATCTAAAACTGAAACCGGAAGCGGTGGTGAAGCGGGCGGGCAAGCCGCTGGCGGTGGTGGACGCCTTTGCCCTGCTCGATGACGCCAAAATCCGGCGCTACCTGGAACTGGGCTGCGCGGTGCGGGGGATGGGCCGGGGACATATCCAGCGCTTGAAGCGGGAACTGAAGCCGGCTAATAAAAAGAGAGGGCCAAGCGGGTCCGATTAACTAGGGCCTTCCTTCAACAATCGCAATCTCCTCTTCCTTGAGGCCATAGAGCTCATACACCAACTCATCTATCTGCTTGTCCACCGCCTCAATCTGACGCTGGATCGCGGCGCGTTCGTAGGCAACCCACTTCTCTAGCAGCTTCTGATGCAAGACGAGCATCTGTTCGACCAACTTGACCAGCCGCTGCGGTTGAGACTTGATCTTAAGTCTCTCTGGAAAAGGCAAGCCTAGAACATCTTTGATCGTGATCTGAGGAAAATCATCCTTGGTGGCTTGCGAAACTTGATTGAGATACAAATAAGAAATTAATTTGCTGTTGAGGATCCCCAGGATGCAATGGAGATCCATGCCTTCCTTCTTGGATAAAATGCTATAAAGGTTTTTATTGGTGACAAAAGTGCCGGAAACTAAAGTAGCCATGAGTCTCTGTTTCCGGCTGACCAGGCGGCGCAACAGGATCCTCTCACCTTCAAACCATTCGGATTCTTTCGGCCGCTCTTTGATTTCGTCGTTTAACTCAATCCAATGTTTGGATGAAAAATTGACTTGGTACCGGTAAACATCCCCTTCAAAATATCGGTAACTAATCTTGGAGATGCGTTTGGAAGTAAGCAGCTTGGGGTCAAAGAGCACACCCCGTTTGATTCTGAGTACATCCTCGAATGTTAGCGAAGTATGCTTTTTGATCCGGTCCAGGACCACCAGGGTTCTGGGGTCCAGCACGATCTTTTTATCGGCTATGCGCTTCCACTGGTTTTGCTTTACAGCATAATATTGATCCTGGTGCAGTTGAATCTCCGAGATTTTTTCTCGCTTTCCATAGACGTAGGTTTGCACTTGGTGTCCAGGAGTTGCGTAATCTTTGGCGATCACCACAATGGCGGTATCAACATAAGCATCCTTGAAAATGTCAAATGGCAGTAAGAGCAATTTTTCAATTTTATAATTCAGCAAGAAGTCTCTAAGACTCTCATACTCCGGGCCTCCCAGCCATGCGGAAGGAACTATGAAAGAGAGCCTGCCGCCCTCCTTCAACCGGTTAAGACTGCCTTGGATAAAAAGAACATAAATATCTTTGACTGCCCTGAAGAGGGGGTAATGATTAGTAAAATAGATAGTTTCTCTGGGAGCGAAATACGACCCATACGGCGGGTTCCCAATCACAATATCGAACCCGGGATCATGGCCTTTAAACGCTTCCGGGAATCCCGTCTCCCAATTAAACGCATTAATGTGCAATCGCTCATCGTCATCAAGGAAATTCAACTGATGGTTGCGATAGAAGTCGGTGCCCACGAGGGAATTGCCGCAGAGGATGTTGCGGCCCAGGTCCGGGAGCGCTCGCTCCTTATAGACCAGTTTGAATTGCTTCAGGGTCTCTTCGGTCTCATTCTCCATCACTTTGAGGAGCAGCGAGAGCTTGGTTACTTCCACCGCCTGGGGGTCGAGGTCCACCCCAAAGAGGTTGTTGACCAGGATCCGCTTTTTCTCGCCCGTGGTCAGACGATAGCCGCCGGCCAGAACCGGATAAATCTGCTTTCGGTATTTATTGGGCTCCTCCCGGGTGTAATACTCCAGATGCCAATCCAGCAGCTTCTGGTAAGCTCCGAGCAGGAAGGATCCCGAGCCGCAGGCCGGGTCCAGAATCTTCAGCTTCGCGACCTGGGCCGGGGTCTTGCCTTCCAGGAGCTTGCCCACCGTCTCCGCCACAATGTATTCCACGATATAAGATGGTGTATAGAAGACCCCGCCGGCCTTCTTCACCTCCGGCTTTTCCCGGACCCGGGCCTGGTGGCCCTCGGTGAGCACGATGACGTTGCCCAGGAATTTCTCATAGATCTGGCCCAGAATTTCGACCGGGATCAGAGAGAAGTCGTAGAAGTTATCGTAGAGGCTCTTGATGATGAGCTTGAGTTTGTCATCATCAATCTTCAGGCCGGGGGTGATGCGATCCGGCTCGCTGGTCTGATCGCGCTCCTCCCGGAAATGGAAAAGGCCGGAGTTGTAGCGGTCGTCGGCGTCCTCGAAGAGCTTGAACAACCGGGGATAGATCCGCGGAGCGTTGGTAAGCGCGAGGAGGCGCCCCGGGTTTTCCGCCCCTCGGTCCTCGCCGATGCGCAGGAAAATGATCCGATCCAGGGTTGCCTGGACCGCGGACTGCAATTGCCGCTCACTCAAGCCGGGATTCCGGAGCGCGAGGTTGCCGGCCAGCATTTTACGCCATTCTTCAATTTCGCGAAGGAAGGCTTCGTCTACTTCGAGCACGCCCTTTTTAACTTTTTTCGCCTCGACAAACTTGTCGAGCTGGCCGCGCCGGACCGCTTGCTTGGAGAAGACACTAGAGATCTCCTCCCAGTTTTCGGCGTAGTCCTTGTAAAGGTAGCGGCGGAGGAGCGCGACGCCGGGCTTATCGTTCACCTTGGGCCGTTGCCGACCATCGTAGATCGCGAGTTCGCGAAAATTGGTCAGGATGGCAATAGATAACTTGAGGTTCCATCCGTAACTGCGAACCTGCAAAGCTGATTTGGGGTCGGTATCAAGGTCGAGGGCAGGCTTTTTTGCCTCGACCACAAAGACAGGAGTTTTGCCGATCTTGAAGATATAGTCCGGGGCTTCGCGCGTGGGACCGCAGGGAATGGATTGCTGGCGGAGCACGTCACGCCAAGCCTCTGGCAACCCTTCGAGGTTGCGCACATCCCAGCCCAGGAGCTCGAAGAACGGCTCGATGAACTGGCTCTTGGCGGTCTCCTCGTTAAAGGAGCCGCTCAGGTGCTCCTCGAGGTTTTCATCAAATTGTTGGATCAGGTCCAACAGCTCCTGGGGCACCGGCATCCCGCGTTTCCTTTTGCTTTCGGATCAGGGGAAAGTATATACTCCTTGTGTGCCAAGTCAAATGAGGCTGTGGTCGGAAAACTGGTCTCGGCCATTATTTAGATTGTCCCATTTTCTTTCCCTACATCCTTGGTGTCTTTCTTGACGAGCCTTGCGATCCAGCCTAGACTGGAAATGGTTAACGATCGTGAGAAAGATCAAGCTGGTCGTTTCAGACTTCCACCTCGGCCGGGGCCGGCTGATGCCGGACGGCGGGATCAACATCCTGGAAGAATTCATCTTCGACCACCGCTTCATTGATTTTCTCGATTACTATTCCCACGACGAGTTCCGGCGCGACGAGGTGGAACTGATCCTCAACGGCGACTTCATGAACACCATCATGGTGGATTACGAGGAGCAGTATCCGCGGGCGCTGACCGAGGCCGGCTGCGTGGAAAAGGTGCAGAAGATTCTGGACGGCCATCCGGAGCTGTTCGAGGCCCTGGCCGGCTTTGCCAAAGCGCCGAACCACCGCCTCAGCTACATCGCCGGGAACCATGACCCGGCCGTGATCTGGCCGGCGGTGCGGCGCCAACTCCAGGACCGGATCCAATCCGAGATTCTGTTCCCCGGGTTCAACTATGCCTTTGACGGGATCTGGGTGGAGCACGGGCAGCAGCGCGTGGCCACCAACCGCTTCGACCCGGACCACCTGATCATCCAGACCAAGGGCACCGACGAGCCGATCCTGAACCTGCCCTGGGGCTGCTTTTTCGTGATTGACTACATCAACCCGATCAAGCGCTTCCGCCGCTACATTGACCGGATCCAGCCCTTCGGCCGCTACCTCTTCTCCGCCTACCTGTTCGACACCGGCTTCGCGCTCCGCGCCACCTATCGCCTGCTCTCCTTCCTGCTCTCCCACCAGTTCGAGAAACACCGCTGGCACACCACCTCGCTCCGCGACGCCCTGGATATCGTCAAGCAGCTCTCCATCATTCCGGACCTGGAAAAAGACGCCCAGGAGATTTTGCAAACCGGGCCTTATCACACCGTGATCTTCGGCCACAACCACCAGCCGGCTTACGTCAAGGTGGGCCGCGCCAAGCTCTACGTCAACGTGGGCACCTGGAACGACATCATCCACCTGGAGATCCAGAACCTGGGCCGGCAGCGGCGGATGACTTACGCCTATATCGAGTACCGGAACCAGGAGCGGCCGCAGACCCACCTCAAGCTCTGGAAGGGCCGGCACGTGATCGAGGAAGACATGATGTTCTAGCTCGGGGCAAGCATTGCGGCTGGGGCATCATCCAAGGGACGATGGATACCCAATAGCAATCAATTTTCAAGCGCGGTTTTTTAGAAGAGAGGCCGGATTAAACTCCAGAGGCTTTCCGGGTCAGAGTCCGGATTGAGCCAGCGGATCTCCGGCTCGCCCCGCATCCAGGTGAGCTGGCGCCGGGCGTAGTGGCGGGAATCGCGCTGGATCAGCTCTTTGGTCCGGCTCAGGTCGTGATCTCCGTCCAGATAGCCGTGCACCTGGCGGTAGCCGATGATCTTCTGCGACTTGAGCTCCGGCCCGTAGCCCTTGGCCCGCAAACCCTTCACTTCCTCCACCAGGCCCTTGGCGAGCATGATCTCCACCCGCTGGTTGATCCGGCGGTAAAGCTCCGGCCGCGGGAGCTCCAGGCCGAGGCGAAGCACCCGGAAACCGGCCAGCGCAGTCCGGGGCTGGCGCTCGAAGTGGCGGGAGAGCGGCTCGCCGGTAAGCTCAAAGACCTCGAGCGCGCGGACGATCCGGACCAGGTCATTGGGATGGATGCGGTTGGCCGAGATCGGGTCCACTTCCCGCAGGCGGTCGTGCAAGGCGGGCACGCCCTTGAGCTCAGCCTCTTTTTCCAATTGGGCGCGAAGCGCATGATCCGCGGCGGGACCGGGAAACAGGCCGCGAAGCAGAGCGCGCAGGTAAAAGCCGGTGCCGCCGACCAGGATGGCCGGCTGATGTTCTGCGGCCAGCCGGGCCAGCGCCTCGCGGGCCGCGGCGGCCCATTGGGCCGCGGAAAAATCCTGGTCCGGTTCCACCAGGTCAATCAGGCGGTGGGGAATGCCTTGTCGCTCGGCCGGAAGGAGCTTGTCCGTGCCCACGTCCATGCCGCGATAGACCTGGGCCGAGTCGGCGCTCAGGATTTCAGGCTGGAGCCCCTTTTCCCGAAACCGGAACGCCACTTCCAAAGCCCGCCCGGACTTGCCGCTGGCCGTGGGGCCGGTGAGCACCAGCAGAGGCGGTTCGCTCAAGGAACCTCCACCTGGACCACCGCCAAGGAAAGACCGGGCAGAACGAGGCTGGGTTCGGGTAGGGGCATGGCCTGCCACGCCCCTGCGCTCGAATACACAAGCTCTGCCGGTTGCACCTGGGCGAATTCGGGACCGAGCAGCTCGGACCAGTTGAGTTCCAGGCTCTGCTCTTTGTCGGCCGGGTTGCGGACGACCAGCAGGCCCTGTTTGCCCAGGCGATGGGCATAACCGTAAACCTGGCCCTGGCCCGGGTCACCGAGCACCATCCGGGAATTTTTCAGCAGCTCCGCATTCTGCCTGGCCCAGGCGACGGTGTCCTGCAGGAATTGCCATTCGCCGGCCGAAAGGGTCGCCGGCGTGCCGTAAAGCTCCCACATCATCACGCCCCGGCCGAAGAACATGACCGCGTCGTCCGAGAAGTCGCGCAGGTTCTCGCCCTGGTCGCCCAGGTCCTGGAGCCGGCCCTTGATGATGCCGTGGGTCATCAGGGAGTGGATCGGGAACTGGGCGCCTTCCACCCGCAAGCGCTGATAGAGGATGGTATCCCGATAGGTGATGCTCTGCTGGCGCTTGCTCCCTTCCCCCTTGTAATAGTAATCCAGTCCTCCCGGCCAGACCACGTCGCAATGCCTAAGCCACCAAGGCGAGAGCCAGGCGCCTCGGGTAATGTTAATCATGATCGCGGGGTTCTCATGCTTGACCGCGTCTATCACTTCGATAAATGCATCGGTAAGACCCGCCTGACCGAAGCGGCCGACCCGATGACCATGATGGCGATAGGGACACCGCGTGGTGAGGTTATCGAGCTTGAAGTAGTTGACGCCGTTTTCTCGCGCGTATTTGAGCAGCTGGTTCTGGAACCACTGCTGATAATTTTTTCCGGCGATGCAGAAGCCGAGCGGGCTTTTTTCAAAGCCCTGCCCCGCGCTCGCGAGCAGGCGGCGGAGCTGGTTGGTCGGGTAGCCGCCGAGGGGGGACAGCCAGAGCCCCAACTCGGCGCCGTGCGCTTCCGCCGCGGACCGCACCGGGTCAAAGCCCAGGGGGAAGCGGATGGGATGAGGGGCCCAGAGGTTTTGAAAGTCGTCCCAGCCGTCGTCCAGCACCACGCTCTGGAGGGGAAAAGCGAGGGGGAAGGCGGCCAGGGTCTGGAGGACTTCCTGGTCCGAGTAGTTGCGGAGGTCATACCAGGTGTTGTAGAGGAGGAAGGGCCGGACCGGGTAGGAGCGGATGCGGTCCACGTAAGCGAGGAATCGCTCGCGCACCTTTTCGTGCTCGCCCGCGCCGATGACCGCGCTTTGGGAAAGGTATCCTTCGGGTCCGGCGTTCAAGCCCACCGGGTAAGCGCAGACGACCAGGCCCTTGTCCACCTGGTTCTCGGCCGAGGGATACTCCACTCCGAAGAAAAAGTCGCCCACGTAAACCGGCTGGCCGGGGCCGCTAAAAGTCTCGGGAGTTTGCCAGGGCTTAAAGTCCTGGAGCGCGACCCGGTCCACGAAGGCGGGGAAGTCGGGCGAAATGAAATTCAGGCTCTTGCGGATGAACCACTCCTCCGGCTCGGTCCAGTAGCGCAATTCCAGGCGATAGGGAAGTTGTTCGGCCTGGAGCAGGAAGACCAATTGCCGGGGCGTCGATTCCACCCGGATGACCTTGAAATCCCACGGCCCCAGGATCCGGAACTGGAGCTCGATCCGGAACTCCTGCCCCGGGACCAGGTAGGTCTTGCCGGTGAAGCGGTTGACCAGCGCGGTGTGGAGCAGCCACCCTTCCTGGACGCCCAGGGTCAGGATCAGGCCTTGATTTTTCAACTGGTAAGTGACCGGCGGCACCACCGTTTTGCGCTCGGCCCGCCCGGCCAGGAGGATGAGCAGGCAGAGGAGAAAGACCGGGGAAGTCAGGAGTCGGAAGCGGATCGTGCGAGTCCACGCCATCGTCGCTCATTTTAGCCAATCTCCGGAGAAAAAGGTAGGCGGCAACAGATAAAAGAAAAAAAGAGGCTGACCGGCAGGTGGATACTTGTCCAAGTAACTTTCCTAGGCCATTCCTGCTTGATTGATCGGCGCAGCAATCGCTAACCAGAGGCTTTTTTCAAGATCATGGAAAAGCTCCTGATCCCCTGGCTGGATTAGTCCCCCCGCCGCAACCGCCTTGGGCCAGAAGGGCAGTCTTTTTTGCGCGGTCTCTACTTCTCGGCTATACTAAACCCTTGCCATGAGCGATAAAGACCGGATTCGCCTGACCCACAAGTGCAAGGCCTCGGGTTGAGCCGCCAAATGGGGTCCGGGTGACCTCCAGCGGCTCTTGTCCGAGCTTCCCTTGCCCAAAGATCCGCGCTTGCTCGCCGGGTTCGAGCACGCGGAAGACGCCGGGGTGTTCCTGATCGCGCCCGACCGGGCGCTGGTGCAGACGGTGGACTTTTTCACGCCCATTGCCGATGACCCCTACACGTTCGGCGCGATCGCCGCGGCCAACGCGCTCTCCGACGTTTACGCCATGGGCGGCAAGCCCCTGACCGCGCTCAACATCGTCTGCTTCCCCTCCGGCCCGGAGAACCTCGGCATCCTCAAAGCCATCCTCCGGGGCGGGTCGGACAAGGTGCACGAGGCCGGCGCGCTCCTGCTCGGCGGCCATTCGGTGGTGGACGACGAGATCAAGTTCGGGTTGAGCGTGACCGGCGAGGTCCGGCCGGAGGACGTCAAGACCAACGACGCGG
>Ga0315291_10004506_pt1 | contig 17743 bp, 10 predicted proteins | sample YL17G12_20_MG_FD_203070 | JGI IMG/M metagenome (GOLD analysis project Ga0315291, IMG submission 203070) | Sediment microbial communities from Yellowstone Lake, YNP, Wyoming, USA - YL17G12_20 | ecosystem: Environmental > Aquatic > Freshwater > Lake > Sediment | place: USA: Wyoming | collected...
CTGTTTGCCGCTACACTCTCCCTCGTCCTCGTCACGTTTCCCCAGGTTGCATTGGTCTCCCCTGGTTCAGGTGGCCTGACTTTCCTCGATCTTGCGACCGCGCTTGTCTTTCCGTTCGTGATTGACCCGGTGGGAATCGAACCCACGACCAAGAGGATATAAGCCTCCCGCTTCTTACCACTGAGCTACGGGTCACGTTCAATAGCGCTCAGGGTTCGCACCTGAACTCCGAGTACCCTCGGGTGCTGATTCCCCCACCGGCATACGGGTGGTTCGGCCCCAGGCAGGCACACTAGCGCTGAATCCTGGTATGGGCGGTGAGGGATTCGAACCCCCGACCTTGTACGTGTAAAGAACCTGCTCTCCCACTGAGCTAACCGCCCCAGGCCCTGAATGAGTCGCGTCGGTTTTGCCCGATACTTCCACCGGCCTTGCGGGCCAGCTTTCAAGGAGCGCGACTAGAGGCCGCGAGGAGGTTGGTCTACCTCGCAGCTTCGGGGATTCTCCAACACCCCAGGACTCTACAGCCCATAGCGGTCTCGACGGGAATCGAACCCGCCTCATTCCCGTGACAGGGGAACCGTTTCACCAGATTCGTACGAAACCAGGTACTACATGGCCTGTGAGGGGTACGATCCCCCGACCTAGTGGTTCGAAGCCACTCGCTCTGTCCGCTGAGCTAACAGGCCGAAAGTTCGACCAGGCGAAGCTCACTCCCGTTCGCCCGGTCTATCTCCCGTGTTTGCGCTTTGCGGGCTGGTGAGCAGCCCCTCACGCATCGAGGAGAGTCTTGTTGCAAGCTGATGATGGGGATTGAACCCATGACCCCTTCCTTACCAAGGAAGTGCTCTACCACTGAGCCACACCAGCGCAAGCTCCCACGCAGAGTCGAACTGCGACCACATCCGTACGAAGGATGACTCTTCCACATGAGCTATAGGAGCGTGTTCGGCCAACCCGGCTTTTGATCAGAACGTTGCTCCACCCATGTTGTGGAGTCGTACCGGGTCTTGGGAGGTTCGTTGTCCTGTGCCTAAGCACTGACCGAAGTCGCTATGGGAGGCTACGATCCTCCGACCTCTCCCTTATGAGGGGATTGCTCTACCAACTGAGCTACACAGCGTAGCGGTGGGCTACTTACAGGGCGAACCTGGACTCACCCACCGAGAGCGAAGGACGGGAGTCGAACCCGCAACCACCAGTTTGGAAAACTGAGACTCTGCCATTGAGTTACCTTCGCAAGTGCGGGCACCGGGCGTCCCGCCGTTCAACTGTCACCCGTCGTGTTCGACCTCGTTCTGTTCCCAGGCCAATGGATCGCCCCGCCCGGCCCCGAAGGGCATCATCTAGTACAAGGACGCTTCGAGCGTCTTGTGTAAAGTGGCCCGTGGAGGGATCGAACCTCCGACGCTGGGGATAGAAGCCCCACGCTCTGTCCACTGAGCTAACAGGCCAAACATGACCCGGACAGGAGTCGAACCTGTGACCAACGGTTTAGGAAACCGTGACTCTGTCCACTGAGTTACCGGGTCGTAAGCTCCATGTCGGGATCGAACCGACAACCCCTGATTTACAAGACCAGCGCTCTGCCAGACTGAGCTTATGGAGCAGGACGGCACCTGGATGGTTTGCACAAGTTGGCCAACGACCCGATTCACAAGGTTCCCTCATCTCGGCCGAGACTCAGGTCGCCCAGGCTGCATGGGAAGGACTCGCCAACCAGCTACCGATGTGCGAAGCGGGGTTCGAACCCGCGACCTTCTGATTGGCAACCAGATGCTCTACCTACTGAGCCATTCGCACGTACAAGGCGGATCGACGGGATTCGAACCCGCAACCGATGGCTTCACAAGCCACGACTCTGACCGATTGAGCTACGATCCGCATGTGGTGGTACAAGTGCCCTCTGGAGGAGTCGAACCTCCACTGACCAGGGTTTGAGGCTGGTGCCTCTGCCGGATTGGGCTAAGAGGGCAATACTACAGTGGTACGCCTCGGACTTGAACCGAGAACCTTTCGGGCTTCAACCGAACGCTACTACCAATTGAGCTAGCGTACCAGGGTCGGATGGGCCGGACTCGATTCCGGCAACTCTTCCCTTGTCGGGCTGCCTCTCTGTTGGGCTACCATCCTATGCGCCTGACAGGACTTGAACCTGTACAACCTTGCGGTCACAAGGCTCTCAACCTTGCGTGTCTACCAATTCCACCACAAGCGCGGGTGCGGACTTTAGGTTGACCCATCCGCTGGGTCTCGGTACGTCTACCTAGTGCTCTAGGAGGGAGTCGAACCCTCAATCCCTGTGGGCGCTAGCTTCTAAGGCTAGTGTGTATACCAATTCCACCACCAGAGCATAACGCCGGACGCTCTCCCACTGAGCTACCGGACGGTGAGCCGAAGCTCCTTGTCCGGGAGGGATTCGAACCCTCGCCCTTCCGGCCCTGTCGGCCTTGCGGCCAGTGGATCGCGTCGGGATCGAACCGACGACCTTGGGATTAAGAGTCCCCTGCTCTGCCTAACTGAGCTAGCGATCCAATACCTTGAACGACCAGAGCGGTCTTGCCCTTCGGTAAGCTGTCTTTCGGCTACGTCGCGAGCGTGCCTACCGTCAACAACCTTGACCCTCCATGAACCACATGGAGTCGAGCGGTGGTGAAGCCGCGCAGCGTCCAGAGGAGCCGAATAGTCGTTCAAGAGTACCTCGCCTGGGGTACGATCCCAGAACCTTGGGTTTAAAAGACCCTTGCTCTATCCGTTTGAGCTAGCGAGGTAAGCTACTTCTTCTTGTGCTTCATCTGCTGCTGGACAACCTTCGACTTGTGCTCGAATGGTGCTCGACCAGCAAGGCACCCTTCGCACGTCCAGTCAACATTCGGCGCTCCAATGAAACGAGTGTACCGGGCACAATGTACCCCGTCCTTCGTGCCTGAGCACCTGATCATGATTCCCGCCATAGTGCTAGTTACTGTGCGGGGAGAAAGAGATAGAAGGAGTGGTGGAAGGGATTCAGCAACCCTCCGACGACCTATCCACTGCTTGTCCATGTCAATGGCTACAGTTTCGGTCGTACCTTCCCTGCGCTGTCAAGCGCCACCGTCTGCCCAGGTAACTACTCCCAGACGAGTGCTGACTGAGACCGACCTCACCGATTGGCTCTGGCCGAACGCAACACCCTTGTCGCGGCTACTACTCGTGCCGGTTGCCCGTCACTTTCGCCGGTTGTGCCTTCGCAACTGTACCCCTCGTGGAGAGGAATCCAGTCCTACTCGGCCACACCACCACGGACGCCCTAAGCTCTCCGGGAGCAACCCCTTCGCGCAGACGTGCGTGTCCTTCAGTGCCCCCCGAAGGATTCGAACCTTCACTGAACGGTCTTTAAAGCCGTTGCCTCTGGCCAGTTGGGCTAGAGGGGCATAAGCCAGGGCTTTCACCTGGACACACGGGCGCAATACCCGCCTAGATTGGCCCCGGCATAGGGGCGTGGCAATCTTGTTGCAGTAACAGGGCTAGGATTCGAACCTAGACCGACCTGGTTCAAGGCCAGGGAACCTACCGTTAGTCTACCCTGTTGAGAGCTAGAGGGGAAGGGATCGAACCTTCAATCTCCAGGGTCAGAGCCTGGCGTCCTGCCGATTAGACCACCCTCTAAGGTGTGGGAGCTTTCTCATCCGTGTCAGAGGACGGTTTCCCGTCGTCCCTCTCTGTTCACGACCACGAGTTGCTTACGACGGCTCGTGGCACCGTCAGTAGCCCGTAAGGGATTCGAACCCTTGTCGTCCGAGTTGAAAGCCCGGTATCCTAGACCGCTAGACGAACAGGCCATGTGTTGCAAGCTGGAAGGCTGGGACTCGAACCCAGAACCACCCCGTTAACAGCGGGACACTCTACCATTGAGCTACCCTCCAGTGATGCCACTGATGCCGCGTGGCCCGGTGCCCGAAGGCAGTACCCCGTGCGGGATTCGAACCCGCAATCCCCACCGTGAGAGGGTGGTATCCTGAACCGTTAGACTAACGGGGCATAGCCATCACTGCTGAAGCCTAGCTGCCTGCCGTGAGCAGACGAACCGTACCTTCAGTCAACCCTCGAACCTTTCAGTGATGAAGCGCGGCGTCAAGGAATCGAACCCTGTCCTGTGGTGTTGGAGACCACTTGGCTGCCTTAGCCTACTCCGCGAGCCAGAGATGCCTCTAGGGCTAGCATCTCCATGTCACTCTCGTGACAATCCCGTTTGACCTCGCAGGCGTTCCGCGCCTGGCTGCATCGGCGGAACCTCAACAGACAGCGATCACCCTAGGGGATTTCTTGATTCTTGCAGTGGACATGGAGGGAGTCGAACCCTCGTCCAACCGAGCGGTTACAACAAGACTTCTAGCAGCTTCTTTGGGGGCTGTGTGCCCTCCACCAGGGCAGAGGACTTTCCCTCTCCGGGTCAACTCGTCACTTTCCGAGCAGTCAGTCGCCTAAGCTGGGCGACACAGCGGTCTATTGGTACTCGCTAGACCGTGACGAGGGACGCTTCCGCAAGGAAGTCTTCGAGAGCGGCGATGCCGTTGTCGATGTAGTCCGTGGAGACGATGTTGTCGTCTGCATGTGGTTGCCCTGTCCAAGGCTTGGCGCGATAAGGCCGCGACCCGCTGCATCTCATTGCCCATACACGACTGTCGAAACCGGGCATGCCCAAGTTGCTCAGGATGGCCTGCCATCCATCGCGCGGCACAAGGAGCGCGACAGACCATCACGACGAGCCGAACCATGTAAACCTTGTGCTCTGTTAACCGCTCGCGCAGGGTACGCGCTTCGCCCCAGGTTGTTCTCGCAGACTTGCCCGCCTATGTCCGGGTAGTTTCCACGAGCGCCGAGACGCGCTTACGATCCCACGGTCAACGCGGGGTTCCCCCTCAGGATAGGAGGTATCAGGCCGGGTGGATTCGAACCACCGACTCCCCGCGTCCAAGGCGGGCACTCTTACCAGACTGAGCTACGACCTGTCTATCTGGATGGGAGGATTCGAACCTCCGACTCCCCGAATCCGAATCGGGTACTCTGAACCAAACTGAGCTACATCCAGTCATGCTATCAGCGTGGAGGGACTCGAACCCTCGACTCTCCGTCCCCCAGACGGACACTCTACCAGACTGAGCTACACGCTGTAGTATGGCTGTAACGGGCCATGCCCGTGAGATGGTTCCTGCGATCTCATGCGCAGACACACTCTTTTGGTCAAGGTTGTGTGCCACCCTGCTCAATCCGCGCATAGATGCGCGTGTGGTGCCGCTTTCGCGACAGTCTTGTGTGAGCTAGAAAGGGATAGGTGGGACGGAGTGGGACTGCTCTATATCAAACCTGCGGATTACACCCCGTCCGAAGACGACGCTACACCACAAGCAGACGGCGACCAGCCTCCACCCCGTACCCGTTCCCAGGTGGCCTCAGACGGCAAGCCGTCCTGTTATACACCTGAGCTAGAGAGGCCAGCACAACCCGACTACCCGTAGGTGTTAGGGCGGTGGCCTCATAGCGGATGATGGATTCGAACCAACGACCTCTAGGTTATGAGCCTAGCGAGCTACCACTGCTCCAATCCGCGACGTTAAACTTTGAGACTGGGGGCCAACCTTGGGGATCGACCCCCAGTCTCGAAACTCTACTTCGTTCGGCATCTGCCTCGGTTGCGATCCCCGTAGCAATGCTGCGCCAGATGGGCTACCCGAACTATGTATCTCCCTGCTCCGAAGAGCCAGGCGATCAGATGGCAAACTACACCATCGGTATACCTTCAGTAACTGCTTGCCCCCAAATTATAGTACACGGTTCAGAAGCAGTTGAAATCTTTGCCCCGTCTCCACGGGGCCACGGCCCTCTCTTTCTTTCACCGAGGGGGTCAGAGAGGGCGTTCCCGATCTCGGTGCCTCGTTAGCAGAGGCGCTTCACACTTGAGGTCTAACTGTAGCACACGACCCACAAGGCAGTCAACCCTACGTGCCGATGATCCCCAAAGCAGCCATCAGCTTGTCCTTGGGGAGAGCGCCAGTGACGCGAGCCAACTCGTCGCCATTGCTCATGTACACCATCGTCGGGATGGACACAACACCGAACGTTTCGCTGATCTCGCGCTCGGTGTCGATGTCTACCTTGACAACCTTGACGCCTGTTTCTTCGGAGATCTTCTGTAGTACAGGTGCGACGGCGTGGCACGGGCCACACCACTCGGCATAGAAGTCGATGATGACCTCGCCGTGACGGATCTCTTGCTTGAGGTTCATCAGATGACCTCGCACTGTCCGCCGAAGCATGCAAGCTCGCCCAACCGCTCATCCACTTGTGCTGTGAAGTCGATGACTCCAAAGTCCACAACGCTTGGAACCTTCTTGAGCCACTGGAAGAACTCGTGCTCGCTGATCTCTTCGAACGGAGCCTGAGTGTAGTTACCGCCGTCGTAGGGCAGGAGACTGATGCCAGCCCATGAGTCGGAGTTGTCTACCATCCACTCGGTGATCTCTGCTTGCTCTTCGGGTCGGTAGCTCACGGTCAAGCTAACGTTGTGAGGATTCGGGCCAGTGCTGTGGCCGGGCATGATCCAATTCTCGAAGATGTGCTTCGAGCGCTCCATCAGTGCGATAGCTGTCTCGCCTTCGCGGTAGATCGCCCCGTTCATGTGGACGGGCACCGTCACGATGATGTTCTCAGGCGCGTAAGCGTCCGACTCCACGAAGGAACCCGACTCGGCCTCGCCTTCGCCGTACGCCTCGATCAGGTGCTGACCGAATGCATCCTTGCGGTCAACGCGAACTCGACGGAGGTAGTATGGGGAGTGAGCGGCATGAATACCACTGGTCGTTCCCCACCACGCAGAAGTAGAACCAGAAGGCTTCGTCGTGGTCACCCGCGCGGCGTAGTTGATACCCAGCTTCTGTGCCCATTCGCGATTGACACGAGCGGCTTCTTCGGCTCCACGCGCCAAGACCTCAGGGGTCAACAGATCCCACGCGGCAGCTTGGCCGGTGATGCTAACTCCGAGAAGAGCGTCAAGCTCGCAGTTCTTCTTCCACTTCGGCTGAAGGTACTCGAAGTTTGTGTAGGCAGCCTGAAGCGTGCCAATGGCTGCTGCCGAAGACACCGCGTCGAAGAACTCTGCTTCGGTAGAGCAAGCCGCCGCGTTGACTTCAGTCAAGTTGCACATCTGGCCATCACGCAGGCTGATCTCATGGCAGGGGTTAAATCCGTACTCCCTGTCATTTGTCAACGACACGCCCGGCTCCCCGCAGTTGGACTTGAAGCACATATCCAGGATGTGACGGAGCTTGGTCTCAAAGTTAGGATCGCTCCGAACCAGGACGGCTGAGATATTAGCCCTCATGCGCTGGGCGTTGTCTTCCCACCATGATCCTTGCTTGGCCGAGAGCATAGAGTTGTCGTCAGCGTCGAAGAGAGCAATTGTTGCCGCGCGTCGAACGCCTCCGACTACAACCACGTCTGCGATGTGACACATGACATCAAAGCACTCCAGTGACGTGAGCTTGCGGCCCACAGCACTAATGAGAATCGCTCTCACTTTCTCGTACATCTCCGACAACGACTCAGGGCCTGAGGCTGTACCACCAGATGAGATCGGGGCACCCTTGGGCCGAATCAGGTCGGTGATGATCTTGACCTGGGGGTTCGCGAGCAGAGCGACGATTCCATCAGCCCAACCCTCCTTCGAGTCGGGCACCGTGAAGGTCTGCCCTTCGAATGCGTGAACCACGGGTAGCTGGTCGATGTGATGCTGCTGGACGGAGTAGCCAGTGCCGACCCCGTTCATTAGGAGCCAGAACATGTCCGCGAAATCCTTCCAAGAGGTCAGCGCAGCAAAGGCACAGTTGTACCCTCGCGCGTTGCTTCTGAAGATGGGCATCCCACCGAATTGCATGGTACGCATAGAAGGAACTGTCCGTCCTGCGTAAACCTCCTGGAAGACATCAGCGATCTCGTCCGAGAACCACGGGAACATCGTCTGGTGCATGTCCCGGACTCTGTCGATGACTTGCTCGCGAGTCTCTTTCTTACCGTTCTGCTGGGTTCCTGCGTAGGTGCGATAATGCACCAAGTCTTGAAGGATTTGTCGGCTATCAGAGCCGATCAAGGTACTAGAGGTCACTCTTCCCTGTCTTTCGAATATGTCTGTGTGTAGAGTAAGGTGAAGCTCCGCAACGCTTTGGAGGATGACCCAAATGTTATCTTACCAGACCCCTCGCTAGGCGGAAATCGATACCCTAAATGAGCAAACTGCACCCCCCTAACTGGTGACCACATTGTTCAATCCAGGAGGTTTCATGACCGCAAAGACCAAGACTGTTCTACTCCGCTTCGCGCGTACCCTAGGTGCTCTAGGTGTTGCTGCGCTGATCACCTGGGTATCTAGCCCAGATGTCCTCTCGATTGTCCCGTCAGGGTATCAGTGGGTAGTTCTTGCTGTTGTGACCCCTGCCCTCGTGGCTGCTGAGAAGTGGCTGCGGTACGGAGCAGATCCGGGGGAGTAGCCCGTCAGGGTACATCCCGCGAACGTTGAAGAGGCTCCAGGAGGGGCCTCTTCTCGTTTCTAAAGTTGTTCGCGATTTGTGTCGATAAAGAGACCATTATGGTTATCTGATGATCTTGAAGGAAAGCGAGAAGCGCACAGAGAATCCAAAGATTCAAGAATCTGGAGGGGGTGACGGGGGAACCTAATGAGAACTGTTCTCAACAAGGGATTCACGTCAAACCTACGTAACTTTCGTGCGCTGCGTAAAGTGGTCATTTGCAGGGGTTTCTTGGCTCCCTACGAAACCTTTCACGCCATGGAACGGTATGGTTACGTAGGTGACGGTACTGCCTAGTGGACACCCTGGTAAGCTGAGTAGGATGTCACAGGTGATTCAAGAGTGCTCGATGCTGGGAGGCTGGCAAGAGGTTGCTGTGCCTTCGGCTACAGATGAGTCGGCCTACTACTTGGTCACTCTTCCACCATGGGATCGAAACGAAGCAGAGGCTGTCTGTGAGTGCCCTGGCTATGAGTTTCGTGGCCGATGTAGGCACCAGAGAGAAGCCTTGGAACAGATTTGCAACTGGTCGGAGCTTGACTCTCAGCCCCAAACGACCGATCAACAGAGAGACAGAATCTGCCCTGAGTGTGGAGGGCCGACAAAGGTGGTAGTGATCAATGGCTAGATTCAAGGCAGCCCCTGTTGAGATCGAGTCGGATCTCAGTCAAGACCCATCCTCTCGTGACGAGCTATACGAGCTAGCCAAGAGCTATGGCAAGGCGGACGCCGAAGAGAAGGAAGCGGCGAAGGTCAAGACCCAGGTGAAGGGGCCGATGCTCGAACTAATGACGGCAGTGGTTCGAGATGAAGTCGAACTGCTTCGTCAGGTGGTCACGGTTACCAATGACACGTTGGCTCCGTTCGACTGGGACTACGAGAAGTGGGCCGCTCGTGAATATCCCGAGTGGCGCGTCGTGGGTATCCTTCCCGACGCTGAGCAAGCGGTCATCACGCTTGAGGAGAACGAGACGCTCAAGAAGTTCGAGTTCACGGTGGACGGCAAGCGGTATGGTCGTACGATAGCCATGGTCGGAGCCGAGTTCTTGGCCAAGGAGATGTGGGAGTTCCTCGACGCCGATGAAGACGAAGGTGTTCTCATCGATGACGATGTGTACCATGCCGCGCTTGATACGATCAAGGTCGAGACACACACGACGTACACCTTGGACGAAGACAAGGCCGAGGCGGCAATCGCCAAGTACCCCGAACTTCTGTGGATGTTCCAGAAGTACAGCACTCCTGGGACGCCCCAGGTTAGACTGCTACCGATCAAGGTAGCCAAGGAGGAAGACGAAGTATGAGCACAGCACTTGAGTTCCCAATCGCCATCGCGTTGGTTGGGGCACCCGACAGTGGCAAGCAGGCGGTAGCCGAGGCATACAAGGATCTCTCGGCATCGTGGTTCGAAGAGCAGACCGTCAAGGGTCTCAATGTGATCCCCAACGGAGGCAATGCCATTCTCGAAGATCTCAACCAGGCGGTTGGACTCTTCGGTGGATGGAAGGAGGATCTGAGGATCTTCATGCGCCGCTACGAGCAGGAGCAGGCGTACCTCTACGCGAAGCAGAACTTCATCACACTGGGTACGGCCCTGGACAACATGGCCCACACCGGAGTCAACATGGAGAACATCCTGCGGGGTATCCAGACCGAGCAGCAGCAACAGCAGCTACAGGTTCAGCAGATCGCCATGACGCAGTTGACGTACCTGTTCCTGAGCACCTTCAGGTACTCGTTCGCCTTCTACATCCCCAAGACGGCGGGCCTGATCCTACCAGGCGCGAACGACGACGAGGCCAACTACAACAACCGACTGGACGATGCGCTTCAGATGATCTTCCAGAACTTCGGCATCCGGCTCCAGCGTCTCGATCAGCCTACGGTCGAGGAGCGCGCGGCGTTCATGCACCAGACGATCACGGACATCGCCGAGAACGGTGTTCAGGAGATCACAGAAATCGCACAAGTGGAAGAGGACGAGTCGCTGCTACTCGACGCATCAGCTACACTTAGCGAGTGATCCCCGCCGACTTCAAGACGACCTTCACTGACTCTCAGCTTGAGCAGATCGAGCGCCATCCCGGATATGTGTCCAAGACACAGTCCGGGAAGGTGTGCCCGGTCTGTCTCAACGAGGGTCGGTATGCCTATCAGGGGAAGGAGTACGAGTGCCCAGTCGGGCCGGGCGGCATCCATGTCGCGCTGCGTCTGTCGATGCTCTACTTCCTGCACAACATCCCGATCAGGTACCAGAAGCTCATCTGGGCAGAGTGGCCAACCGACACAGATAATCAGCGTGAAGCCAAAGAGGCGATGGACTACTACGTCGCCAACTTCGAGCGCGGTGGTCTGAATGGCGAGGGGTTGACGTTCTTCTCGTCGGGGCTGGGCACCGGCAAGACATGGGGAGCTACTTCGACTCTGAAGCGCCTCGTCAAGTCCGGCGTGGACGGATGGTTCGCACCCTTCTACGAAGTCAAGTCGTACTACGACATCGAGGATCGTAAGGAGCGCGAGTTCAAGATCAAGCGTGTGCAGACCGCTGACCTTCTCGTTCTAGACGAAGTGCGCGAGCCGGGTTCGGACGCTCAGAAGCGTTTCTTCGCTGACGAGCTTGAGGCTCTGATCCGCCCTCGTGCTGACAATGACTTCCCGACGATCATCACAACCAACATGACCCCAGACGTTCTGGAGAAGGTCTTCCCCCGAGTGTTCTCACTCATCTGGGGCAAGAACTTGACCATCGACTTGACCGGGGCTGACTATCGCCTGAGTGACCAGTTCGACCTTCATAACCGTGAGCTTCAGTTGAACGGAGAGGCATGGCCCATCACATGACGACCGAGACGGAAGACGTTGTCGAGGAGTACGCCGGACTTGTCCTAGAGGATCAGCTTCTTGATCACATGGCCACCCCGGCAGGCTGTCGCGCGATCTGGAAAGAGCGCCTATCGTCCGAACTGATCGGTGATAGCGACGATGGTATCCGCACCGCTCTTGAGTTCGTCATCTCGTACATGGACGAGTACCGTGAGCCTCCGTCGCGCGGTGTGCTCGAAGAGGAGACGGGGTACGACGAGTTCGACACGCCTATCGCCCCGATTGGGTACGTTATCACGAAGCTGCGAGAGCGCTATCAGCGTCAGCAGATGAAGCGCGTCATCACGACGTTGGGGCGCAACGCGGGCAATCCCGAGGAGGCTCTGCGGATTGGTCTCAGCGAGTTCAATCGCATTCGAGCCGAGACGGCTGATCGCAAGCACACGATGGATTCGTCCGAGGTTGCCGAGGTCGTGGACAAGTACCACGAGCGCCTCAAGCACGGCGCGATCCAGGGAGTCACGTTTGGATTCGAAGAGCTTGACAAGTCACTGGGTGGTCTCAAGACAGACGAGCTTACCTTCATCATCGCTCGACCCAAGCGCTACAAGTCTTGGCAGCTTCTGTGGTCAGCAACTGCCGCTGTCTGGACTGAGTCTCGGAGCGTGGTGTTCGACACTCTGGAGATGCCGCCCGAGGAGATGATGGAGCGATACACATGCATCATCGCTGGCGTGAGCTACCGAGACTTCAAGCTCCACAATCTCAGTCCAGCGGCGCTGGGTGAGTTGGATAAGGCTGCGCGCGATGCATTCAACAACCCCAACAAGATCTACTTCCGACGACCCCCTCGTGGGGAGCGCACTGTCCAGCAGATGATGCAGGAGGCTATCGAGTTGGGGGCCGAGGCTCTCTACATCGATCAGTTGTCGTTCATCGAATCCGTCCGCAAGGCGAGCGTCGATCAGCGCCATCGCGAAGTGTCTTTCATCTGCGAGGATCTCAAGGATGCTACTCAGCACATGCCCATCTACGTGGCCGCTCAGTTCAACCGCGAGGCTGCGGGGCTAAACGAGATGGCCGACCTATCCAAGATCGGACTGTCGGACTCAATCGGCCAGGTGGCGGACACCATCCTGGGCGTACATGCGACCAAGGATATGAAGGCGCAGAACCTCATCCACATGGGCGTGATCGAGTCTCGGTCGTACGAGCCAACCGTGTGGGAGATGAGCGTTGACTTGAGCAAGGATTCGACCTTCAAGATCACCAACGTAGTCTAGTGGTTACCTGGGATGACATCAGCCAGTCACTGAGACTAGAAGAAGTCCTGGATGAAATGGGTGTCCGGGTCAACTACGTCAACCGTGGCGAGCACTTCGCCTCTTGTCCCCTGCCGACACATCCGGGGGCCGATGCCAACCCGTCATTCTCTGTCAACGATGACACCTTCTTGTGGAATTGCTTCACATGCAACGAGGGTGGTATCTTGCCATCTCTGGCCATGAAGGTGTTGGGCATAGTCTCGTGGGACGAGGCTCTGCGATACCTGGCACCCTTCTCTGACGCCGATGTTGACGGCGAAGACGATGTGGCTTTCATGAAGCAGCTACAAGGGTACCTAGAACGCTCTGAGACGCCTTCTAAGAGGCGTCGAGGGGTTACCCTTCCCTACTACTCCAATTCGGTCATTGAGAAGCTAGAATCGGCTCCTGTGGCCTTGCTGGACAAGTGGGGCATCAAAGACCCTCAGACGGTCGAGGATTTCCAGATCAAGTATGACTCCGAGCGCAGAAGGATCAAGGGCGGCAAAGAGTACGTCGCACCGGCCATCGTCATTCCTCACTACTGGGAGGACAGGCTCGTAGGGTACCAGGAGCGGTGGATCGAGGAAGATCGCCCCAAGTGGGTACCGAAGTACACCAACTCTGATGACTTCCCGAAGGCTCAGACCCTGTACAACTGGGGCCGGGCTGTGGAAGCTGCACGTCGGGGAGAGCCTGTGATTGTTGTTGAGAGTGTGTTCACCGTCCATCGGTTGCACGAGCTTGATTACACCGCTGTGGCTACCTTCGGAGCAAGCGTCTCCGACGTGCAGGTACGTCTTCTTGGAGCACTCGGCATGCTTGTCTTGTCGTACGACTCCGACCCAGATTACGTGAACGCCAAGGGTGTCTTGGTGAAGGGTGCTGGGCAGAAAGCCCTCAAGGAATTGACGGCCCGCTTGAGCGACCTCGCAGCGACTTTCGTAGTGCCCAATGTAGCGCTTGAGAAGGGCGATTTGGCCGATCTCGAAGACGATGAGATTCACGATTTAATCGACCGTTGCAGACCCTCATTTGGAGCCTAAGCGAACCCTAAAGGTTGGAGGTACAACTATGGCATTCGTGAAGTATCAGAAGGTCGAGAAGGTCGAGCCAGTTCTGGCAGCGTCTGTTGCTAAGACCGGCAAGAAGCTCGCATGTAAGTGCGACGACAACTGTTCCTGCACCAAGAAGTAGTTGCCTCCCTAAGCGTATGCTACGCTTAGCATAGCCAATCAAGCACACCAAACGGAGGTCACATGGCTAAGTTCCGCACTGGTGGCGACAGCATCGCCGCCGCAGCAACACGTTCGACAGGTGGGAAGTTCACACCGCGCTTCAAGTTCGAGGCCAACAAGACGAAGTACATCCAGTTCTTGTCGGCGCTTGACGACACGCCCACCGTTCTTCTTCATGACTTCGTCATCACTGGCGAGCGCGAGGATGGCGGGCCGGTCTACAACACGTTCATCTCTCGGCGCGATCCCGTGCTCGACGGATCGGACGGGTACGACGAACTGATGGACAGGTTCGGCGAGAAGCCGACCAACAAGACCATCGGTCTCGCGGTGGAGTTGGAGCCGATCTACGAGAAGAAGACTGGCACCAAGCGCCAGACGCTCGTGGGCTTCGACATCGCGACACGGCAGTTCGAGAACAAGGATGGTGAGACTGTTGAGGTTCCGGCAGTCGGGCTGGTTGTCCAGTCGCCGTTCAACTTCTGGAACGCGCTCGTGGTCAACGATGACATCAAGCCCATCGAGGAGACGGTCTTCGCCGTGACTCGCACGGGTGAGAAGACCTCCACGAACTACACGTTCGTGCCGGTCGGAGATGCCCTCGATGGCATCGAAGAGGATCTCGAAGAGTTCTTCGAAGAGTTCGACTTCGAGGCTCTGCTCGATGACTGGGCAGACGAGGATCGCATGCGGGAGATCATCGCCCCGCTGCCGGACGACTTCGTTGTCAATCCGTACAACAAGGAGCGCAACAAGAAGTCAGGTAAGGCGTCGGGCGGCAGCAAGAGCACACGCTCTCGCAGGGCCGTTGTCGAGCCGGAAGAGGACGATGGAGACGGAGACGAGCCTGCGGAGGAGACCAAGCCCGCACGCCGTCGTCGTAACTTCGACAACCTCAAGGCTGACGTTGCCAAGAAGGCAGCACCGGCCGAGGACGACGAGTAGGCACTCACTTCGGCGGGGGAGGGGTCACTCCCTCCCCCTTCGAGTGCTACACTTAGAGCCTTGATCCCAATCCACAACCATAGCGAGTACAGTGCCCTCGATGGGTATTCGAAGACCTTCGAGATCGCTGACCGCATCGAGGAGCTTGGACTCCCCGGTGCCTTCCTGACTGACCACGGCACCGTGGCTGGTCTAACGTCATTTGCGGATGCGATGACATGGAAGGACAAGAAGAAGGGGATCAAGCGTGACCTGTCATTCGGCCTGGGTATGGAAGCCTACCAGGCTCGCAACTCACGCACGGACACCAAGCTCGACGGCGTTCCCTTCAAGAAGGGGCAGGATGCCTTCCACTTGATCTTGTTGGCCAAAGGGTACAAGGGGTACCAGAACCTCCTGAGGATCTCGGACGAGGCCCATCGTACGGGGTTCTACTACGACGCCCGCGTGGACTGGGATCTCCTCAAGAAGTACCGCGAAGGTCTGATCTGCACCACGGCGTGCATCGGGTCTCTTGTCAACAAGAGTCTCCTGGAGGATGGCAACCGCGAGCCGCTCGACAAGCTCGGAGAGATCTTCGGTGATGACTTCTACATCGAGCTTTCGACCTACAACACTGACTTGCAGCGTGATCTGAACCAGACGCTCGTCGGGATCGCGAACGACAAGGGCATTGGTGTCCTGTACGCCAACGATGCTCACTACACTTCACCCGAACTGTGGCCCGTTCATGAGGCTCTGATCTGCGCGCAGTACAACTCCAAGCTGGATGACATCAAGGGTCGCAAGGTGGACGGCAAGTTCGTCGTTAACAATCCTGACAACCCTGACTGTTACCACCCTCAGTCTCTGTACATCATGGGTGAGGCCGAAGTGCGCAAGTGCCTCGATCATCTCCCGGAGTCAATTGTCAATCAGGCTATCAGCAACTCCGACGCGATCATGGAGCAGTGCCGCTTCGAGTTGCCCAAGCCTGGTCTCTACCTCCCGAAGTTCAAGCTCAAGGAGGATGATGCCACTGACACTAAGCAGCTTCTGATTGACCTCGTGGCCGAGGGGATCACGGAGCGCTACCAGGACGCCACTGACGCTGTCTGGGATGAAGCATGGGAGCGATCTGAGTTTGAGTTGAAGGCCATCATCGAGGCTGGTCTCCATGACTACTTCTTGATTGTCTGGGACTTCATCAACCACGCTATCCGGCATGGTGGCCTTATCGGGCCGGGTCGAGGGTCGGTTGGTGGCTCCATCATCGCGTACGCTCTTGGCATCACCGCTATCGACCCGATCAAGTACGGGTTGCAGTTCGAGCGCTTCTGGAACCCCGGTCGTGCGGACGGACTCCCTGACATCGACATCGACTTCGAGCGGAGTGCTCGTCAGTTCATGATCGAGTACGTCAAGCGCAAGTACGGGCCTGCTCGTGTTCTCCCCGTTGGTAACCACATCTTCATTCGACCGAAATCAGCCATTGACAAGGCGGGCGCTGTGTTGTACGATAAGCCCCCTTACGGACTGATGGTCAAGGTCAAGGAGATCATCGAGTCCACGACCGACGCCGGTCAGGCTCTCGACTGGGACGACATGTGGGACACTCTCCAGGACTGGGCTGACCGTGACGGCACCGATCACCCTCTCGCCTATTGGCAGGAGCAAGAGCCGCAACTGTTTGCTCTAGCCAAGCTCCTTGAAGGTCGCATCTCGACGTACGGTGTTCACGCATCTGCTGTCGTGATCTCTAGTGTGGATCTCGCCGACCACCTTCCTGCACGCATGGCATCGGACGACGAGAAGCGCAAGGTGATCGTCACGCAGGCTGAGATGCATCAGGTCGAGAAGGAGGGCTTCCCTAAGTTTGACTTCTTGGGTCTGCGCAACTTGGACACTCTGATGCTGACCGCTATCATGGGCGGCGACTTCGGTGACCCTGCCGTGCTCGGCCCTAAGGTCGCTGAGATCATCGAGGCCCGTAATCGCGGAGAGTTCGTGGAAGGTCACCCCGAGGCTCGTGAAGCCATGGTCAAGGTGGCTAATCACTTCCGCAACGAGGTCAACTACAACACGCTGGCTGACAGCTACTGGGAGCTTATCGACAATGGACACACCCTTGGGCTATTTCAGGTCGAAGAGGGATTCGCTGCGAAGAGGATTGGCAAGCACATTCGACCGCGAAGTGTTGAAGATCTCGCAGCGATTGTTGCACTCAACCGACCCGGCCCTCTCCGTGGTGGGGTCGTTGATCGCTTCCTGGCTCGCCGCAACGGAGAGGAAGACACCACATACCCTCATCCGATCCTGGAAGGAATCCTCGAACCAACCTACGGAGACTTCCTCTACCAGGAGCAAGTGATTGCGTACTTCCGTGAGATCGGGTACAGCTTGTCTGACGCCGACCACATTCGCAAGATCCTGGGCAAGAAGCTCGGCGAAGAGATGAAGGCTGAGTTCCCGATCTACATGGAGAAGGCGATGCAGCACATGCCCAAGGGGACTGCCGAGAACATCTGGAAGTCCATCGAGGACTTCTCGAAGTACAGCTTCAACAAATCCCACGCGGTTGGGTACGGGCTGATCCTGGCCTGGACGATGTACGCTAAGCGAAGGTGGCCGACTGAGTTCGTGATGGCGTCTATCACTACAGCGCCCAAGAAGGTCGCGGCCTACATCAACGAGGCTCGTCGCATCGGCGTAAGTGTGCTACCGCCCGACATCAACAGGTCTAACATCGTCATCTCCAAGGTGGATAACGACATCTTGTTCGGTCTTCGTGACGTGAAGGGTCTGGGAGACATCCCGGCGCAGTGGTGTCTCGATAACGGCCCCTTCGAGTCGCCCGAAGACTTCTTCAACAAGGCGATCAACGAGTCTCCTG
>Ga0315291_10004507_pt1 | contig 17740 bp, 13 predicted proteins | sample YL17G12_20_MG_FD_203070 | JGI IMG/M metagenome (GOLD analysis project Ga0315291, IMG submission 203070) | Sediment microbial communities from Yellowstone Lake, YNP, Wyoming, USA - YL17G12_20 | ecosystem: Environmental > Aquatic > Freshwater > Lake > Sediment | place: USA: Wyoming | collected...
AGCCTCCTTAGACGGGTCCCACGCTGCCGGCCCGTACGGGGGCGACCCGAAGGGCGGGGCGCCGGCCTGCAAGGAACATTATCGTTTACCCCGCGGCGAAAAGATTAGCCAACCTTCTGAAGAACGCGAATCCCCCCGCCAGCGCCGACTCGGGCGACTCCGCCAGCGCCGACGCCAGACGCTTGATGCACCACGCCGCCTGAGAGTGCGGACACGCCAGCAGCAGCGGCTGCTGCCTCTGGACCGCGCGGCCGACGTGGCCGTCGCAGAAGACGTACCCCAGCAGGCCCACCTCCAGGCGCAGGAACCGGGCGGCCGTCTGGGCGATCCGCCGGTGGACCTCTTCGGCCTGACGCGGGTGCGTTACCAGGTTGACGATGAGGCGGATGGGGCCGAGGGTCTCCGGGCCGCCCGCCGCCGCGGCCTTCAGCAGCGCGTAGGCGTCCATCATGGCCGTCGGCTCGGGCGTGGCCACCAGCAGCAGTTCGTCCGCCTGCCGCACCAGGTGCAGCACGCCCTGGCCGATGCCGGCGGGGGCGTCCAGGAGCACGAAATCGTGCTGGGTTTCCAGGTCGGTCAGGCCCTCCAGCAGGGCCTCGCGCCGGCGCTCGCCGATCCGCGAGACGGCCGGCATGTGGCTGGCCCCGGGGATCCAGCGGATGCCCGCGGGGCCTTCCTGGACGATGTCGCCCAAGGCCATGCGGCCGGAAAGGACGTGGCCCAGGTCGCCGCGCGGACGCTGGCCCAGGACCAGGTCCACGTTTGCCAGGCCCAGGTCGGCGTCCACCAGGAGGACGCGGCGGCCGGCGGCCGCCAACGCGATGGCCAGGTTGACGGCGATGTTCGTCTTGCCGACGCCGCCCTTGCCGCTGGCGATCGCCACGACGCGGGCCCGCTTCCGCAGGTCGCGCGTGATGCGCTTCAGGGCCCCCCCGGCCCGCCATCCTGCTGGGCGGGCGTTGCCCCCTGGCACGGCTACGGGCCGTGCCGTGGCCGGCTGGCGAGCCGGGCGGCCCGCGGGGGCAGGCGCAGGCCCGCCCGTCGCGGCCGTGGCGGGGGCGGGGGCGACTGCGGGACGAGTGCTGTGACCAGCCCCCGCCGTCAGGCGGGGGTCGGCGGTCGCCGTGCCGTGTGCGGCGGCGACTGCGGGACGAGTGCTGTGACTAGCCCCCGCCGTGAGGCGGGGGTCGGCGGTGCGTGCGGACACGCTACGGGCGACCCCCGATACAGGATCGGGGCCGCGGGCGGAGACCGACGCGGCGATGCTCTTAAGACTGGGCCTTCTCATCCGTTGGGGCCTGGTCCTCGTGCGCTCCAGGGGACGGGTCAAACGGTGCACGGACGGCGACATCGGGACCCACAACTGCCTCTCCGGAGATGGGCGGAGAGGGTGCGGAATGGCCGGCGACTTCCTCAGGGGGCGACTTGTGCGGCGGCCCTGCGACAGGCCTGGCGGCGGCCGCTTCGATTTCGTCCGACAGGTGCGCTGCGGCGGCCAGTTCCTGCATGCGCTCCAGGTTGGTCCGCTGGGCGGCGAAGGCCGGCGCAAGTTCACGGCCGCCCGCGACCTCACGGTTGCGGCCCGAAAGGGGTTCCGCCGCCGCCTCGACCCCGGAGCCCCAACCCGCGGCCCTCTCTTCCATGATGCGGCGGATCTCGTGCAGGCGGTGCTTGCGCTTCAGGCGCTGGATGATGGCGAGGCGGGCAAAGACCGATTCGTCGAACAGGCGCTGGCCGCCATCGGTCCGCCGCTCCTCGGTTATGAGGCCGATGATGGCATAGTTGTGGAGCGTCTGGCGGGTGACGCCCAGGTGGTCGGCGATCTCGGAGACGCGGTAGAGTTTCCTGGGCATGGGGACGGCCGCGCCGTCGTCTCCCGAAGCGCCCAGGTTGCCCAAATCGCCGATGCGTGAGAGATACACATCGAGTTTTCCGCTGCGGCTCATGCCTTTGGCCCTCTGAAAATGGTTTTGACAGTTTGTTAAAACCATTTTATCGGACGGGTGTCAACAAGATTTTCCGGATGCCGAGAGAATTTTTTCGAGCCGGGCCCAGGTTGGGGCTGAGAAACGGAAGGGCACAATCTGTTGTGGTGAAGAAGTGACGAAGTAACGCAGTGACAGTGACAAAAGTGGGCGGCCGTGCGCTGCTGGAGGGGCAGGCGGCAGACCGGCGGCGCGGCCAAGGCGCTACGAGTCGCAGGCGAGGAAGATGCGGCGGTAGTGGTACTCCAGGTGCGCTGCGGCGAGGATGTGCCCTGCTGTCAGGTAAAGGCGCAGCCCCGGCGCGAAGATCCCCGGCCGCGCGTGCACCAGGCGCAGCCTCTGCGGCTCCTGCGGGGCCGCGTACCAGGTGAAGGCCAAGGCCAGCTCCCCTCGCGCCACAGGCGGTTGCAATGTCGCGAGCACGCACCAAATTGGTGACTGTCCGTATTTCCCCGGGTGTTGGCGCTAAGGATTTGACTTAGCCACGTTGTCAATAGGAAAAAGTTCTGGCGTGGTCTTATCGCTCTTCCTTTTCCTTGGAAGGAGGCGATAATTGTCCTGAATATGCCCGTTCTTAAGCCTATCAACAATCATCGCGTGATACTTGGGGTCAATCTCGGCTGAAATGTAATTTCTGTGCAGTTTCCTGCATACCTCGACCTCAGACCCGCTTCCCCCGAATAGGATTAAGACCACGTCACCAGGTAATGTGCAAGACTTAATTAGCATTTCAGACAATGCCTGTGGTATTTGGCAGGCATGGAAAGTCTTCTCGCGGCTCACATTCTTGACAAGGTCATAATAGAACCAATCGTAGGGCATGCGACCTTTTGAACCATTAGCCAGATTGTGTCTTATTCTTCGGTCTGTTAGGTTCTGGTACGGGACGGCGATGTTGTCTTTGTAGAATCTGTTATTCGTGGTCTTACGGCAGTGCAGTATGCTTCGATGGGCGGTTGTGAGCCTTTTAGGGCTGTGCCCGACGTTTGTATTGTATACCCAAGCGTAGTCCAGTACCTCGTAGCATGCGTCGTCCAAGAATCTGCTACGCAAGTATGCGTTCTGCTTAGGGTAGTTTATGAGGAACAGGTTGCCTGTGCCCTTCAGGACCCGAAGTGACTCGCGAGCCAATTGAATATACCACTCAATGTACTCGACGAAGGTGCGAGTGTAGGAGCGGTCGTTGTAGCGAACGCCTACGTTGTAGTCCGGGTCGCCGTATACCATATCCACCGAACAGTTGGGCAATTCGCGCAGGACCTCCATTATGTCCTTGAGGAATACCCGGTTTTGCAAGTCCTGAATTGGCATGTGTCTCACCCCTCGCAAGGAATCCATTCCATGCCCAATTCTCTCAGATACTTCTTCAGAGCGGTGGGGTCTTTTTTAACGCGAGCTGTCGCCAGTTCCAGCCTGCAAGCATCCGTTTCGCAGGATCGGTAATTGAGCCAGTTATACAGGAACGCGCGTCCCTCGTTATCCCAGTAAACAATATCCTCCATGATGAAGAGCCATTTTAGTATTTTCACAAAGGTTTCTACATGCGCGCCACTTGTGAAACCTTGTGCAAGGCTGGTATGTATTTGGAGAAGCCTGTCGACATCCGACTCGCGACAATGGTAAAGTTCGCTGATGACGCACCATAATTCTTTGAAAGTAGAGGGCGATTCCTCGGCTTTGCTTTTAAGGTCGCTCGCCAGTTCGGCGTGTTTGCCGCTTTGGATTCCGTAGAAAGCCTCTATAACCACCTTGAAGTCGAAATTCTTCTTGTGTCCAGGTCGTTCAATCATAAGCGTGCTGCCATCCGAAAACTTTTCTACAGGGTACTTGAAAATAACGCCTTTGCCCTTTTGGGCATACTCGGTGTCAATGAAGTGATTGACTACTTTCCTGACGACCTCATGCCTTTCCAGATCGCCGCTAATCGCCAATTCAGGACCGACCACAATGGTGTGTTTGTTTGCTTTTGACATCTGCGGCCTCCTTCTCCGGTTCTCGCCATGGACTAGCCTTGGATTCCACCTCGGTACAATTTCCCTGAGTCGGTCTGAGAGCAAAACCCAGGCTTGGCTCTCTTTGACTCTCCGTGCTTGAAGCGAACGGATTATACCAACTGGAATAAAACAGTCAAGGAAGCCTTGGCTGACTCATCCACTGTTTCCTCGGCGGAGAATCTCGTTTTCCAGTACCGGCACTTGCGGTCGCGGCCGGCCCAGATAATCGTCTCTGTGGCGTGGGTGAAGTAGCGGCACGAGAGGTTCGGCGGCGGGTTGGGTTTCACCCAGGTAATGTCATTGAGCAACTTAAAACCCAGCCGCTGCATGGCGTAGCCCACGGAATGGATGATGTGGTGCGTGCCGCTGACCCAGATGGAGCCGTTGGGTTTAAGCAGTCGCCGGCACTGGCGGAGCCAGGCCAGGGTGAACTCGTGGTCGGCCTCGGCCCCCTTGGATTCATCCCACTTGCCCTTGTGGACGGGGACCATCTTGCCCGCGTGGCAGGTGATGCCGCCGTTGGAGAGAAAGTACGGCGGGTCGGCAAAGATGAGGTCGAAGGCGGCCTCGGGCATCAGCGGCATCAGGGCCAGGCAGTCGCCCTGGTAGAGGCGGAAGCGGCGGTCGGCGGACTCGAAGTAGGGGGATGGCAGTTCCACGTTCAAGGTTCCAGGTTCCAAGTTCCACGTTCCCGGCGCGTGCGGCACGCATGGATCGGCGTTGATCTGATACGCCGGGGGCGGGAAAGTCAATGGCAAAAAGGAAAGGCAGCAGGGAAGGGGGAGAAGGGACAGGCGAAAAGCGAAAGGTTGAAAGCAGCAAATGACGAGTGACAAGTGACAAAGGACGTTTTTGCGGCGTCGGGCACTTGAAAATGGGGCGGCGGGCGGTATAGTTAGGGGCATCGAAAGCGCGGAACGGCAGCGGTGGTGCGGAGTGTGGAATTCGGAATGCGGAGTTGACGGCAAAGGCTCAACGGTTTCTTTTTTCACTCCGCACTCCGCATTCATCACTCCGCATTGGATTGGGCCGGCGTAGCTCAACGGCAGAGCACCGGTTTTGTAAACCGGGGGTTGGGGGTCCGAATCCCCCCGCCGGCTCCATTGACACCCGTTGACATTTGTGCGCAAGGGGTGGCAAACGCTGCCTCTTGCGCGTGTTTCCGGCCGCCCTCTTTTTCCTCCGCGTCTTGGGGGGAGAGCCCTCTCGGGCTAAAAACCCTATTCAGTCTCAATGTGCCCGGCACCTTTTAGACACAGGGTCCAGCGGAACAGCCTCTCGCCTTATCCGGATACCCACCTGGCGCGGTCCCATCGGCCACTGCTGGTGCAAGCCGCCGCAGTGCCCAAAGGTTGCGGCCAAAGACTGACGCCGTATACAATGGGCGCGAAGGCGCTGGCGAAACGGCGGGGCGGGCAGTACAATCGGGCGACGCATTCGGCAGGGCTTGGGAGGGGCGCGCCGCGGGGCGATAGGCCGAACCAGCCGTTCGGGCAAGTGGAGTGTCACCGGAAGGAGCAGGCCGCCGCAATGAACTCCAGGCAGAGACTCCAGGCCACGCTCGGCCACCGGCAGCCCGACCGCGTGTGCGTCGATTTCGGATCGACCGCCGTCACAGGCATGCACGTGGCCGCCGTCAGCAGACTCAGGCGGGCGATCCTCGGCGACACCACCTTCCGCGTGAAGGTCATCGAGCCGTACCAGATGCTCGGCGAGATCGACGAGGCGCTCGGGCAGGCCCTGGGCATCGACGTCGCGGGCGTCCTGGGCCGCACCACCCTCTTCGGGTTCGAGAACGCGGGCTGGAAACCGTTCGAACTTTTCGACGGCACGCCGGTGCTCGTGCCGGAGCAGTTCAACGTGACGACCGAGGCCGGCGGCGACCTCCTGATGTACCCGGAGGGCGACCTCTCGGCCCCGCCGAGCGGGCGGATGCCCCAGGGCGGCTGGTTCTTCGACAGCATCGTCCGCCAGCCGCCGATCGACGAAGGCCGCCTCGACCCGGCGGACAACCTCGAGGAGTTCGCCCCGTTCGGCGACCGCGAGATCGCCTACTACCGGCGCGAGGCTGAGCGTCTCGACCGCAGCCCCGACAAAGGCGCGATCCTCTCGATGCCCGGCACGGCCTTCGGCGACATCGCCCTGGTGCCCGCTCCATGGATGAAGCGCCCCAAGGGCATCCGCGACATCGCCGAGTGGTACCTGTCAACCGCCCTGCGGCCGGACTACGTCCGCCAGGTGTTCCAGAGGCAGTGCGAGATCGCGCTGGGGAACATCGACGTGCTGGCCCCCATCCTGGGCGACCGCGTGCAGGCGGCGTTCCTGACGGGCACGGACTTCGGCACGCAGCGGGGGCTTTTCATCTCGCCGGCATCGTACCGCGACCTCTTCAAGCCGTTCCACGCGGCGGTCAACAAACGAATCCACGAGAAGACAACGTGGAAGACGTTCATCCACTCGTGCGGGTCGGTGGCGGACCTTATCCCGGACCTGATCGAGGCCGGCTTCGACATCCTGAACCCCGTGCAGACCTCCGCGGCCGGAATGGACCCCCGGCGGCTGAAGAAGGACTTCGGGCGGCAACTGGTGTTCTGGGGCGGCGGGGCCGACACGCAACACACGATGGCGTTCGGCGCGCCCGAAGCGGTTTACAGCGAGGTCCGCGAGCGGATCGAGATATTCGGCGACGGCGGCGGGTTCGTCTTCGATTCGGTGCACAACATCCAGGCCAATACGCCGACGGAAAACTTGCTTGCGATGTTCAGGGCAATCCGCGAAAGTAGCCGTTAGCCGCACCCGGCAAAAAGAATTTAACCGCGGAGAACGCGGAGAACGCAGAGAAAGATCGGGGCCGGAAAAAGAGGCTCATGACCAATGTTCTTGTTTTGAACTCTCCTTCTCTCCGCGTCCTCAGCGTTCTCCGCGGTTAATTCCGTCGGGGGCGGCAGCTCAACGGATCCGACAAGGGAGAGACGCGAATGAACAGGCTTGGCTCGATTCTTGCCGTCCTGGCGGCGGCGCTCATCGCCGTCGGGTGCAGCAAGGGCAACCCGGCCCCGGCCGAGAAGGGCAAGGGCGATGTCTCCGGCCAACTCTACATCGAGGTCTCGGCCCTGGGCAGCCTCGACTATTTCTATGACCACAAGATGGGGATGGAGAGGGCCGGCAGGGCCCTGGGCGTGCGGACGGAGTACGTCGGCCCCGCCGACTACGACATGAACGCCATGGCGAACGCCTTTGAGTTGGCTATCGCCAGGAAACCCAACGGCATCGTCGTCGTCGGGTTCGAGAACTCCCTCAGCGCCCTCGTCGATAAGGCCGCCGCAAGGGGCATCCCGGTCGTGACCGTCGATGCCGACCTGCCCGGCTCGAAGCGCATCGCCTTCGTCGGCACCGGCAACTACCGTGCCGGCTTCGAGGGCGGCCGGAAACTGGCGGCACTGGTCGGCGGCAAGGGCAAGGTGGCCATCATGACCAAGCCGGGCCAGTCGAACCTGGAGGAGCGAGTTCGCGGGTACCAGGATGCCCTCAAGCAGTCGCCCGGCATGGAGGTCGTCCAGGTGGCCGACACGCAGTCCGACCCGGTTGTGGCGGCCCAGGCGGCGGGGTCGCTGCTCCAGAGATACCCGGACCTTGCGGGCATCGCGTGCGTCGAGGCTGCCGGCGGCACGGGCGCCGCCACGGCCGTCCGCGAGGCCAACCGCGTCGGCAAGGTCAAGATCGTGGCGATGGACCGCGGCAACGAGGTCCTCGAGTACATCCAGGACGGCGTCATCAGCGCCACCGTCGCCCAGCAGACCGCCCTCATGCCTTTCTACGCCGTCCAGATCCTCTATAACCTCAACAACCATCCGGTGCCGGTGACCTCGGACAACGCCAAGGCGGGCATCACAGGCGCACCCGAGGTGATAGACACCGGCGTCGTTATCGTTGACAAGGACAACTACCAGTACTTTGTGAGGAAATGAGCCATGAGACGCATTGCATGGATTGCCTTGCTTGCCCTCCTCGCGGCGACGCCGGCACTGGGCGCAAGCGTCAGCCAGTCCACCTATCGCGGCTGGGAGTCGCTGGCCATTACCAACGGCCTGGTTGAGGTCCAGATCGTGCCGCAGATCGGCGGCCGGGTCATCCAGTTCAAACTCGGCGACTTCGAGTTCCTGTGGGTCAATCCGCAACTGGCCGGCAAACAACCGCCCCCGAGCGGCCTGGGCCCGAAGGGCGAGTGGCTCAATTACGGCGGCGATAAACTCTGGCCCGCCCCGCAAGGATGGGGCGGCGGCGACCAGTGGCCCGGCCCGCCCGATGCGGTGCTCGACGGCGGCCCGTACACGGCAGCCATTATGCGAACCGCCGCCGGCACGGGAGGAGTGGTGTTGGACAGCCAGAAGGACAGCCGCTCCGGCATCCAGTTCAGCCGCTCCGTCTGCGTTATCGAAGGCGCCGCCCACGTCAACTTCAACTCGACGATGAAGAACATCGACACCAGGCCCCGCCGCTGGGGCATCTGGCAGGTCACGCAGATCAACGCCTGCAACCGCGCGGGCGAGGGGTACAACAAGGAAATCCGCTGCTGGTCGCCCATCAACCCCGCGAGCATCTACCCGCGCGGCTACTACGAGATGTTCGGCCTCGTCAATAACCCATCTTTCAGCGTCGACCCGGCGACGAAAATGTTCTCGGCCAACTACAAGCGCATCGTCGGCAAGGTCGGCCTCGACAACTCCGCCGGATGGGTGGCCGTCGTGGACGGCACGGCCGGCTACGTCTTCGTCGAGCGGTTCACGCACTTTCCGGACAAGAAGTACCCCGACCAGGCGTCGGTCGAGTTCTGGATGAACGGCGTGGGGCAGATCGTGACCGGCGACAAGATCGTCGACAGCAAGGACGATCCGGTCGAGACGCCGTACCTTGTGGAGAGCGAAATCCTGAGCCCCTTCGCCGAACTCCGGCCCGGCGAGAGTTACTCGTTCCGCCTCGACTGGTTTGCCGCGCGGATCGGCGGCCACTTTCCCGTCCTGGCTTGTACGCCCGTGGGCGTGACGTGCGAACCTTTCAGGGCGAAGGCCGCCGACGGCCGCCTGCGCCTGGCGGGCCGCTTCGGCGTATTCTATGCCGCGCAGGCGGCCCTCGTGGCCCTCGACGGCGATGGAAAGGACCTCGAGACGATCGACCTCCGGCTCCCGGTCTCGCCCCTTGAGGCGCTTGTCCTGGAGAAGGACGAGCCCCTGCCGGCCAAGGCCGCCTCGGTGCGTCTGGTGCTCCTCGATTCCGCCGGCAAGGAGATCGGGGAACTGGCGCGGACGCAGATCGCGAAATAGGGCGATCACTCGGATGGCCGACGACGTCATTCTCCAACTTCGCGACATCACCAAGACCTTCCCGGGGGTGCGCGCGCTGGACCGGGTGAACTTCGACCTGCGTCGCGGCGAGGTCCACGCCCTCGTCGGCGAAAATGGCGCCGGCAAGAGCACCCTGATGCACATCGTGGGCGGCGTCTACCGTCCCGACTCGGGCGACATCCTCGTGGGCGGCCGGCCCGTACGGCTGCGAAGCGCGCACGACGCGGCCCTCCGCGGCATCAGTGTCGTGCACCAGGAACTCTCACTGGCGCCGAACCTCTCGGTGGCCGAGAACATCTTCGCAAACCGCCAGCCGGTCCGCCTGGGGGACCTCATCGACTCCGGCGCGCTGGAGGGCCGGACGCGCGAACTGCTGCACCGCTTCAGCCTCGACCTTTCGCCGCGCGCGCTCGTCAAGCACCTCTCCGTCGCCCAGCAGCAGGTGCTCGAGATCCTGAAGGCCATGTCTTACCGCCCGCGCGTGCTGGTGCTGGACGAACCCACGTCATCGCTGACGGCGCTGGACACGCAACGGCTCTTTCGCAACATGGACCAACTCAAGGCCGAGGGGACCAGCCTCATCTACATCTCGCACCACCTGGGTGAGATCTTCCAGGTGGCCGACCGCGTCACGGTGCTCCGCGACGGCCGCCACGTGGAGACATTGCCCGCGGCGGGCCTGACGGAGGACGCGATCGTCAGGCGCATGGTCGGCCGCACGCTCGGCAACATCTATGGCGAGCGCGCGAGCGACATCGGGCCGGAGTACTTCCGCGTCGAAGCGGCAAGCGGCGGCCGGTTCCACGACGTCCGTTTCGCCCTGCGGCGCGGCGAAATACTCGGCCTGGCGGGCCTCGTGGGGGCGGGAAGGACGGAACTGGCGCGGGCCCTCTTCGGCGCCGAACGTCTGGCCGCCGGCAGCCTGACGCTCGACGGCCGGCTGCTTCGCATCCGCTCGCCGAATGAGGCCATCGCCGCCGGCATCGGGTACCTGACGGAGGACCGCAAGGACCAGGGCCTCTTCCTGCGGATGACCGTCCGCGACAACTGCATCGCGCCGGCACTGGCGCGGTTCGCCGGGCGGCTGGGGATGATGGACGAGCGGCGCGCCGCCGCATTCGCCGAGGCCGCGCGCACGCGGTTCGGCATCGTCACCCCCTCCGTCCGCCAGACGGTGCGGAACCTCTCGGGCGGCAACCAGCAGAAGGTCTTGCTGGCTATGTGGATGGGCACCGCACCGAAGGTGCTCATCGCCGACGAACCGACGCGCGGCGTGGACGTGGGCGCCAAGAGCGAGATCTACCGGCTCCTGAGGCAACTGGCCGCTGCCGGCGTGGGCATCATTCTCATCTCGTCGGACCTCCTGGAGGTCCTGGGACTGGCGGACCGCATTCTCGTCATGCGCCAGGGCCGCATCGCGGGCGCGTTTGCCCGGAGCGAGGCCACGGAGGAAAACGTCATCGCCTGCGCCAGCGGCGTCGGGCAGGAATGCCCGAGCGGGTAGGCTCGGAGAATGCGCAGCGGACTGGGGTTTTGAAGAGGAGCCGTCATGGCCGAACTGGAACTGGGCACGCCCCGGCGAAACCTCGCTCGCAAACTGGCGGACCAGCGCGAGTTCGTGCTGGTCGTCATCCTGCTGGCGACCGTGGGCGGCGTTGCCATCGCGTCCCCTGAATCCATGACGCTGGACAACCTGTACGCCGTCTTGCTGGCGCTGTCGTTTCAGGCGATCGTGGCGATCGGGATGACGATCCTCTTGATCTCCGGCGGGTTCGACCTGTCGGTCGGGTCCACGGCCGGCTTGGCCGCCGCCGTGGCGGGGCTGGCCATGGTCAACGGCGTGCCGGTGGTCGCAGGCATTCTGCTTGGCCTCGGCGTGGGCGCGGCGGTGGGCCTCGTGAACGGCCTCTTCATCGCCCGGATCGGGATCAACCCATTCATCACGACGCTGGGCATGATGGGAGTGGTCCGCGGACTGGTCGATATCATCACGCAGGGCCGCAACATCTCGGGGCTGCCGGATGCGTTCAAGTGGATCGGCCAGGGCACGGTGCTTGGCGTGCAGCACCCCATTCTGATCTGCCTGGTCCTCGTGGCCATCGGAGACCTGCTCCTCAGGAAGTCGCGGTTCCTGCGGCAGAACTACTACATCGGCGGCGGCGAGAAGGCAGCCGTGCTGTCGGGCATCAACGTCAACCGCATGAAGATCTTCAACTACGCGCTGACGGGCGTTCTGGCCGCCGTCGCCGGGCTGATCACCGCGGCGCGGTTCGGCAACGTCTCGGTCACGCTCGGCAAGAACCTGGAACTCCAGGTGATCACGGCGGTGATCATCGGCGGGGCGAGCCTCCAGGGGGGCGAGGGGACGGTCCTCGGAGCGCTCCTCGGGTCGCTGCTGATGGCGATGATCGTGACCGCCATCAATATCTTTCACGTCGATATCTACTGGAACACGTTTATCATCGGGGCCACGCTCCTGGTGGCCGTGCTGATCGACGTGGTGAGCAAGAAAAAACGCAGCGCCGTGTAATAGGGCGGGTGCTACGCACCCACGCGGACGAACAAAGGAGAGCGTCATGAGGCGATGGGTCCCCCTGGTAATCGTATGGGTCGCGCTCGCCGCCTGCGCCGCCGGATGTGCCGCCGAGGCCGCTCGCCCCACCGCGCCGCAACCGCCCGCGGCCGAGGCCGCGCCGTGCACCATCGTGGTGCCCCAGGGCGCCTCGTACGCCGAGGCTCTGGCGGCCAAGGAAGTGCGGCGGTACGTCTACCTGCGCACCGGCGCCTTGCCGGATATTGTGCACGCGGACACGCTGCCAGACCGCGATGGGGTGATTGTCGTGGCAACAACGTCGAGCCGGCTCGTTGGAGCGCTGGTTTACGCCGGTTTCGTGGGCAAGGTTGTTTGGGAAGCGCCGCCGGGCGGCTATCACCTCGCGACTGTAACGCCCCAGATTACTCAGATACGCAGGAAGGCTGTTGTGCTCGTGGGCGGAGACCCCGTCGGCACCCTTTACGCCGCCTACCGCTTCGCCGAGCGCCTCGGCGTGCGGTTCTACCTTGAGGCCGACGTCGTGCCTGACACGAAGATTCCCTTCGCCCTGCCCGACCTCAACGAGACCGGCAAGCCGCTCTTCGAGACGCGCGGCATTCAGCCGTTCCATGATTTTCCCGAGGGACCGGACTGGTGGGACCTCGACGACTACAAGGCCTACATCTCGCAACTCGTGAAACTGCGGATGAACTTCCTGGGCCTGCACACGTACCCCGAGGGCCACCCGAACGCCGAACCGGCGGTCTGGATCGGCCTGCCGCAGGACATCGGCGAGGGGACGAACGTCAGGTTCTCGTACCCCGCCAGTTGGCAGAACACCTTGCGGGGCAACTGGGGCTACAAGGCAAGGAAGACAAGCGAGTTCTCGTTCGGCGCGGCCGATCTCTTCGACCGCGACGATTTCGGGGCCGACGTGATGCAAGGCTTCTGCCCGCAGCCGCGGACACCGGAGACCTCAAACGAACTCTTCGGCCGCGCCGGCGAGATGCTGGCCGAGGCCTTCAAGCACGCCCGCCGCCTGGGCGTCAGGACGTGCCTGGGCACCGAGACGCCGCTCACGATCCCCAAGGCCGTCCAGGACCGCCTGAAAACCCTCGGCAAGGACCCTAAGGACAAGGCCGTCGTGCAGGAACTCTACGAGGGGATCTTCAAGCGCCTCGCGCAGGCCTGTCCGCCCGATTACTACTGGTTCTGGACGCCCGAGGGATGGACCTGGGGCGACGCCAAGCCCGAGCAGGTGAAGGCGACCCTCGACGACCTCGCGGCCGCCGTCGCCGCCGCCAGAAAAGTTCAGGCGCCTTTCACGCTGGCCACGTGCGGCTGGGTCCTGGGGCCGCAGAACGACCGGGCCCTCTTCGACAAGACGCTCCCCAAAGATATGCCGATGAGTTGCATCAACCGGGAGGTCGGCAAGGCGCCCGTCGAGCCGGGCTTCGCGAAGGTCACGGGCCGTCCCAAGTGGGCCATCCCGTGGATGGAGGACGACCCGAACCTCTGCTCCGTCCAACTGTGGGCCGGCCGCATGAGGAAGGACGCCGCCGACGCCCTCAAGTACGGGTGCACGGGCCTCATCGGAATCCACTGGCGGACCCGGGCGCTGGGGATGAACGTCTCGGCCCTCGCCCAGGCCGCCTGGGACCAGAGAGGCTGGAACAAACCAGGCCTTGCGCCTGCCGCGCCGCCGCCCCCGCTTAAGGAAGGCCCTGAAGGCGGACAGGTCGCCGCGTTTCCCCGGAATAAGATCGCCGGCACTGACGACCCGATGCTCTACCAGACCGTGCGCTACGACGTGGCGGCCTATCACTTCAAGTTGCCCGCCGGCAAGTACACGGTGACGCTTAAATTCTGCGAGCCGCACTACAGTGAGGCCGGCAAGCGGGCCTTCGGCGTCCGCATCCAGGACAAGACGGTCATCGAGAACCTCGACATCTTCGCCAGGGTCGGGCAGAACAAGGCCCTCGACTTCACCTTCAAGGACGTGGAGGTGCGCGACGGCTGGCTGACCCTCTCGTTCGTGCCCGAGACCGAGTATCCGTGCGTCGCCGCGATCGCCGTCGAGGGTCCCGGCGGCACGAAGAAGATCAACTGCGGCGGCCCGGCGTACAAAGATTACGCCGCCGACCCGCCCGCCGGCAAGGACGCAATGCCCAAGGACAGGTTCATGCCCACCGGCGACTTCTACGCCGACTGGGCCCTGCACCAGTTCGGCCCGGAGGTGGCCAAGGAGGCCGCGGCGATCTTCGAGAAGACCGACGGCCGCACGCCCGAGGCGACCACGTGGACCAACGGCCCCGGCGGCATCCGGCCCAACGGTAAGCCCGTCGACGAGGTCCTCAAGGCCTACGCCTTCGTGGCCGACCTGGAGAAACTCCGGCCGCAGGTCAAGGGCGCGGGCAACCTGGAGCGGTTCGATTACTGGCTCGAGAACTTCCGGTACATGATGGCCATCGAACGCCTCAAGTGCGCCTGGGGCAAGAAGGATGAGGATGCCATGAAGCAGGCCCTCGCCGATCTGCACCAGCATCTTCTGGCAACCGTCTCGACGCCCGGGGAACTGGGCACCGTGGCCAACTGGCAGCAGCACAACCTGCCGGACCTGAAACTCACGGGCCTGGCGACGGCCTATCGCGGCCCGATGCGGGTGATCGTGCCGACCGTCCGCACGGCGCTGGATGCCGGCGAGAATCTTAACCTCAGGGTCATCATCCTGGCGGAGAACCCGCCGCGCGCGGCAGGCGTGTTCGTGCGGCCACTCGGCAGAGGAGAGTTCACGCGCGTGCCGCTTGCGCCCGTGGCGCGCGGCGTGCACTCGGCCAGGATCACCCCGCCGGGCGGCGAGGACTTCGAGTACTACGTTGAAGCCGCCGCGGCCGACGGCGGCGCAATCCGCTGGCCCGTCACGGCGCCGCAGATGTGCCAGACGGTGGTAGTGGCAAGTCCGGGGAAGTGATGCAGGATAGGAAAGCGAGGCCGCCCATGTCTGCTCGTTGTCGTTTCTTGGGAGCGTTGCTCTTCGGCTGCTCGGCTCTGGCGGTCTGCGCGGGGGCCGAGCCGCCCAGGCAGATCCTCTCGCTCGACGGCGAGTGGAAAATGGCCGAGGGGACGATGGATGCCGTCCCGGCGAGGTTCGACCGGCGGTGCCCCGTACCGGGCCTGGCCGACATGGCCCGGCCGCCGTTCGAGGGCGTGGGGCCGAAGGAGGGCGACGGCCGCCGCGCGGCCTTCTGGTACCGCCGCACGTTCACCCTTGCCGGGTCCGTGCCCGCCGTGGCCACGCTCAAGGTCCACAAGGCGATGTTCACCACCCGCGTGTACCTGAACGGGCAACTCGTGGGCGACCATGAGCCGAGTTTCACGCCGGGGCTGTTTGACGTGCGGCCGCACCTCAGAGGCGACGGGCGTCCGAACGAGTTGGTTATCCGCGTGGGCTCGTCGCGGAAGGCCGTGCCGGCGGGCCGCCCCGACGGATGGGACTTTGAGAAATCGAAATATATTCCCGGAATCTACGATTCGGTCGAGTTGATTCTCTCGGGGTCGCCGCACATCATCAGCGTCCAGACGGCGCCCGACGTCGAAGGCAAGGCCGTCCGCGTGGCGGCGCTCGTGAAAAACGCCGGTGCCCAGGCCCAGGCGCAAGTGCGATTCACGGTGCGCGAAGCCCGGGGCGGGCGGGAGGTCGGCGCCGCCGAGGCCCCCACGGCCCCCATGGCCCCAGGCGCCGAGCGGACCGTTGACCTGCGCATCCCCATCAAGGACTGCCGCCTATGGTCCCCCGAGGACCCGTTCCTCTACGAACTGGAGACCCGCACGGGCGCCGACGCCGTGCGGACCCGTTTCGGCGTCCGCTCCTTCCGCTTCGACCCCGAAACGAAACGGCCCTTGCTCAACGGCAGGCCGTACATGCTCCGCGGAACCAACGTGTGCATCTACCGGTTCTTCGAGGACCCGGTGCGCGGCAATCTGCCGTGGCGGGAGGAATGGGTGCGCGGCCTCATCCGCGCCTTCCGCGGCATGAACTGGAATTCCTGCCGCTACTGTATCGGATTTCCGCCCGAACCGTGGTACCGCATCGCCGACGAAGAGGGCCTGATCGTGCAGGACGAGTTCCCCATCTGGACGCTCGGCCAGGATTTCGGCTACAAGGTCGAGCCCCTGATTGAGGAGTACACCGAGTGGATGCGGGAGCGATGGAACCACCCGTGCGTGGTCATCTGGGACGCCCAGAACGAGTCGACGATCGGCGTCACCGGCAAGGCCCTGACGGCGGTCCGAGGGCTGGACCTCTCGGACCGCCCCTGGGACAACGGCTGGGCCCCCCCGCAGCGCCCCACCGACGTTTACGAGGCGCACCCGTACCTGTTTCAGAACAAGGCGTTTCGCCTGTCGCAACTGGCCAGCCGCGCCCCTAACGCGGGAGGCAATGTGGTGCCGAACAAGATGGGCAACCCCATTATCATCAACGAATATGGATGGTTGTGGGTGAACCGCGACGGCACGCCCACGGCGCTCTCCGTCAAGGACAAGGTGTACGAGCGTCTGCTGCCGCCGAACCCCACGGCCGAGCAGTACCGCGAGGCCTACGCCCGCACGCTGGCCGCCGAGACGGAGTACTGGCGCAGCCTGCGTCAGGCGGCGGGCGTGCTCCACTTCTGCGGCCTGGGGTACGCGCGGCCCGGCGGAGAGACCAGCGACAACTTCATCGACGTGGCGGGCCTGAAGTTCGAGCCGCATTTCGCCGAGTACGTCCGCGATGCGTTTGCCCCCGTCGGCCTCATGATCGACGCGTGGGCCGAAACCCTGCCGCCGGGATCGGCCCAACGGTTCCGCGTGGCCGTCATCAACGACCTCGATAACCCGTGGCAGGGCAAGGTCACGCTCAGGATTCTCCAGGGCGAGCGCATCGTGGCCGAGAAGGCCCAGCCGTGCACCGTGGCGCCGCTCGGGCGCGAGGTCCTCACCTTCGAGATGACCCTGCCCGAAACCCCGGGACAGTACACGCTTGCGGCTGACCTGCCGTCGCTCGTAGCGGGCGAAAAGAACGTCCGCAGCCTGCGCGATTTCAAGATCAGGCCTTCGCCTGCCGGCAAGAACAGCGCCCGCGGCAAGCCCGTCACGGCCTCATCCAGCGTCACGGTGGGCGGCGTCTCGTACCCGGCCGCGAATGCCGTCGACGGCGAAAGCGACACGTACTGGTCCTCCGAGTTTGCGGACCCGGCGTGGCTGAGGGTCGATCTGGGCGAGTCGATTCGCATCCGCCGCGTGACCATCGATTGGCAGACCGCCTACGCCAAGGCGTTCGCCGTGCAGGTCTCGACCGACGAAAAGGCGTGGACGAATGTGTATAGGACCGGTTCGGGCGCGGGCGGCGCGAGCGAGATCGACTTCACCCCCGTTGCGGCCCGCTACGTCCGCATCTATGGCACGGCGCGCGGCACGAAATGGGGATATGCCATCTGCGAACTGATGGTGTTCCGGGAATAACCGAGCCCGCGGCAGATCTCACTTCATCGGCGCGCCGCGGGAGGCTGTGAAGTCCCAGAACCCGTCGTAGCCCGCCCGTCGGGTGCAGCGCCGGGTCAGGCGGAGACGTAAGCCCTGGGAACTCAACGCGGACGGCGTTTTCGGCAGGGACAACGATCTCTCATGAAATGCGCGGAAGATCCTTGACACGGCCAGGCCGTTGCTAGGGGCTCGCGCCGGCGGCGCATGCGGCGCAGGCCTTCCCCTCATCCGTTCTCCAGAGAACGCGTCTAGGCGGATAACCCGAAAGGCCTGGGCCACCCTGCGCCAGGTACGCCGGCGGCTGATTCAGCCTGAAAGCGGCTCAGGCCGGCCCTCGGCGCAACCAGGACGGGCGGCCCGTGC
>Ga0315291_10004508_pt1 | contig 17739 bp, 15 predicted proteins | sample YL17G12_20_MG_FD_203070 | JGI IMG/M metagenome (GOLD analysis project Ga0315291, IMG submission 203070) | Sediment microbial communities from Yellowstone Lake, YNP, Wyoming, USA - YL17G12_20 | ecosystem: Environmental > Aquatic > Freshwater > Lake > Sediment | place: USA: Wyoming | collected...
TGGCGGCGGCCGCAGGCAAGCCGAAGATCGAGTTCGCGCCCCTCACCATCGGCGACGACGTGCGCACCTCCGTCAGTCGCTTCTCCGCGGTCATCCGCAGCGCCATCCAGGACCCGGACAAGAAGGCGCGGGAGAACGCCACCGCCAAGGTGCTGGAGCAGCTTCAGACCGACCTGGCGGAGGAGTTCCCGGAGCGCCTGGCCGAAGTGCGAGCCGCGGTTGAGGAGCAGACCGAGGCCGAGCTGCGAGCGCTGATCCTGGACGGGGGCAGAAGGCCCGATGGGCGGGGAGCCGAGGATATCCGCTCGCTTTCGTGTGAGGTCGGGCTGCTGCCTCGCGCCCACGGATCGGCCCTTTTCACCCGCGGACAGACGCAGGTCATGTCCGTCGTGACACTGGGCGGGGTGGGTGACGAGCAGTTGATTGACGACCTAGGCGTGGTCGAGTCGAAGCGGTTCATGCACCACTACAACTTCCCAGCCTACAGCGTCGGCGAGGTGCGCCCAATGCGAGGGCCGAGCCGGCGCGACCTCGGGCACGGATCGCTGGTCGAGCACGCGCTCTTGCCCCTTCTGCCGGACGAAGAGGCCTTCCCGTACACCGTGCGCGTGGTCTCCGAGGTGCTGGAGAGCAACGGGTCCAGCTCCATGGCGAGCGTCTGCGGCAGCAGCCTCGCGCTCATGGACGCGGGTGTCCCCATCCGCGACGCCATCGCAGGCATCTCGATCGGCATGATCACTGACGGGAAACGGCGCCAGTTGCTTACCGACATCCAGGGGGTCGAAGACTTCAACGGGGACATGGACTTCAAGATCGCGGGCACGCGGGAGGGCATCACCGCGGTCCAGCTCGACACCAAGCTATCCGGCCTCTCGACGGACATCGTAAGAGAGGCGCTCGACCAGGCCAAGCGCGCCCGCACTGCGCTCCTCGACAGCATGGGCTCGACTATGGCAGCGCCGCGGCCGGAGCTCGCGCCGCACGCGCCGCGCGTCTTCACTCTCCGGATAGACCCGGAGAAGATCGGCGATGTCATCGGCCCCGGCGGCAAGATGATCCGCAAGCTCGAGGCCGATTTCCTCTGCAAGATAGATATCGAGCAGGACGGCCGCGTCTTCATCGCTGCCCCCGACCAGCTCTCTGGCGAACGCGCGCTGAGTGCCGTGCAAGACCTGACCCGCGAGGTGAAAGTGGGCGAAATCTACACCGGGAAGGTCGTCCGCATCGCTCCTTTCGGCGCGTTCATCGAGCTGCTCCCTGGCCGCGACGGGCTGCTGCACATCTCCCAGATCGCTCCCGAGCGGATCGAGCGAGTCGAGGATGTCCTCAACATGGGCGATGAGGTGGAGGTGCGCGTCATCGAGATAGATCCGCAGGGCAAGGTCCGCCTCAGCCGCAAGGATCTTCTCCCCGGTGGCGAAGGGACCAGCGGCGGCTCCGGGCGACGCGAGCCTAGCCGCGGCGGGCGCAGCGGCGACGGCGGCCGACCACGCGGAGGCCGCGACCGGCGGTGACCTTTGGCCCCGGCCCGCCGCCGGGGCCTCTTTCTCATGTCGCAGGATGCGCCAGGAGTTCTCCGTGCCAGGTAGCCGCTCGGCGCCAAATGCCAGGAAGACAGTCTTGCCTAACGGCGTGCGCGTCGTCACCGAACGACTCGAGCACGTGGACTCGGCTTCTCTCAGCATCTGCTCTCTCACCGGATCGCGCAGCGACCCGCCCGGATGCGAGGGCATCGCCCACTTCCTCGAGCACATGTTCTTCAAGGGAACCGCCTCCCGCACCGCCCGTCAGATCGCCGAGGCGGCCGACGACATCGGGGGCAATGCCAATGGCGTCACCGACCGGGAGGAGCTGCATCTCTACGCGCGCACCACGCACGATCAGGCCGAGGTCGCGCTGGAGCTCCTGTTCGACCTGCTCCTCAACTCAACGTGCACGCAGGAGGACATCTCGCGCGAGCGCGAGGTGGTATCACAAGAGATCGCCCAGGTTCAGGACGCCCCCGAGGACTGGATGCACGAGATGGTGCCGCCCACCGTGTGGCCAGACCACCCGCTCGGGCGCCCGCTCATGGGCACGAGCGAGACAGTTGCGGCCATCGGCAGCGATTCGATGCGGCGCTTCCTGACCGAGGAGGTATACGTCCCCGATCGCTTGCTCGTCGCCGCCGCCGGTCGGGTCGAGCATGACCGGTTCGTCGAGCTGACCGCCAGACTGGCCGGGGATCTGCGCGCCGGTCCGCCGCGAGCGACCCAACCGGCTCCGCGTTTCAACAGCGACAGGCTGCTCATCCCTCAGAACGGGCAGCAGGTCCACTTCTGCCGCGTCTCACCCGGCATCCCGCGGACACACGAGACGCGCCACGCGTTCGCTGTGCTCGACACTGTCCTGGGCGGCGGCAGCAGCTCCCGGCTCTTCCAGGAGATACGCGAGAACCGCGGCCTCGCCTATGACGTGAGCTCCTACTTGCAGAGCTACCGCGACAGCGGGCTGTTCGTCATCACGGGTGGCGCGGCGCCGTCGAAGTTCCAGCTCGTGCTCGACCTGGTGGACCAGGAGATAGCGCGGCTGCGGGCCGAGGGGCCGTCGGCGGAAGAGCTGGCGCGAGCGAAGGTGCAGATCAAGGTATCGCTCGCGCTCGCCGCCGAGAGCACGGGGTACAGGATGTACCACCTCATGACCTCGGAGGCCTACTGGGGGGAGGTGCTTCCCTTCGCCGAGATCGCCGCGGGCATAGACCGCGTAACCGTGGAAGACGTGCACGAGCTAAGCCAGCAGGCGCTAGCGCCCGATGGATGCGCCGTCGTCGCGATCGGGCCGCTGGACGGGGAGGGAGGCGAGGATGGCTGAGATCCGCGTGCTTGTGGTGGGCGCCGCCGGACGCATGGGATCGGAGGTCGTGCGCGCGATCAGCAAGGCCGATGATATGACCCTCGTCGGCGCGGTTGACCGCAATCGGGTAGGGGAGGACGCAGGCGCAGTCGCGGGCATTCCTCCCGTGGGTGTCAACATCACCGATTCGCTCTCTGCCGCGATCCCGGCCTCATCGCCCGACGTCGCGGTTGACTTCACCGTTCCCGCCTCCGTCGCCGCCAACGTCAAGACGGCCCTGAAGGCCGGCGTTGCCTGCGTCGTCGGCGCCACGGGCATGACTGAGGAGAACCTGTCGGAGATCGCCGCGCTCTGCGAGGAGCGCAAGACGCCGACCTTCGTCGCGCCCAACTTCGCCATCGGCGCGGTGCTCATGATGCAGTTCGCAGCCCAGGCCGCTCCGCACTTCGAGGCCGCCGAGATCATCGAGCTTCACCACGCCGGAAAGCTAGACGCCCCCTCCGGCACCGCCCTCCGCACCGCCAAGCTTATGCAAGCGGCGACGGGCTGTAGGGCGGGGTCACCGAACCCCGCCGAACCGAGGGCGCAGGGCGACGCAGGCGCCTCCCCCTCCCGCGGCCAAACCGAAGGCCGCATCCACCTCCACTCCGTCCGCCTCCCCGGCCTCGTCGCTCACCAGGAGGTCATCTTCGGCGGCCTCGGCGAGACCCTCACCCTCCGCCACGACTCGACCTCCCGCGAATGCTTCATGCCCGGCGTCCTCCTCGCCATCCGCAGAGTCCGCGACCTTAAGGGCCTGGTGGTGGGGTTGGAGGAGCTGCTGTAGGCCTGCCGTGATCGAGATTGAAGGCGCGGGGTGGCCCGGCCGCGCGGGTCCGAGAAAAAGGCGCTTGGCAGGAGGGGAAGAGGCCGACGGCGAAGGAGGAGCAGAGCGGGACGCTCGCCTCGCCTCGCCTCGCATTGAGTGTTCCTGGTTGAGAGGGGACGGGCACCCCCGGCGGCATTCCTCCGCAAAAGGAGGCGCGGGAGATGAACGCGCCATCGCGGGCGGGACGGGCTGTTTCGCTGCTGTCGCTGGTGTTCGCGTGGGCATGTCTGGCGATCCTCGGCCTACCCAAGACAGCTCAGGCCGAAGCCGTTGGAGACCTCTGGCGCGGCAGCGGCTTCAACTATCCCCGGTCCGTCTCCGTCAACCCCACCGACGGGTCGTGCTGGGTAGACGATACCGGCGCGTCGAATGCCGGGGGCGCCTACCTCTTTGACGGCACAACCGGCGGCTAAGCTGCGGAGAAGATCATGCCGGAGAAAGGATGCCTGATGTCCAACTTCGCTCAGACCACCAGTTGCCCCAATAACGCTTGCTCTCTAGTGCTCCTATTCCTCGCCTGCGCGGCGCTGCTGTTGGGGGCCGCGGGAGGGGCGAGCGCCTTTCCGCCGCCCGGCACCGCCTCCGACCTGACGCTCGCCTGGGGCTACAACGGCGACGGGCAGTGCACCGTGCCGGCGCAGGCCCAGTCCGGCATCGTCGCCATCGCCGCCGGCTATATGTACAGCCTGGCGCTGACTTCCGGCGGCGAGGTGCTCGCCTGGGGCAACAACGACTTCGGGCAGTGCACCGTGCCGGCGCCGGCCCAGTCCGGCATCACGGGCATCGCGGCCGGAGGCTACCACAGCCTGGCGCTGACCTCCGGCGGCGAGGTGCTGGCCTGGGGCAACAACGGCGACGGGGAGTGCACCGTGCCGGCGCAGGCGCAGTCCGGCATCGTCGCCATCGCGGCCGGGATGTTCCACAGCCTGGCGCTGACCTCCGGCGGCGAGGTGCTCGCCTGGGGCTACAACGGCGACGGGGAGTGCACCGTGCCGGCGCAGGCCCAGTCCGGCATCGTCGCCATCGCGGCCGGCTTTCAGCACAGCCTGGCGCTGACCTCCGGCGGCGAGGTGCTCGCCTGGGGCTTGAACGCCAACGGGCAGTGCACCGTGCCGGCGCCGGCCCAGTCCGGCATCGTCGCCATCGCGGCCGGGGGCACCCACAGCCTGGCGCTGACCTCCGGCGGCCAGGTGCTAGCCTGGGGCAACAACGGCTCCGGGCAGTGCACCGTGCCGGCGCCGGCCCAGTCCGGCATCGTCGCCATCGCGGCCGGGAGTTCCCACAGCCTGGCGCTGACCTCCGGCGGCGAGGTGCTTGCCTGGGGCTTGAACGCCAACGGGCAGTGCACCGTGCCGGTGCAGGCCCAGTCCGGCATCTTCGCCATCGCGGCCGGCTACCACAGCCTGGCGCTCCATGTTGCGGACACAGTGTCGGTATCGCTCAGTCCACCCTCTCCGGCGACAGTGGCCTCCGGCGGCACCACCAGCCTCTCGGCCTCGGCCACCGACGTCTGGGACCACAGCCTCACCTGGTCCTGGGAGGACGGCGGAGCAGGCGGCCTGTTCTCACCGCCGGACTCGGCCGCGCCGACCTACACCGCCCTGGGCAACACCAGCGACAGCGATGTGATCATCTCGCTCTCGGCAACGGCCACCTGCACCGAGGGGGCGAGCGACACGGAGACAACGACCCTCACGGTGCAGCCGGTGGAGCACACCTTCTCCGTCACCGCGAACCCTCCGAATCCGGCCACCGTCCCCTCCGGTGGCGCAACCGCTCTCTCCGCCACCTTCTCCGACAGTCGCCCCGCCCACTCCGTCGCCTCCTGGTCCTGGGAGGATGGCGGCGCAGGCGGCGGCTTCTCTCCTTCGGCGAACGAGCAGAGCCCAACCTACACCGCGCCGCCCAACACCACTGACTCCGACATCGGCGTGAATCTCACAGTCAGCGCCACCTGTGATGGGCCGGACCCGTTGAGCGACAGCGACTCCACCACCCTCACCGTCCAACCGGTGGAGCATGCCCTGGAGGTATTGGCCTCGGCCGACCCAATGACGGTGGCCTCCGGCGGCAGCACCTCGCTGACCGCGAACTTCTCCGACAGTCGCAGCGCTCACATCATCGCCGCCTGGTCCTGGGATGACGGAGGCGCGGGCGGAACGTTTAATCCTTCTGGCACTGTATGGAACCCCAGCTACACCGCGCCGGAGAATACAGGGGAGACGGACCTGTTGGTAACGCTGACGGTGACGGGGATCTGTAACGGGCCGGGAATGCTGAGCGACAGCGACGTGGTGAATCTGACGGTGCAGCCAGTGCCGACCTATCCTGCCCCCGGAGTGCTGCTGGAGGTTCACCCCAACGAGCGGGCGCCGGGAGTGGGCACGACCCAGTACATCGGCAAGTCTCCGTGGACCCAGCCGACCAACGCACCTGCCGGCAGCTACTGGTGGAAGAAGTACGAGTTCGCCGCCCACGGGCCGCTGTGGGTTCAGGCCTGCGCGCAGAACTGGGACAAGACCCAGAAGGGCTATGGAGACCACGATGACACGAAGCTGCAAGTCAACGGCATCGCTCCGACTGACTACGACGGCATCCAGAGCGGGACCGGCTCGTGGCAGTGGACGGGAGGGATGGAGAGCGGCAAGCGTGTGACCCTGCGCTTCCTGGTGCCGTGCACGCCTGGCAAGCAAGTGCTCTGGATCGGCGCAGACGAGAGCCCGGCGCTGTGGTGGCTGAAGGTGATTGATCTGGAGCCGGGGGTGCTTGAGGCGTTCTAGCGGCTGGAGCGTCTCCCAACGACAGACGCGCGCATCGCGGCCCCTCGCGGGGCCGCGATGTCGGTTTCTATGACCGATGGCGGCGGGGATGCCCGCCAGAGGCGCGTGAACTCCAACATCCCCGCCCTACAAGCTACTTCGGCTCGATCATGAGCCGAATCGCGGTCCGCTCTTGACCGTCAACGATGATATCCGCGAAGGCCGGCCGGCAGATGAGGTCAACCCCCGATGGGGCCATGAAACCGCGCGCGATGGCGAGGGCCTTGATGGCCTGGTTCAGTGCCCCCGCGCCGATCGTCTGAATCTCGGCAGCGCCCTTCTCGCGCACGACTCCCGCAAGCGCGCCCGCGACGGCGTTCGGATTCGACTTCGTCGAGACCCGTAGGACCTCCATTGGCGAAGTCCTCCTGCGACTGCTGTATTGAACCTAACTCGCCAGACTGACTGCGAATGGCCCCGCTCCGGGCCTAGCCTATCTTCCTGCTTCGATCACTTCTACCACACGCTCGATCGAGCGTGCGCTCCCTGTTGCCTCGTCAACCGTGACGACAACTCCGCTCAGAACCACAGGTCCAGCCGCCACTTCGAACCGGGTCGGCATCCCCGTCAGGAAACGCTCGATGACCGGCTCGCGCTTGATGCCTATGACCGAATCCCTCGGCCCCGTCATGCCGGCGTCGGTGATGTACGCGGTGCCCTTCGGGAGAATGCGCTCATCCGCTGTTTGGACATGGGTGTGGGTGCCGATCGCCGCCGCCACTCGCCCATCCAGGTACCAGCCGAGAGCTACCTTCTCGCTGCTCGCCTCCGCGTGTAGGTCTGCTACCAGCACCTTGGTTCTTCCACGAAGGGCCTCGATTTCCCTGTCGGCGGCCCGGAAGGGGCAATCGAGCGGCTCCATGAACACCCGGCCAACCACGCTCAGGACGGCCACAGAGGTGCCCTGAGGCGTCAGGTAGACCTCCGCGCCCCGCCCGGGCGTCCCCGGCGGGTAGTTGGCCGGCCGCACGATTCGCGGCTCCCCGGCGGCGTACTCGACGAACTCCCGATGCTTCCAGACGTGGTTGCCGGTAGTCAGGCAGTTGACGCCCACAGCGAGCAGCTCATCCGCCACCGCCGGGGTGACGCCGAGGCCTCCCGCCGCGTTCTCCGCGTTCGCAATCGTGAACTCTATCCGATAACGGCTCACGAGTTCGGGCAGCCGGGCGGCAACCGCCTGCCGCCCCGGCTTCCCCATGACGTCACCGATGAAGAGCAGGTTCACGCGTCAGCCCTTCCCCAGAACTTACTTAGCATACTCGATCGCCCGCGTCTCCCGGATCACCGTGACCTTGATTTGCCCGGGATATTGGAGGTCGGATTCCTGGATCTTGCTCGCCACCTCTCTCGCCAGCGCAGCCGCCATCACGTCGTCAACAGCCTCCGGCTTGACCAGGATCCTCACCTCGCGCCCGGCCTGGATGGCATAGCAGCGCTCCACGCCCTGGCACGACTGGGCGATCTTCTCCAGCTGGTCCAGCCGCTTGATGTAGCCCTCGAGCGTCTCCCGGCGAGCGCCTGGCCGGGCCGCCGAGATGCTATCCGCCGCGTACACGACCACCGCCTCGACCGACCGGAAGGGCTCGTCCTCGTGGTGCGCGGCGATCGCGTGGACGACCTCCGCGCTCTCCCGATACCGGCGGGCGAGGTCCACGCCGATAGCCGTGTGCGTTCCCTCGGCCTCGAAGTCCACGGCCTTGCCGATGTCGTGCAGCAAACCGGCGCGCCGCGCCACCGCCTCGTTCGCCCCCAGCTCTGCTGCCATCACACCTGCGATACTCGCCACCTCAATCGAGTGGTCCAGAGCGTTCTGGCCGATGGTCGTCCGGAACTTCATCTTGCCGAGCAGCCGGACAAGCTCCGCGTGCAGCCCGGTAACACCGGTTTCGAACGTCGCCCGGTCCCCCGCCTGCCGGATGCGCTCCTCCACGGTCGCGCCCGCCTTCTCCACCGCGTCCTCGATCCGGCCGGGGTGGATGCGCCCATCGCTGATCAGGCTTTCCAGCGCGATCCGGGCCACCTCTCTGCGCACTGGGTCGAAGGTGGAGATGACGACCGCCTCGGGGGTGTCGTCTATGATAAGATCCACCCCCGTGAGTTGCTCGAAGGCGCGGATGTTGCGCCCCTCCCGGCCGATGATCCGCCCCTTCATCTCGTCCGATGGCAGGGCGACCGCGCTAACGGTCATCTCCGTCGTCTGGTCAACCGAACACCGCTGGATGGCGAGCGAGATGATCTCCCGCGCCTTCCGGTCGCCCTCGCGCCGGGTCTCCTCTTCGATCTGCTCGAGCAGCATCGCCGCCTCGTGGCGCGCCTCCTTCTCGGCCTCGGCCAGAACGATGTGGCGCGCCTCCTCCATGGTGAGGCCGGCCACCCGCTCCAACTCCTCCCGCCAGGCCGCTCTCTCCCGGTCGGCCATGTCCCGGAGGCGGGCGACCTCGGTCTCCTTCTGCTCGATAGACCGCTCGCGCTTATCCAGCGCCTCGGTCCGGCGCTCCAGGCTCTCCTCCCGTTGGTTCAGCCTCCGCTCGGCGCGCTGAACCTCCTGACGGCGGTCGCGGTTCTCTCTTTCGATCTCCCTACGGAGGCGGTGGCCCTCGTCTCGCGCCTCCAGCACGGCCTCCTTCCGTTTCGCCTCCACCTCATCTCTGGCGCGTTCCAGTTCCAGCCTGGCTTCCTCAACCTGGCGCATCCTGCGCCAGTAGCGCGGCACGAGGACAAAGTAGTAAACGACTGTTGGCACGATGATGCCGGCCAACAGCCCGACGAGCACAAACCTCCATTCCATTGACAACGTAGGTTCACTCCCTTCATATGATCCGATCCGCCGCGGCGCGCGGCGCGGGCCTCGCCGCCCCAGGGCCGGCGCTCAACGAATGACCCTGTGCCACGCCGGATCGCGTTAGGTTTCATGCAACTGGCTCCATCAGGGTTGCCCCGGCGCGGGCCCGACGAAAGCAGCCCGGGCGCGACCACTGCTGAAGCGCGAATCATCAGTTCGCATCCTCTTCCCCTGCTATGGTGCGCAGGGCATCGTCCACCATCTCAAACCCGTACCCCCGGCCGATCAGGAAACGCCGCAGCCGCGCCAGCGTCCGGGCGTCCACGCTCGAGCGAGCCAGCCGCCTTCTCGCCAGCGTCTCCACCTGGCCTCGCTCCGTCTCGTCGTCAACCTGCTCTGCGATCAGCCGCTCGATCATGCCTCGCTCGATGCCCTTCCGGGCAAGCTCCGCACGGAGCCTGCGCCTGCCAATGCCGGTCACCTTCCGACCGGCGATCCAGGACCGGGCGAACTCCTCATCGTCAACCAGCCCTGCCTCCGCAAGCCCCGCCAGCACCCGGCCGATGACGCTTCGCGAAAAGCCGACTTGCAGCAATCGCTCCCTCAGTTCTGCGCCCGACCGCGCTCTCACCGACAGCAGCCGCAGACATCGCTCTCGCGCCGCCGCCTCGTCCAGCGGGCGGCCCTTGTTCTGGCTACTCTTCCTCCGCATCATTTTCGGCCTGAACCGCCTTGGCGAGGCCGGCTCGGCGGCGCACCTCGGCCTCGATCTCGTCCGCGATCTCGGGATGCTCCGCGAGGAACGCCCGGGCGTTCTCCCGGCCCTGTCCCAGCCTCGTGTCGCCGAAGTTCAGGAACGCCCCTGCCTTGCTGATCGCTTCGAGCGCAACACCCATGTCGAGCAACCCGCCCTCGCGGGATATCCCCTTGCCGTACATGATCTCGAGCTCGGCCTGCCGGAACGGCGGAGCGACGCTGTTCTTGGTCACCTTGGCCCGCGATCTCCCGCCTATGATCTCGTTACCGTGCTTGATCGATTCCACTCGTCTGATCTCGATCCGCACCGATGACCAGAACTTCAGCGCCCGGCCCCCTGGCGTCACCTCGGGGTTGCCGAACATCACGCCGATCTTCTCCCTTATCTGGTTCAGGAACACCCCCGCCGTGTTCGACTGGCGGATGGAGTGCGCGACCTTCCGCAGCGCCTTCGACATCAGCCGCGCCTGGAGCCCGACGTGCGAATCGCCCATCTCGCCCTCGAGCTCGGCTTTCGGCACCAGCGCCGCCACCGAATCCACGACAAAGATGTCGAGCCCGCCGCTGCGAACGAGGATATCCGCGATGTCCAGCGCCTGCTCGCCGGTCTGCGGCTGGGAGATCAGGAGCGAATCCAGGTCTATGCCGACCGCCTGAGCGTAAGTCGGGTCCATCCGCTGCTCTGCGTCGATATACGCGGCCGTCCCACCGGCTCGCTGGGCCTGGGCGATGAGATGGTATGCCAGAGTGGTCTTGCCCGACCCTTCATTGCCGTAGATCTCGGTGATCAGCCCCCGCGGCACACCGCCGACTCCCAGCGCGATGTCCAGGGCAATGGAGCCGGTGGGTATCACCTCCACGTTCAAGCGCGTGGAGCTGCCCAGCCTCATGATCGAGCCTTTCCCGTGCTGCCGCTGGATCTGCGTCATCGCCAGCTCGATCGCCTGTGCCCGATCCTCCTTCTTCCGCTCACTCATATCGTGTCTCCGCGCTCCAGTGCTTGCTCTCCGATGACGGTGTACACAGCGCCCGTCGGCCGCAACGTGCTCTGCATTAGCAGCACCTTGTCAACGGGGCCGCCGCCGAACTCGCTACCCTCGAACTCCTGCACGACCGCAGCCAGCGCCGGGCTCGGGCCAGGCTCCCGCGCTCGGCCCAGCGTGAGGTGAGCTGCGAATGGTCGCTTCTCCCGCTCGAAGCCGTGCTGGCTGCACGCCTCGTCCGCTCTCGCTGCCATCGCGGTCAGCTCGTCCGCGCCGGCGCTGATCCCGGCCCACGCCACCCTCGGCGCCCGCAGGTTCGGGAAAACGCCGAGCCCGAGCAGTGCCAGCGTGAACTCTCTCGTCCCGCCGATCGCCGCGCTAACGCTCTGCCACGTCGCCTCCAGCCGCTCTCGCTCCACCTGACCGAGGAACTTCAGGGTGACGTGGAATGCGTCCGGGTTCACCCACTTCCAGCCCGGCTCGGCCGCCCGCAGCCGCGCCTGCGCCTCGCCTAGGCTCTCCATCGCCTCGGGCGGCAGCTTCACCGCGAAGAAGCAGCGCAGCGAGTCGCTCACGGCGAGACCTCCTGCCGCCTCCCGTAGGAGCGACATTCTTGTCGCGACCTAAACCTCATCGGGATCCCTCATTTTGCGCCTTGAGCCCCCGATAGAGCAGAAACAACGCCAACTGCGCCGCCCGCTCCTTGATCATCAGCCGGTCGCCCCGCAGCCGCAGCTCTTCCGTCATTGTTTCCGACTTGTCCGACCTGCCCAGGTACACCAGACCTACCGGCTTGGTGGGCGTGCCACCAGTCGGACCGGCTATCCCGGTGGACGAGAGGCCGATGTCAGCGCCCGTCGCCCGCCGGACTCCCTCCGCCATCGCCGCCGCTGTCTTGGCGCTCACTGCCCCGTGCGCGGCCAGCGTCTCCTCTGGCACATGGATAAGTTTGGCTTTGCTCTCATTCCTGTAGGTGGTGAGCCCGGCAAGGAAGTAGTCGGAACTGCCCGGCACGTTGGTGATCCGGTGCCCGATCAGCCCGCCTGTGCACGACTCCGCCACCGCCAGCGTCAGCCCGGCCGATCTGAGCATTCCGCCGATGATCGCCTCCAGCGTCTCCTCGTCGGCCCCGTAGACGTGATCGCCCAGCCGCCGCCTGATCTCGGTCTCCACGGGTGCGATCAGCGCCTCAGCCTCGGTTCGGTTGGGCGCCCTGGCGGTCACCCGGAGATGCACCTCGTAGGTCTTCGCATAAGGTGCCATGGTCGGGTTCGTCTGCTTCTCGATGAGGTCGGCCAGTTCGGCCTCCGCCTGCGACTCGCCGATGCCAGCCAGCCGGAGAACCCGCGAGAGAATGACGGAGCCTCCGCTCTCTTCCTGCACGCGCCGGGCGAGATAGGGCAGGACGGTCTGCCCGGCCATCGCCTTCATCTCGGCCGGGACGCCGGGCAGCGCGATCACTGCCTTGGAGTCACGCGCGAGGATGAACCCAGGGGCCGTGCCGACTGGGTTCGGGACGACCTGCGCCCCCTCTGGCACGAAGGCCTGCTTCAGCAGGCTATCGAGAAGCTGTATCCGGCGCTGGCGGGCGAACGATCGGATCTTCTCAGAGGTCGCCTCATCCTCAGCGAGGCGAACCCCCATGACCTGCGCGACGACCGCCGCGGTAATATCGTCTTTCGTGGGCCCCAGTCCCCCCGTGGCGAGCACAACATCCGATCGCCCCAGGCAGATGCGCAACGCGGCAGCAAGTCGTTCGGCGTTGTCACCGACCGTCGTCTTATGATAGACGTTAACTCCCAGCTCAGATAGCTTCCCGGCCAAATGGGCGGCATTTGTATCTACAATCTGTCCGAGTAGCAGCTCGGTCCCAACCGAGAGCAACTCAACCTGCATCCGCTCCTCCGGAGTGTATCTCTTGGCCATTCCCTACCGGACGGAGCCCACGATTCAGCTTATCCGGCAATTGTACACGGTTCCCGACCGGGAAGCAATAGGCTAAGCAAGCAAGCCCGCTGGCGGTCGCCCGGCTCTCCTAGGACCACACCGCTGTACGTCCCTGCACGGCCCATGGCGTCTTCCATCGGTCGGCACGCTTCAACCCGCAAGCCCTTTGCGCTGGCCCTGCCGCCTCTGCTATACTCCCCCCTCGGTAGCGCCACCTAAGGAGCAGAGCATGAGGAAGGCATTGATGGTCTGGGGGGGATGGGATGGGCATGAGCCCAAGCAGTGTGTTGATGTTTTCGCGCCGTTCTTGCAGGAGAACGGGTTTGAGGTCCGCGTCTCGGACTCGCTCGACGTGTATCTTGAGAAGGATTACATAGAGTCGCTCAGCCTGATCGTGCCCGTCTGGACTATGGGCACGATCACTAATGAGCAGGAGAAGGGCTTGCTGTCCGCAGTGGCGAGCGGCGTCGGCATCGGCGGATGGCACGGCGGCATGGGGGATTCGTTCCGCAATAACGTTGACTATCAGTTCATGGTCGGCGGCCAGTGGGTGGTCCACCCGGGCGGGGTGATAGACTACGAAGTCAACATCACCAACCACACGGACCCGATCACCAAGGGCCTCTCCGACTTCAAGATGCACTCCGAGCAGTACTACCTCCACGTGGACCCGTCGAACGAAGTGCTCGCGACGACGACTTTCCACGGCAATGTCTATCCCTGGCTCAAGGGAGTCGTGATGCCGGTGGTGTGGAAGCGGCCCTACGGCAAGGCACGCGTTTTCTACTCGTCGTGCGGCCATGTGGCAGCCGACTTCGACGTCCCCGAGGCCCGCGAGATCGTCAAGCGCGGCCTCCTCTGGGCAGCGCGATAGCGGTCGTTCCCGTAGGGCAGGAGCGTGTCTCCTGCCCCTTGTACACGTGTGGCATACCGATAAGGAGATCATAGCGTGCAGCCAGTCAAGCTAGGCATCGTTGGTTGTGGCAACATCAGCGGCATCTACTGCAAAAACGCTAAGCAGCTCCAGGCGCTCGACCTGGTGGCGTGCGCCGACCTGATTCGCGAGCGGGCGGAGGCGAGGGCGGCGGAGTTCGACATCCCGAGGGTGCTTTCGCCGGAGGAGCTGTACACCGACTCCGAGATCGAGATGGTGCTCGACCTCACCGTCCCGAAGGCCCACGCGCAGGTGGCGATGGCTGCGATCGCGGCGGGCAAGAGCGTCTACAACGAGAAGCCGCTCGCAGTGACGCGAGACGATGGCGCGAGGATTATCGAGGCGGCGAAGGAGAAGAACGTTCTCGTCGGGTGCGCGCCGGATACCTTCCTGGGCGCGGGGATCCAGACGTGCCGCAAGTTGATTGACGACGGCTGGATCGGCCAGCCGGTCGGCGCGGTGGCGTTTTTCACCTGCCGCGGCCACGAGCGCTGGCACCCCGATCCCGAGTTCTACTACGAGGTCGGCGGCGGCCCGGTGCTCGACATGGGGCCGTACTATATCACCGCCCTCATCAACCTCCTAGGCCCCGTGCGCCGGGTGAGCGGCTCCGTCCGCAAGAGCTTCGAGACTCGCACCATCACCAGCCAGCCCAAGTACGGCAAGGTCGTCCCGGTAGAGGTGCCGACCCATGTCGTCGGCACGCTCGACTTCGCCAGCGGGGCGGTCGCCACTATCATGCTCACCTTCGATGTGTGGGAGGCGAATCTGCCGCGCATCGAGGTGTACGGCACGCTCGGCAGCCTCAGCGTCCCTGACCCGAACAATTTCGGCGGGCCGGCCCGTGTTTGGCTGAGCGGTGAGTGGAAGGAGGTCCCGCTCACACACGGCTACGCGGCGAACAGCCGCGGTTTGGGGGTGGCGGACATGGCGGCGGCGCTGCGCTCCGGGCGGCCGCACCGGGCGAGCGGCGAGCTCGCCTATCACGTGCTGGACGTCATGCAGTCCATCCAGGAGGCGAGCGACTCAGGCCGCTACGTGAAGATCAAGAGCAAGTGCAAGAAGCCGGCCCCGTTCCCGATGGGCCTGCTGCCCGGCACGGTGGACGAGTAGGGAACTACAACCTGAGCGCGAGGGCGCAGAGGACGCGGGCGAAGACCCTGTTCCCTGCGCCTTGGCGCCTCTGCGGTTCCCCGGCCGTTCGCCGCTCCCGCCTCTTCGACTTCTCGACTCCTCGCCTCTTCGCTCCCCCTACAGCAACTTCGTCCCGTTTATCACCAGCTCGAAATCACACCCCAGCATCTTCGCCGCTCGCCGCGCCATGACCATGCGGTCGAGGAACAGCTCGAAGTACTCCATGATCGGGGCGATCTCGGTGTCGATCTGCAGGTTGAGCGAGATGATAGTGCGCTCGTGGTTCACCGTGACGGACGAGGACATGGTCGCGTAGTTCACGCGGTCGTGTTCGTCGTACCGCGAGGGATGGATGTCGCGGACGCGGCTTCGTGCGACATCGGACTTATCCGCGATAACCACCGCGGCTGCCACCGCCCCAAAGGGATTGCCGTACTGCTCCTCGTGGTTGCCCACCGCCGCCATGATCTCCGCCAGCTCCGCTGCCGGCATGTCCATCTCGCGAAGCACTGAATAGGCGAGCATCACCGCCACCTGGCCGTGTTCCGCTCGCGTCGCCGCGTTTCCCATGTCGTGCAGATAGCCGCCGATTGCCGCCAGCTCGGCCTCCCGCGGATCCCGCCCGAGCGACAGTATGATTTGGCGGGCGCGCTCGGCGACGATGTCGGCGTGGCGGAAGCCGTGCTCGGTGTAGCCGATCGCCTCCATGTTCCGGTCGGCCCGGGAGATGTAGATTCGGATGTCCTCGCGCCTCTTGACGTCATCGAGTGTGACGATACTAGCCATTCTCAGTCGCCTCGTTCAGATATTCCTCCGCGAATTCGGCGTAACGGCCCTCTCGGACCGCCTGCCTGATGCTCTCCATCAGCCGCAGGTAGAGATGGAGATTATGATAGCTCAGACACCGCGCCGCCAGGATCTCGCCGGCCTTGTGGAGATGCCTCAGATAGGCCCTCGTGTAGTGCGCGCACACTTCGCACTCGCACTCGGGGTCGAGCGGCTGGAGGTCGTGCTCGTACTGGGCGTTCTTTAGGTTCACCTTCCGCCCTGACGTGTAAGCGGTGCCGTTTCGCCCTACACGGGTCGGCAGAACGCAATCGAACATGTCAACCCCTGAGACCACCGCGCGGACGATCTCCCAGGGCTTGCCCACGCCCATCAAGTACCGCGGCTTGTCCTGCGGCAGCAGCGGCGCCGTCGCCGCCAGCAACTCGAAGGTTTGCTCCTTCGGTTCCCCGACCGACAGCCCGCCGATCGCGTATCCATCGAAGGGCAGCGCCGTCAGGCGGCCCGCGCTCTCGCGGCGCAGGTCGAGGTCGAAGCCGCCCTGGACAATCCCGAAAAGCGCCTGGTCCGCCTGGGAGCGCAGGCCTGTCCCCGGCAAAGTCGAAGGGCGTCCCGCCTGCGTGTGCGCCTCCACGCACCTCTCCGCCCAGGCGTCTGAGCGCTCCGTCGCCTCCTTGGCCCTGGCGCGGTCAGCCGGGTACCCGACCGGCTGATCGAAGGCCATGATGATGTCGGCCCCTAGGTCGTGTTGGATCTCGATGGCGGCCTCCGGTGTCAGGAAGTGCTCGGAGCCGTCAATGTGAGAGCGGAAGCTCACACCATCGTCGCTTATCTCGAGGAGCGGGGCAAGGCTGAAGACCTGGTAACCGCCGCTGTCGGTCAGCGTTGCGCCGGGCCAGTTCATGAACCTGCCTAACCCACCGTACTTCTTGACCAGGCCGGTTCCCGGCCTCAGGTAGAGGTGATAGGCATTCGCCAGCACGATCTGCCCGCCGAGTTGGCGCACTTCCTCTTGGGTGAGGGCCTTCACCGCGCCCTGGGTCGCCACCGGCATGAAGGCGGGTGTCTCGAACGTTCGGCCGCGAACCGTCACGCGACCTGCGCGGGCGCCGGTGGGATCGGTGGCCTCGGTAGTGAACTGGAGCACATCACCCGCAGTTCGTAGGGCAGAACCCTGCTTCCTGCCTGTGACGCCCGCCGGCTCACTCGCCTCGGGCGAGAACAACGGTGACGCCAACGCCAAGAGGTCGCGGCCCCCGTCGGGCGAAACCGCTGCCTGAGGGCCTCGGCGTACTGGCGCTTGACACCCGCGAAAGCGCCTCACTATAATCCACAGGGGCCGGGAGGCAGCGGGTTTGCCCCAGGTTATCTGCCCACAGTGTGGACGAGTCAACGATACTCGCGCGCCGGAATACCCGTTCTGTCTGGGCTGCCAGGACAATCTGGCCAGGTGCGGCTACTGCCGCTGGTTCGATGCCGCCACCGGGCTGTGTACTCATCCGATCGTGTCCGGCCTGTTCGAGGTCAGCGAATCGGCGACCCCGCCCTGCGTCTATCACGACCCCAGCGATCGGGTGCTGGCGCGGCGCCCGCTGCTGAAGCTGGTGTTGGTGGCGACGGCAGTCGCTGCCGCGGCCATTCTGCTCTTCGGCCTGGCCAAGCTGGGCCTCCGGGGCCCGGCCGTTCCCGAACAGGCGGACCTTGGTCTGCTGGTCGAGGCGGACTACGAAGGAGCGGTCGTTGGCGAGCAGTATACCGTGACCGCGTGGGTATACAATACCTCGGCAGCGCCTGTCACCGGCGTTCGCTTCGAGATCGCTAAGCGCTCGCTTGAGGTATTCGAACTGCTGTCGGTGGAACCGGCGACGCGCCGGGCAGAGGACCACGGGAAGTGGCGC
>Ga0315291_10004511_pt1 | contig 17727 bp, 25 predicted proteins | sample YL17G12_20_MG_FD_203070 | JGI IMG/M metagenome (GOLD analysis project Ga0315291, IMG submission 203070) | Sediment microbial communities from Yellowstone Lake, YNP, Wyoming, USA - YL17G12_20 | ecosystem: Environmental > Aquatic > Freshwater > Lake > Sediment | place: USA: Wyoming | collected...
CTTGGTCTGTTTAGGAAAGAGAGTGTGTAGCTCTCTGAGAGATAAATGCCTTCGTACGCTAATTGGTAGTGCGGCTTGCCTTAGAAGCAGGTGGTTGGGGGTTCGAATCCGCCCGAAGGTACCAAATACTTATATATTGCCGAAGTGTCAACAGAACTGGCCCGGCTGTTGAACGACGATATGTAAGTTAGGGGGCTAATTTTTATATTTCTGATTTATTCAATATGTTTTGAATGTCAGTAATAATAGCGCGTTGCAATTTTCGATCATCATTGATTAATGATTCCAACGCAAGTTCAAGCAACATAATGTAATCATTTGGATTTACATTAAACAATGCTTCTTGATTAGGTTCATGGAAAACAATGGAAGAATATTCCCAGGCATCGTCTGGTGTATCAAGCCACCATCTATATCGGGTGTTTGGAATTCTCCATGCAACTGGTCTAATCATATCAATATTTATTATATATCCGTAGTGTCAACGGCAGCACGACAGTCTCCAAAACTGCTAGTGAGGGTTCAAATCCTTCCGGGTATGCCAATTAAGGGTGATTCATCTAACGGCAAGATGCTGGTTTCCAAGTCCAGTCATTGAGGTTCGAGTCCTTAGTCGCCCGCCAATTTTAGGATGATTACAGCAAACAAAACTTTCTGCAGCCAAAACTTTGCAGGCCGGCCCGCTGGGGGGCGCGTCGTGGGTTCGAGTCCCGGCTTAGACGCAACATCCTGTTTTAGTTAAATAGTTGATGCGATTAAAAGACATCAAAGAAGATTACAAAAAAGATCATAAGTGTAAGACACCAGATGCGAAATATTCATCTAGCATCTCGGGAAATACAATCTCAATGTCAGTGACACTACCGTTTGATCTCGAATTGGATAAGAAGAAATCAAAAGATTTAGAAGCAGATTTGCATTACGCCTTTGAAAAAATCTTATCTAAGTATTATTAACAATGTTGTTCCTAGTGTAGTGGCTGCACAACTGTCTGTGAAACAGTTAGACAGGGTTCGATTCCCGGGTTCAACCCAATTTATTTGCTACTCTAGCTGATGTGGTCATAGCGGTGGTCTGAAGAACCATTGAAACAGGTTCGATCCCTGTGGGTAGCACCAAATTTTATTAAGATAAATAATTGATGCGAGCATCACAATTTATCTTTAAAGAATCCACCAACAATGGATTAATTACTGTATATCACGGTGGGCGACCATTTAAAGAATGGAATCCTAACACAATCGGCAGTGGTGAAGGTATGGGATGGTTGGCATTGGGACCTGGATTATATGCGGGGTCAACAACAAATCTCGGAAAACTTTATGTGAAGTATGGTGGCGATTCTGGCAAGCTCAGCGCCTTGATTATTGATGCAACCAATGTTATAAATCCATCTCGAAAAATGTCTCCAGAACATTTGGCAGCTTATGAGAAAGCAAGCATCGAATTAAACAAGCTTGGTCTTAGAACTACGACCCTGGGTGTTAAAAGTGCCATGCGACAAGCTCCACGACATTTATGGCAGAAGATACGACAAATTCTTATTAGTTGCGGAATCGATGGTATGTATGAGATTTTGGATAAAGATATTATAGAATACGCCATTTACAACCCTAACATAATTAAATCAATTAAAGTAATTGATGATCCAAATTCGCCCCTTTAGTTCACCTGGTAGAATAACGGTTTCGTAATCCGTAGAAGCGAATTCGAGTTTTGCAAGGGGCACCAGATATGGGTCGAAATGGAGAGTATAGCGGGTTCGATTCCCGTATGGTCCACCAGTAAGTATATTAGTGAATGCTCGTTGCTGCTGAAAGACAACGTGAGGATGATGCAGCCATAAAGTCCTTTGAACGCTTCTAATATACTTTCTAATGGGCCAGGGTTGGACCGTTCCTAGGACGCTCGGGGGTTCGATTCCCCTACGATCCACCAATTTTAAGGAGATAGTATGAAACGCATTATAGAAATACGCTCAGCAGAGGGCGGGGAAGATAGTAAATTGTTTGTAAAAGATCTCGCGCAATCTTACATCAAGTTTGCAGATCGTAAAGGATGAATCACTCGCCTGATAAATGAATATCTTGGCGAAACTCATATAGAAGTACAAGGTATTGATTTATCCGGCTTGATGAATGAGGCCGGGGGCCATCGCATACAGCGAGTGCCGCCAACCGAGAAAAAAGGTCGTGTTCATACTAGCACAGTGACAGTGGCGATTATAGATCCAAGCGAACCAATGATAAAGGTTATGGATGCCGATCTCAAGATAGAATGGTATTCTGGTACTGGCGCAGGTGGACAACATAGAAACAAGCATCAAAATTCTTGCCGGATAACTTATCTCCCGACTGGAGCAATTGCCACTGCTCAATGCAAAAGTAGATTGGCAAGTTACGATCAAGCATATGCAACTATACAACACCTAGTAGACAAAATGCATAAGCTCAGTTATAATAATAACATAGCAAGTGATAGAAAACGGCAAGTTGGGAGTGGTATGCGTGGTGACAAAATTCGCACATATCGATTTCAAGATGATGTCGTAAAAGATCATTTGAGTAATAAAGTTGCAAGCGTTAAGAAAGTCCTTGCAGGTAATTTTGATTTATTATGGAGCTAATATGGTAACAAGGACTCGAGAAATTGTAGTGTGCAATAAATGCCAATGTGCAAAGTGCCTAGACATTATTGAATCTAAATATGGTCATGATTTTGTTCGGTGTAAATGTGGAGCCATTTTTACAGATGGTGGAAAAGGGTATATCCGTCGAGGTGGAGAGCTAGAGGATATAATTGATTTGAGTGAAACGTATTCAGAAGAATACGAAAGTGAATTTTAAAGGAAAATTTGACATGAAACGTGACAAACGATAGTGTCAACCTAAGCCCCATGTATGGTTTAAGTTGGCACGAGAAAGACAAATAATACGTACCAACTTCCGCAAGCTTTAATGGTGAAGTACCCGACTCTTAATCGGGATAACACGGATCGTTACCGTGGCGGAGGACCATATATGGGGGTGAAACTTTAAAGTGAAGTAACCGGCTTTTAACCGGTATAACACGGACCGTTACCGTGCACCCCTACCAAATATTTGCGGGCCTAGCTCATTTGGTAGAGCAGCGGACTTTTAATCCGTTGGTGAAGGGTTCAAATCCCTTGGCCCGTACCACATAAAAGTTTGAGATGTGAAATAAATACCATTATGCCCAACGTTCACTATTCATCTGATGATTTTAAAAAAGAAATTGTTGTTGAGGAATTAGATCCCAGCCTGGTTACAGATGAATTGATGAAAGAATTTGAAAATAGTGGATTCAATGTTTCTGAAACAGTTCCAATGGACATTGAGGATCTATTCGATGGTAGTGAAACGGTTCCAATGGATATTGAGGATCTATTTTCACAAGTCAGAATTACAGACAAATAATACTCGCTTTAGTACAATGGATAGTACACTGGTCTACGAAACCGGGGATAGAGGTTCGATTCCTCTAAGCGGGACCAAAATCTCCGCCGTTACGTCAATGGATAGACTGATAGTCTTCGAAACTGTCAATGTGGGTTCAATTCCTGCACGGCGGACCAATATATGATAGGGTTTTCAACATCCGACCTAACGCTGGAAACAGAGGAAGTTCGGGACTTGTGGCAAGTGCGTGTGGGAGATAAGTTATTGAAGCATCTATTCCTTAGGTGAGGCCCAAATGCTAGGGCGTAGCATTACCAAAAGGTGCAATGGTTGCTTCAATAACTTATCGACAAACCACCGTGATATCATTAACTATGCAGACTTCATCCCAACAATAGAAATATTGTCCAAATCGTCTCAAGGTGCCTGTGGGTTAGACATAGTCAAAGCAGGTGAACATTTGTTGTTAATGAAAACAAGCAACACAAACAGAGCCAGGGAACACTTGCCCTATTGGTTCGGGTTGTGGCATCATCTATTAATGCTAAGTACTTTGACGGGTAGTAGCAAAGGTAGTAAGATTATGAAATATTATGTTTATGTTTTATATTTCGTAAAAGATTAATGTTAGGATAGAACAGAATCCCGGCTACGGGGTGTTGAAATTAAATTATGGGCAAACGCCGTTATGGAGACGGCCTCGGTCATTATTCTGAGGGAGTTGAGGCTGGCATGCAGGCCGATACTTAGAGCTTTGGTGAAGGTTCGATTTCCTTCCTTTGTCCACCAAATATAAGCCCCTGTACGCTAATAGGTAGTGCGGGTTGATTCAAAATCAGCTGGTTGTAGGTTCGAATCCAACCAGGGGTACCAGTTTATAGTGCGGTGCCGGAGTGGCCCAACGGATTCGTCTGCAAAACGAAAAAATCGTGAGTTCAAATCTCACCCGCACTTCCAGTTTCAGGATAGACGATAGGATCGAGTCCCACTTGGCATAGTGTATTTTGGGGTACATGAAGTCACCAGTCTGCTAAAGTGGTTGTATAAACTCTCCTTACCGAGACAACCCAATGAGGCCCCATCAAGGATAGTTGGTCTCCTGAAAATCTATATTATGCGAGCGAGACTTGGAAGTCAGACTCGTATCCATCCGCTCTTAGCGTATGCAGGTACCTGATTTGATTTAACAGTTTTAAGCATACTGTCTTTTAAAATATTTATAATTATGCCCCTGTAGTTTAATGGTAAAACGGCGGATTTATATCCCGTAAGCAACAGATAATTGGTTCATCTGGGTTCGAGTCCCGGCGGGGGTACCATAAATTAAGCCGCTGTAGTGTAATGGTAGCACACTTATAAAAGTGATCCTGTTAGGATACGTTCAGCAATTCAAAATTCCATGCAAAGGAAGGAGACGAGGTTCGAATCCTCGCAAGCGGCGCCAAACTTTAATTTTCTCTAACAGTTGCTAGAATTCTTCCAACTTTTTTATTGTAATTCAAAGCAGCAAGTTCCGCCGCTTTTAATGTTGGAAATGATTTCCAAACTTTGTTGTATAAGATGACACTAAATGCGTTATCTTTTTGATCAAAATAATCTTTGTATCTCAATCTATCAAGATATTCTTCTGCATTGGACTGTTTAATTTCTGATAGTCTCATGAATATATTTATATGCCCCTGTACGCTAATAGGTAGTGCGGGTAGACTTAAAATCTGCTGGTTGTAGGTTCGAATCCAACCAGGGGTACCAGTTATGTGGTAAATATTGTAGAAATGATTAATACAATACAACCATTTGAGATAGTTAGCCAGTCAGTAATATCTACTCTGATTAATCACTATAACGCAGCGGAATCGTATGAAACCGAGATAATGAATAAGTTACCATCGACTGACATCGAACACCTAGCGACGCCTATTATATCAGAAATTCTCAAAACAAAGATAAAATACATTAATGGAAACTTCTATAAACATTCGATTCCGTATCTACCACACACCGATTATCACCCTCGCGACAACAATACTATTAATGTAGTAATTCCGTTGCAGTATAGTAACAGCTTGCCTAGTTTGGTCATATTTGATCAGGCATGGGATCAGGCCCCGGTTACTTGGTGTATGCAACATCGAGTTCAAACATATGCAGTCAACATAGGTGTTAAAGGGTGCCCGTATGAATATCCCTCTGTTAAAAACTTAACTGGAAAACGGATCGATGATTCGTTGTATCAGCATTTAACGCATTATCCGCGGAATTTTTTATTTGGCTTGAGCGGTACCGCCTGCCCATTCAAAATCGGAAGTATCATATTATTTGATAATAGAAAAATACACTGTACTTCTACTTTTACGGGTACGAAATTGGGATTATCCTTGAGATATCAAGTGGATTAAAATATGTTTGAATTATATCGCTCGCATTTAACAAATATTGGCACTGTAGCAGAAGTATGGATTGATAAAAATGCAAGACTATGTAAAAAATATTACCGTCTAGATAGTATGACCGCTTCGGGCAATCCCACTATATACAAGTCTATGGAAAAATTAACCAAGTTTTTCACCAATGAGGTGCAATGGTCCACGGCTCTTAAATCCCCGCATATTTTAGAGTTATACGAATACGGCGAACTCCCGGCAGGTACCGGGTATTATATATTACAGGAATATATTGGCCCGGATTTACTAACAGTGCATCTTGAAAATAAGTTGCATGATCTGTATCCTGATATCGTTGACCAACTTGAAGATATTTTTTCTATATTTAAGCAACATAATATATATAAATTGAACACTACATTATGTAACATGACTGGTGAAAATGGAAAAATAAAAATGTTTGACTTCAAATACACCCAGACTAGGACATTTGCAAATCGAGTAACGGAGGAATACTCGATTACCGAATGGTTAACTAAAATTGATCCGCTCATTGCAGATAGATTGTTCAAATATATTTAGGAAGTTGTATGACAGTATGGAGTTTTTGCCCAAATGCAATCAGAAATCAGTTATCAACTATAGTAATTAAGAATAAAGGCAATGCAGACGATTTATTAGAATACAGGCGATTATGGGCAGAGTGGATTTCGGATTTTAAAGGGTGTGATACCAAAAAGATGTGGGCAATAACCAATGGCATTCATGATGCTATCATTAATCAGGTTGCACATGTATCACGCCGTGTTAAAACATTCTATACATTTAATACTGATTATCGATTCTATAACACTATCTTAAAACCATACAACCATATATCTATTAGCCCGACTGATTTGACTAAGATTACACCGGATAGTTATGTAATTGTAAGTCAGCCTAATCACGAAGGTGGTATTACACCCTGGTTTGACCCACTTAAAGAACATTGTCGAAAGTACAATATTAAAATTTTTTTAGATTGTGCATTTTATGGAACTACCTTCGATAAGTTAGACGCATCTGATCTCGTGTTCGACGCGGTGGCATTTAGTTTAAGTAAGAATTTCTTACTTGCAGGATTTAGGGCAGGTATAGTATTTGGAGATGACCTATCTCCTTCTTTAACTGTCCCTATCAGTAATTATTTCAATTACAACTACTTTAATGTACAGGCTGTCGAATGCGCGAAGGTAATATTACCAAATTTTAAACCAACTTATATAACTGAAGTTGCAAAGCCACATCAAATAAACTACTGTGTAAACAATAACCTGGTGCCGGCGGATATTTGGATGTGGGCCTTTGACGAACATAAGAATAAAGTATGCATCACTGATGCTATAAAAGACTATATTCAGCTAGACTTAGATAAGCATTGAGTAGAAACACAATTAACTATCATATGGAAAACTATAAAATACTTAAATTGCCCATTGTTATATTGTCTAGCAAACGTACTGGTTCCACCGCATTGGCAATGGACATATCCACACAACATGAAAATGTTCCGTTGTTGATAGAACCAAGCGAATCTAATGAAATGCCGAAATTGCTTTCACTTATGTTGAACAAAGTCCCATACATTTTAAAAATACATGCATATGATCTATTAAATTTTTATCCATCAGATGTGCGTGAAGTTGTAATCCAAGCTCCCACCTTAATAAGGATACGCAGGAAAAACTTGATAGATCAATTGGCTAGTCACTATCTAGCGAGTTATCGAAATATTTGGGGGTATGATCAAAATAGTCCATCATTTTCAGAGTCAATAATAATTGATCCTAATAGGATGGCTAGATCTATTAGTTTTATTTCTGCTTACAATCGGGCTGTAAATAATTATAAAATAGCATTTACGATGGATAAGTACTATGAGGATTTGTTAATAGTTAATGCTAATACTAGAAAAACACCGTATCCAAATAATTATAATAATCTACTAAATGAGTTTGCGAAATTATTACGTAAATAATAATTTGAGATCGGCAGACATTTGGATGTGGGTGTTCGATAAAGATTCAAAAAATCTATGTATCACTGACGCTATTAGCGATAGCATTCAGCGTGATTTAGATGAGTGTTGAGAAAGAAATACAATTGTTTTCTCATTCAGTTCGGGATTAAATTTCAATTTCTGGAGCATATCGTTATATTCTGATATTATTCGATAATCGCGGGCATTTAAATACATTTGATATTCCTTCGGTACTATGACAATAGCAGTTTTGTCAATTTCGATCGCTGCTATTGACAATATTGAATTCATTTGTAATGGGTTTATATCGAACAATACATTAATTCCTAATTTTCTAAAATTTAGAATATATATTATTACGTCGGATATATCTTTGTAATTAAGGCACCCTACTGTAATAGTAATGTGAAGAGTTAAGTCTTTCTTACCTGCAGATATACATGACACTAGATTTTTAAAATTCTGTTCCCACATATCCCAATTAAAAAATTTTCTTGTAATATTTTCACCAATCGAATCAAGGCTTGTGGCAATTAAAATATTAGAATGCATATCTATTATAGTACGTAGTTTGGCGAATGTTGCCTTCCCGAAGGATAAATTGGTATTGATGCTAATTTCTCTATGGGGATTATCGGGCAAGGTTGTTAAAAACTCTATACAATCGTCATTAATCATCGGTTCCCCACCGGTTATTTTGATAGATTTGAGTTTGGTAATATCTATTAATGATTGTAGTTTTGGTTTGGAGTATTCGACGGTGGTAAAATTGTTATTTGATAAAAAGTTTTCCCACATACTCGATGCATGTGGTCCACAATAAGAGCACATCATTTGGCATTTATTGGAAAACATTACCCCTATATGTTGTATAGGTTGAAACGGATCTAGTTGTTCCCATATAATTGATTTATTGAAATGTGTAGATATTCTTCGCCGCAATGATATCCCCCCTGCATCCTCGGTTTCCCAACATGCACGGCATTGCTTATTGCGTTCATTCTTAATTATTGATTTTCTGAGATCCACTAGCTGAGGTGTAAGTACCCCGGTTACTGGATCTATGGCTACTTTGGCGATTTTACAACAAGACGATACTGTGTTTTTGGTTAAATCGATATCATTGACATATCCGGGGTGGTCTCCAAATGGAACTGTACATCTGTTGTCTTGAAAATCTTGCATATAATATTTACCTATTGTATAATGTTGCTATTACTGGGGCATAGTTAATGGGTGAAATATATCTATGAATATATATGAACAACGGATAAGAATAAATTTAGCAGCGGTTTATAGATTGTTAGATCTTTATGGAATGAGTGATCTAGTATACACTCATGTTAGTGCAAGAATTCCTGGACCAGAAAATCATTTTTTGATAAATCCGTATGGATTTATGTTCAATGAAATTACTGCAAGTAATTTGGTAAAAATAGATGAATATTGTAATAAAATAGATAATTCGGATTATTTAGTAAACCCAGCAGGATTTGTAATTCATAGTGAGATACATAAATCCAGACCAGATATAAATTGTGTTATTCATACTCATACTCGTGCCGGAGTAGCAGTAAGTACACAGGCGCATGGTTTACTTCCTATTAGTCAGCAATCTACATTTGTGTTAAATTCTTTGTCGTATCATGATTACGAAGGTATTATATTAGGTGATGACGAGCGAAGTAGATTACGGGCAAATATTGGCAATAATACATTTTTGATATTACGAAATCACGGACTATTGGTAGTAGGAAAATCTTTACCTGCTGCATTTTTATCAATGTATATGTTGGAATCTGCATGTAAAATTCAGATTGATGCCTTAGCGGGTAATACTAATCTGAATTACATCTCGCATAACATAATTTCAAATACACCGTTGTCAGTTAATAAAGTATCATTAGGGCTAGGTCCGGATATTGTTTGGCCTGCCTTAATACGAAAATTGGATAAAATCGATACAAGTTATAAACAATAAATGCTCAATTCATTTTACATTATGTTGTTTTCTGTATATAATGAAGAACAACATTTTTAAGATTGGAATTTCAGCATGATACGAAAAATTTTATTAGTTGCTACAGTTGCATTGGGAATATATTCAGCCACTGCGGTAGCACAAACGCCCAGCGGAACATTAAAGGTAGCTTTACCGTTTGATGTATTGACTTTTGATCCTCAACATTTTCAAAATCAAAATTTTCCATTTATCAAAAATCTATATGATAGTTTAATAGAATACACACCAGAAGGTACTGCCATTCCTAGTCTGGCAACTTCGTGGAATATAGCATCTGATAATAGTTCAGTTACAGTAACCCTTAGAAAGGGTGTAAAATTCCATAATGGTACAGTCCTGACTGCCAGTGATGTTGCGGCAACATTAAAAAAAGCAGCTGATCCTAAGACCGGTCGGAATGTTTATGCAACAATGGCAATGGTTAAGAATTGGACAGTGATTGATCCAAACACAATCAGACTAAATTTTGTAAATCCTGTTCCGGAAAAGCAAATTACAGATCTACTTCAATTTATTTCTCCTATTGAGGAAGATAGCATTGATACCGTAGAGACAAAACCCGTCGGCACAGGCGCATTTATTCTTGCAGAAAGAATGCTTGGTCAGAGAGTTAGATTAGTTGCTAATTCTAATTATTGGAGAAATGGTGAGCCAAAGCTAAAAGAAATTATATTTACTGTGTTTAGCGATAATGCATCGGCAAATGCTGCATTAGAAACCAATGTGGTAGATATGATTTATGGAGGCGACGCTCGTTCAGCAATAAGATTACGCAATGAAGGTTATCAACTAATTCAGGGACCTGGACCCCTGGTGCAAACATTCAGGCTAAATCCAACTCGTGGCCCATTTAGGAATGAAAAATTTAGACAAGCATTTACATACTTGATGGACAGAAATGCAATTCTACAAGCCGGTTATGCAGGGTTAGGCTCTGTCACAACATTGCCATGGGCACCAGCAAGCCCGGCAGCGGACAAAACTTATGATGTGAAATACGAATACAATTTAGATAAGGCACGGGCATTGATTAAAGAATCAGGTCTTAGTGTAGCTGAAATAAATGATTGGAAAATTTTAGTCAAGGGCGAAGATCCTGCTGCCGTAACAATTAGCCAAATTGTACAGAACACATTAACCAAAGTCGGAATTAATATCGGTTTTGAAATTAAAACAAATGCAGAATACGCAGATGCACAAGTAAATGGTAAGTTCGATGCAACATTTGGCGGCATTGGTAATATACAAAAATTTCCTACAAGAATTGGGACAAATAGCATTTATAGACCGTCAAAGAATCCTGTATTTGGAGAACCACATCCTTTTCCAAAATATGTTGCCGCAATTGAGATAATTAACAAGACATTCGACCCTGTATCAGTAAAATCTGCCTATGATAATTTAAACAGAATATTAATAGAGTCAGCGTTTGCTATTCCTACAAATACATATGATTTGGGATTAATAGTAGCATCAAAAAATGTTATTGGAATTTCAAAGGAAATTGATAATATGTTGGTTGGAAGAACTATCACTGTCAAATAAAAAGCATTTACGATATAATGTAAGTTGCAAGCTCATTATCGGAAACGATAGTGAGCTTTTTTATGACGATAAATATACATATTATGAACATGAACACAACATATGCTGCGGATGCCATAGCAGTACACGACGAGATTTTAAAAGATGGTTCGGATTGGTTTAGTCCTACAGCGGGCCATAAAATCTTTGATCAAGCATATATGAAGTTTATTAATAGGAATTTAAATTATTTTGATTTCGGGAATATGGTAACACAAACAATAGAACCACCCGAATATAATCCATCATTGATAAAGACCTTGGCATTTTGCTTACGAGTAAAGGACGATTTTTCGGAAGAAGGCCCGTTCGGAAGAATGTGCGTATGGAAGATTCCGCCGGGGATGAAAATTATGCAGCATGTTGATAATTTTGAATATCATAGGCACATTACCAGGTATATTTTCTCCGTGTCGGCCCAGTCCTCTTTGGTTGAAATCGTAATTGACGGAAAAAGAGTTGAAGTTGAGCAGGGGTCAATATTTAAGTTTTATCCAGCAATTCAGAGACATCGTTTTTATAATATGTCTGAGGTCGATTGGTATTTTTTAGGATTTGATTTTTGGAAAACTGATCTTTTAAATCTTGCTTATCATAGAATTGATTCGGCAAATATAATTTCAGATCCGATAAGACTTGGTAGATTTGGGTGCGGCAAGGAAAAATACATGTCACTTCACTGATGAATATACATAAAATTCATGATTTATCTGATAACGATGTGGTAACTATTTTAAAGACTGGTTTAAAGCATGTATCTGAAGATGAGATTAATAATTATTCAGATAATGCATCTCATAATCCGGCAAACTTATTCTACCTTCTTGCGTCGGGTCGCTATGCCCGTGGATCATATTACATCATAGAAAATAATGGTGAATATGTAGCAAGTTCCGGCTGGAATATGTATAATGCTGATACAGCAATTGTATTATCGAGGTCCTATGTAAGCATTCCCTACAGGACATCGTATATAATGGGAAAAAAATTATTACCATTGATGCTAGATGCATGTAAAGATGTACCTAAAGTGTGGATCACATGCAATGAGCATAATAAAACAATTTATGAATGGTTCACTAGATCAAATTCAGGTAAAAAAGGATCTATATCCCAAAATTGGCCCGAAATTTATACCAAATTTAAACCTATTGGAAAGAAGATAATATATTATACTGAACAGTATGTCGCAGAATTACAGAAATAGATTAAGTTAATAATTCAATGATTAATTTTACGCATAATAACCATCTTGTATATTCTATAGGCGCTCGGGCTTATGGGTATAGAAATAATGGAATGGAAAAATTTAATGTGTCGCTCGGTGGCGTTGATAAAGATTATTATAGAAGAAGTAACTATGCAAACGAATTAAGAAGAACAGCAGACCTGGTATATAAGGATTTAGGTAAAGATCTTATTGTATTTTTATCCGGCGGAACTGATAGCGAAATTGTTTTAAGAAATTTTTTAGATATTGGTATAAAACCCAAATGTGCTGTAATAAAATTCAAAGATGATTATAACGCACCAGATGTTGCTGAGGCAATTGCTATAGCAAGAGAATTATCAGTTGATTTAGAAATATTAGATTTTGATGTGAAAGAATTCTTCAGATCCGGAGAAGCAACAGAATTGGGAGAATCAATTCAGTGTTCTCAAATTACCTATATTACTGTATATAAAAATATATTAAGAATGGGACAACCTGCTATTATGGGTGGAGAAGCCTTACTAACACGAGGGGTTGGTAATGTATCCGAGTGGTATTATACGTTCAGGGAAAACGAAGATGGATCTGCCATTAGATTTTCAAATATATACAATATACCATTAGTGAACGAATGGTTTTCGTATACACCCGAGCTTCTTTTATATTATCTTGAAGATGATGAAATACAAAAACTTATATCTGAAAAATATAATTATAAATTAAGTTCTGTTTCGACAAAGAATGCAGTATTGAGGAGATTATACCCGAATATACGGCCAAAGATAAAAACTCACGGATTTGAAAGATTACTTGCTTTCAACTTTGAAACATATAGGGCTATCGGAAGAAATCAAATTAAAAGATTAGAGAGTAGCATTGACGGGATTCCGTTATCTAGAGCGATAACCATGCTGAGAGGTTAAAAATGATAGAACTATTAAACAAAAATCATGCTAAATTAGCAAAAACACTGTTCTATTCAGCTGATAAATATATGGGAGTAGATCTAAATGTAAGTTCTTTTATGGACAAGGATGCTGAATTCTTATCCATTGCTTATACGAATTTTTGTGATACATATCTATCTGATTTAAATAATTTCAAAGCATACGGCAATGTAGAGGATGGCAAAATAAATGCCTACATTGCATTTTACGAATCAAATGATGCACCTGAATGGTTTGGTACACAAATCAGGAGTCATGATAAAAGACTAATACCGAGTGTTTTAGATAAAGTAATGGAACACAATGAAGCAAATGGTAGATTTAAATTTTATTCGATGTTTAATATGAAATACGCAAAGTCATTTAGACGTTTTGCATTTAGCAAATACAATAGCGAACGTTATGGTTCATATGAGGAATTTATTGTTCCTGCTAAAACAAAATGTATCTATACCATGCCTTGGCAGATTTTATATAATAGGACCCTTGTGCCAGTTGATACAATAGTGAGGTGTACATTTCTTAAGAATGAATATCGAATTATACCGATTGCCGGAAGTCTATGAATTATAAATATTTTCTATTTTTGGTAGTGCCTATGTTTATTTTAGGTATTACCGGAGTATCGACAATAATCGTAATAGGGGCATATCATTGGCTAATTTTAACATTTATTTTCTGGGTACTACTCTCGGGGCTTGGCATAGCAACAGGATTTCACAGAATATATAGTCATCGGTGTTATAATCCAAACCCGTGGTTAGATAATGTTTTACTTGTATTAGGGACATTTGCTTGCCAGTGTAGTTCTATAACATGGGTAGCAACGCATATAGGGTACCATCATCCTCATGCCGATAAAGAAAAGGATCCACATACTCCTATTAAGGGTATATGGCATGCCTTTATGGGGTGGACTTTTTATGTAAATGCTTCAACTGTAAATCACAAATATGCAGTCAGGTTACTAAGAAAATCAAATCATATATTTTTTCATAAACACTATTTCCGAATAATTTGGATAACACTGTTGGTATCTGTGATTGCGTTAGGATGGAAACCTATTCTATTTGGTTATTGTATAGCTGCAATGATTTCTATATTACAAGATAATTTGGTAAATGTACTGGGACATTATCCTAAATTGGGTTATAGAAATTTCGATACACCCGATATTAGTTCTAATTTCCCCCTGCTTGGATATTTGGGATGGGGGCAGGGCTGGCATAATAATCATCATAAGTATCCCAATTGGTTTAATTTTGGTGTTAAATGGTGGGAATACGATCCGTGTAGATTGTTTATTCCATTGCTTAAATTAGGGAGTTATAAATAATGTTAGAACCAATGATAGAAATCGGGACAGGGTTTAAATTACCAGAATCAATTGATTTATCCACATTAAATAAATTACCGGTCCAAGTTCATAAATACGGAGACCCACAGCCATCAAAGGATACTTTTCGATGGATGTCATATCAGAACGAAGGTAACATTTCTGGATCTATAGATTTCGCCAGAGATTGTGGCAAATTTTTTCCAGAGGTGGCTAATTATACCGTAGAGTATTTGTCTAATTTATTAGACATGCATTTATCACCTAATTTTGTAAATTTTATGAAAACCAATGGTAACATTACTCCGCACACCGATGAGGTGAGGAAATCCTGTATAAATATAGGAATTGAGAATACAGAGAGCGCCATTACGCGATTTTATATAAATGACACACACAAGGATTATTGTGTAAAGCCAGGATCTGTTTATCTGGTCGATGTATCAAAAACTCACGCAGTCCATTCAACAAATAATATTACAAGATTGTTAATAACATACGGATTCGTACAGACATTCGATCAAATTTATAATAAACTGAAACATGGGATTCATAAAAAATGAATCCTTTTTTCTACAAACTGTACTTACCGTATTTATTTTTATCCTTTATTGGTATTATATTAGCTTTTCTTGACCCTTATTTGCTTCTATGGACATTATTATTTTGGATATTACTTGGCCCCATTGGATTAGGCATAGGATTTCATAGATTGTTTTCACATAGGCAATTTATTACATATAGGCCCATAGAGCTTATTCTTGCATTTTTGGGAACTATATCAGCATTTGGGCCGATATTATTTTGGGTTAGTTCACACCAAGCCCATCATAAGTATACTGATACTGAAAAAGATCCAACGGCCCCTATTAGAGGATTTTGGCACTCTGTTATGACTTGGAATCTTAAAAAGGAATGTGAGAAAGAAATTATTCTAAAATCTAAGGGCCCTGTTTCTATATTAAGAGACCCTGCGTTAATGATTCTTTCTAATAACTTTTATATCATAAATTATACATTTCTAGCAGTATTGTTATTATTAAATTTCAAGATAGCATTAACTGGGTATGTCTTATGCACATTGATAGAAAAGATTAGAATAGGACTGTTTGTCAATTACTTATTGCATAGTAATTTACCGGGAACATACAAAGTAACAGATAAAGCAGATAATAGTAAAAATTTTATTTTATATCCATTTACATTGGGTTTTAGTTTACACAATGCGCATCATAGTTATCCAATGTCTTTATCTGAAAAAAGAAAATGGTTTGAAATAGATTTAGAATATTATATTTGCAAAATGATATCTAAAAATGATTAGACAATTGATACCAGGTATTGACGATATACTATTTTCAGATGCATTACATTGTTATCTGACAACTACTGACCATGTAAAATCTGGCTATACGCTTAACGCCAGAATGGAGTTTGTTGATATACATATTAAGCTGTTTTCCGAAGTTCCATCAGATAAATATTTAGTTATTGCTGAAATAGATAATAATGTAGTTATTGGGTTAGCAATAGGATTTGTAAATGATCTTATCATTGATAGAGTCAATAAACACATTTTACCAGGATGGCACCTTGCGTTTACTTGGAGAAAACAACACCATTGGAATTCACCCAAATCATTTATATTTGATATTACCAATCCCATTTCTACTCACATGGAGTCTTGCGGGATATTTGATTTTACAAAAGTTCTTAGAGTATCATCAAATATAATAAAATTAGGAATTGAAAAATATGTGGAAAAAGTAATACTGAGAAATTTACCAGATTCTAGATACGAGGCCTTTATTGAGGCAATTGTTGATGTTGATAGTGATCTTGAAAAATTACCATACTTATATAAGAAGATATTACCGGAAACAATAATAACTCCTAAAATAATTATACGACATTCGTTGAGGAATATTTTAAGGCAAGGTTATTTGTTAAAAAACTATGGATGATTATATAAAACTACCAAAATTTAGTGATATTTTTGCAAATAAATTAAACCTTGTTGCAATAGAAAATTCAATTAACTCAAGCCAGATAACAAAAGGATATTCTCCTAACAAAGACCAGAATGGGTTATTTTATTATGAATCAACTCAGGAGGTGACCAATACTGTAAGGTCTCTGTTGCCTGAAAATTTATCTAACTGCGGCGAGGTATCTTTTTGTCGAATTATAGGCGGGATAGTTCCGCATAAGGACCATGATTGCAAAAGCAAGATAAACATATACCTAAGGGCCGGCAAAGCTCAAACAATCTTTTTTGATGATCCAGGCATACCCGGATCATCATATCATGGAGATGATAGGCATAATATATATAATTATAAGAGGGACAATCTACGTATTAGCAGTAGATTTGTTGCAGAGGACAATGATGTTTATTTGCTTGATACATCACGCATTCATTGTGTTATTTTACCACCAAATGAATATAGGATAATTGTTAGTATCAGTTTTACAGAATTTTATGCTGATATATTTGATCGCTTGGTCTAATTCTCGATAAAATCATATACAGTTATCGGATCGTTATCTAAACTTACAATTTCAAACACACCAGAATTCTCAAGAACATATGGGTCATCTTCTGATATAGGTTCTATTAGGGAGTCCGTGGTTAGTAATATATTATGTGCAACTCTATGATCTCTTAAGGCAGTCATCCATGCACCAAGAGTGGGATCGTTTCTATATTCAATAAAATCCGCTTCTGAAGCAAACAACAGTACACTTGTCTGAATTGTGCTATTATTTGAGAATGTGTGTATGGCCGATATAAATTTACC
>Ga0315291_10004513_pt1 | contig 17721 bp, 13 predicted proteins | sample YL17G12_20_MG_FD_203070 | JGI IMG/M metagenome (GOLD analysis project Ga0315291, IMG submission 203070) | Sediment microbial communities from Yellowstone Lake, YNP, Wyoming, USA - YL17G12_20 | ecosystem: Environmental > Aquatic > Freshwater > Lake > Sediment | place: USA: Wyoming | collected...
TCCCGATGCCGTCTCGCGTGATTTCTGCACGCGGGTCTTTGGCGAGGAACATGCGGCCCTCGGGGAGCTGTTTGAGGCGTTCGAGGTGGTCAAGGGCTGGGGGCATTACCCCCGGCGGCAGTGGTCGAAGGAAGTGCTGGCCGGGAAATACGCGGAGATCATCGAGCGCCTGGAAGCCGCCGATGTGTCGGACTGCTCGCTGCCGCTTTTCCCGGATCCGGGGACCTACAGAGAAGACCTGCTATGGTTCGCGCGAAGCTTTCTCAAGCTGGCGGGCCCGAATCCCGACCGCGAAGCAATACGCAAGGACTACTGGGCCAGGGCGCTCGCCATCTACGACGCGATCCCCATGTCGGCCGACGCGCGCGCCGACCTCGCCGCCCGTCAATTCTCGCAGATCCTGGCGTGACGGTTGAGGCCGGCTGATTCCCGACGTGTTATGGGTGAAATCCCCGGCGCCGATCTAGGGATCGAGCGAACCACGTGGCTCGATCGTGCGCCTTTGTTCATGGGCATGCGTTGTGCCGCGACCCGGCGAAATCCAACGCAGGCGCGCGGCGATCAAGGGCGCCACGGCGGTTGCGCCCGGCGGGGGGGGTGTGACCATTTTTAGTGGGTGCGGTGGCAACGCCTCTCCCTTGCAGGGACTTGTCCGCCCACCAGAGGCGGGTAAACCTCAGGCGGAGAGGTCGGGCCCGCCGAAGCCTTGGCGAAGGGGGCCGGGTGAGGGTGAATAGCCAGGCAGGCGACCCTCTCCTTGATCCCGCCTGTGGCGGCGGGAGTGAGGAGATGAGGCCGCACGACGAGGCCCAGCAGGAAAGCACAACGCCGACGAGCAAACTGCGGTGACGCGGGAGGCTTTCGACGGGGCCGCGAACGGATAGAGAGGTCGCGTGAGTATGGAAGCCAAGCCTGTCGGCTCGCCCAGCGCCCCGCCAATGTATGTCAGGCCGGTCGCGCTGTGCGTTTTCAGGAGGGGGATCAGATCCTGGTATGCCAGGGCCACGAGCCGGTGAGGGAACGGGTGATTTACCGCCCGGTTGGAGGGCCCATTGAGTTCGGCGAGCACAGCAGCCAGGCGGCGGTGCGCGAGGCGCAGGAGGAGTTGGGGGAGGAGGTCGTCAACCCCCGGCCGGTGGGCATCCTGGAAAACCTGTAGGGGCACGGCATGCCGTGCCCCTACCCCGCAGCGGCTCATCAGACGAGGCGTGCCGGGGATGGGCGCGCGGTCTGGAGACCGCGCGAAGTCCTCGCGACCCGCCTGCGGCGGGTAAACCTTCAGGACTTGTCCGCCTCTGGCGGAGAAGTCGCGCCCGTTCGTATGAGACGCGGCCAGTTCCCTAGTGGCCGCAGGTCCCTAAGCCCCGACAAGTCGGGGCCGGGACGGCGGCCCCCAGAGGGGGCTTAGCCGTTTGAAACCCTTCGACTCGCTCAGGGCAGGCTCTGCGCTACCATCAATGAACCTGGGAGAACTCAGGATATGCCTATCAACCTGGCGATTGTGGGGTTTGCGCACGGTCACGTGGATGCCTACGCGAGCGAGATCGCGGGGCTGGAGGACGCGCGCATCGTCGCGGGCTGGGACCACGACCCGGAGCGCGGGGCGGCGCGCTGCGAGGCGCACGGCTTCGAGTTCGTCCCCAAGCTGGGTGACCTGCTGGCGCGCGACGACGTGGCGGGCGTGATCATCGGCTCCGAGACCGCCTACCACGCCGACAACGTGGAGGCGGCGGCGCGCGCGGGCAAGGATATGCTGCTGCAGAAGCCCATGGCGCTGACGCTGGAGGACTGCGACCGCATCGTGCGGGCGGTGGAATCGTCGGGCGTGCGCTTCAGCATGGCGTGGCAGATGCGGTGCGACCCGCAGAACATGTGGATGCGCGACGCGGTGCGGTCGGGCAAGATCGGCAAGGTCATGATCGTGCGCCGCCGCCACGGCCTGGCCACCCACCTGTGGCCGGATTTCGAGAATGCCTGGCACGTCAACCCCAGGCTCAACCGCGACATCTTCATGGACGACGCCGCGCATCCCGCCGACTTCCTGATGTGGGTGCTGGGCGCGCCCACCAGCGTGATGGCGGAGATCGACACCCTGCTCAACCCCAAGATCCCCAATGACACGGGGGTCGCCATCTACCGTTTTGCGGGCGGAACGATGGGCATCCTGGAGTGCTCGTTCACGTGCGTGGCGGCGGAGGATACGACCACCATCGTCGGCGACAAGGGGACGATTCTGCAATCCTACGGCGACCTGCCGTCGTGCGGCGTGGCGCCGATCCCGGAGGGCGCGCGCGGGCTGAAGTACCTCCTGGCCGGAGAGACGGAGTGGACGGTGGTCGATATCCCGACGCCGCCCAACCACGGTTACCGCATCCGCGGCGTGGCGCGGCCGGCGGTGGAGTTCTTCCTCGGCAGGCGCGAGCCCATCGCCACCGCCGAGGAGGGACGCTTGAACGTGCGGATGCTGCTGGCGGCATACGACTCGTCCCGCACGGGGCGGCGGGTGGAGATAGAGTGATGGGTCACGACAACCCCATGCCGCCGACCGCGGCGGCACCGGGGCGGGCGGGGACTGTCCCTACGTGGACTGTACCCGCCCGCAAGGGGACGGTCCCCATTCGGGGACAGTCCCTGCGGGGCAGCGCAGGTACTGCACGTGCCCGTGGCAGGCGATGCGGGCGTAGGCCCAGAAATCCGGCGGCCGATCTTCCTCGTCCCGGTCCAGGCCGGACACCATCGCGAAGCTCAACACCGATTCCCCGCCCGGTGCGATCTCGAAGCCCTGCGCCGCCGGGCGCACCTCGGCGCGCGCGAACTCGCCAACCGGAGCGCCCCACGTCTCCAGCGGCGTAATGATGTCCACGCGCCCCTGCACCGCATCGGGGTTGGGGTTGCGCAGCACAATCTCGAGCTCGCCGCCGGCGCGGCGCGCCGATGCCGTCACCGGCTTCAGCTCTCCGATGGGCAGCACCTCCTGGTGAGCCTGCCCCTCGACCTCCACCTCGGCCCGCATGTAGGCGGCACGCGCATCCGCCGGGATGATCACCGTCACCTCGTACTCCTGCTCGCCGCCGGGCGCCAGCCTGAACGGCACCTGGGTCGGGGTGATCGTCCACCCCTCGGGGACGATCAGCCGCACCGTCCCCGCCGTCTCTTCATCGAATCGAGCGCTCGCCACCAACAGGCTGAACCTCGTGGTCGCCCCGATGGGCGGGGCGCCGCGCATGGTGACCGTCACCGGCTGGTTGCCCATGGGTGCCGGCCCCAGGTTGTGCTCCCAGTAGCGCATGTGGCACGGCTGGATAGCTTCGCCCTGCGGCCCGAAGCGTCTGCCTGAGAGCACGCCTTGGGGCTGTATGGCCATCTCGACCGTGCGGATGCCGTATGCCGGCAGATCGAGCCCCACCTCGCCGCCGGCGACGCGCAGAGGCGCGCCGCGCTGTTCCAGGAGGTCCGACTGCCAGGCGTCGGTAATGGAGAAAGGTGTGGACAGCTCGGCGCGCGCGGCCTCGCCGTGGCCCTCGTACAGGCGCGCGATCAAGGACGCGGACGCACGCTGATCCGGGCGCGCCCCCATGGCGAGGGGATTGCCCCGCGGCTTGAGCGCGCTGAGGTAAGCGCCGCCGGGCGCGCACGCGAAGAAGCTGTGGCGCGCCGGCAGATCCCCGTTCGCCGGCGTGCAGGCGACGGCCAGCAGGGGCTGGTTGAACTCGTAGGCGCGGCGCGCGGTCTCGGCGCGGCGCCAGTCGCCGCGGTGGGGGTAGAGCGCGTAGCGGAAGCAATGATCCTTGTGCTCCGGCACGAAGAAGGGGGCGAGCTTGCCCTCGCCCCAGACCAGGTTCGGCCACGCGGTGGTGTGCATGAGTGCGGCGACGGCGGTGCCATCGGCCTCCACGCTGGCGCCGATGTTGCCCTGGTTAATAAGGGCCACGCCGTAATCATCGGGCGCCGCCTGTGCCTGCTCCACGGCATTGCTCAGGGAGGGCAGGGATACGAGGCCGCTAGCCGCGTCCTTCTCCAACTGGCTCAGGGCGGCGGCGGCCGACTCGGTGTCGCGCGCGAGCACGAGCAGGATCGGCACGCGCCGTTCGTCGCCCCCCGGCGGCTCCAAGGTCAGCACCAACGCGTAGCCCGGTCGCAGCAGCGCCTTCGCCGCCTGCTCGCGCACATCGGGCGGCGCGGCGGCGAGCAGCCGGCGGGCGTAGGCGTTGTCGTCGGCCACGGCTAGCGAGAAGCGGAAGGTGGTGTGGAGGCGATCGGCCTCAAGGTCCGCGTCGTCGGTCAAGGCAGTGGCGGTGATGCCGCGCGCGGCGAGGATGCGCATGAGGCGCTCGCCGCCGTGACGGGCCTCGGCGCCGGAGCCGGTGACGATCGCGGCATAGCCCACGGAGAAAGCGGCCTCCGCGCGCCCCTTGGCCTTGTTGGCGGTGATGCGCAGGCAATTGCCGAGCTCCATCCAGTTCTGCGCCGGCAGCAGGGCGCAGCCGGAGATGGACTGCCCCTGGAAGGTGCGAAAGTCGAGGTTGTCGGCGCTGCGGCGGCGGGCGACGACTCCGCAGCGCTCCTCGAACACCGGCACGCAGCCGCCGAGGGCGAGAGGGAAAGTGACGGCGAACAACTGGTGCGCCCCGCGATAGCCGAGCAGCTCGGTGCTGAAATCGATCCTTTGAACGCCCGGGTAGAGCGCGACTTCCTGGCGGCGCCCGGCGCAGTCCGGAGCGCTGCCCTCGACGATGACGCGCTCCACGACTGGGCCGCGTTCGACCCAAAGGCGCGCCCGCTCATCCTTGGAAAACGCCTGCTCGCCGGTGGTGAACACGGTCCACGCGGGTTGGCGGCGATCCGCCTGTTCGCCGAGGATGGCGATCTCGTTGCCGACATGCCCGCGCGTCATGTCGAGGATCTGCCGCTTGGCCTGGCGGTCGTTGATCGATATGAGGCCGCCGCCGGCCTGCGCGGCCGCGGTCACCGTGTAGTACTCGTTCTCGATCACCGCGCGGTCGGCCTCGCGCCGATCGCCCTTGCGGGGAGGGCGGGAATCGCCGACCACGTGATAAACCGCGTAGCCGAGGGCAGGCACCTCGGACGCGACGAAGGCGATCTCCGCCTCGGCCAGGCCTTCGCCCTCGCGTCGCCCCCACAGCAACTGGCACGGGACGTCCTTGCGCCCGGCCTCGCGCAGCACGAACCCCTGCACTGGAGGATCGAACCCGAGGCGCGCGCGGCAGACGTCGGTGCGCGCCCATGAGAGCGCGTTGAACACCACCAGCGCGGCCAGCGCCTCGCCGCGCGGGGGTGCGGTATCGACGAGCGCGGAGAGCGTCGCCAAAACGTCGGTCTTGACCGCGTGGGCGAGGTCGAGGGCCTCGCGGTACATGGCCATGAGGTCGAGGAAGGAGATGTCGCAGGGCGTGCCGGTGATGGCGTCGTGGTGCTGGCCGAACATGAGCAAGCGCCAGGCCTTGTCGAGAGCGGCGTGCGGATACTCGGCGCCCATGATCCAGGCGATGGAGCAGAATCTCTCGGCGGCGAAGAGGGCGTTCTCGGCGAGGCGGTTCGCGATCTTGAGCTCGATGCGGGAGACGGTGGTGCCCGGGTGGTACATGGCGAGGTCGCGCGAGCTGGCGGGCAGCGACGCCTGCCCCGCCGCCAGTCGCTGCCCGAGCGCGTCCAGGTACTCACCGGGCAAGCCCATGCGCAGCGCGGGCGTGTGCGCGGCCAGTTCCTCCGCGCGACCGACGAGCCACTCCGGGGGCGGCTGCATGTCCATGCCGACGAAGCGCAGATCGACGCCGAGGCCCGGGATTTCCGGCTGGACGGCGCCGAGCTTGTCCAGCAATTCCTGCCACGACTGCGGATTGAACCAATAGTGCTCGTGCTTCTGGATGACCTCGGAGCCGTCGAGCGCGAGGGCGCGGCACAGGGGCTCCACCCCGGCGATGTCCTTGGAAAAGATGCAGGCGGTGAACCCGACCTGGCGCAGGATCTGCGGGAGCTGGGGGCAATGGCCGAACACGTCGAGCGACAGGTACGCCCGCGGCTCGATGCCGAGGACGCCGCGCTGGAATATGCGGCCGTACAGCAGGTTGCGCACAAGGGCCTCGCCCTGGACCGAGGTTTCGTTGGGCTCGTTATAGCCGCCGTTGACCTCCAGGCGCCCTTCGGCGGCGAGCAGACGCAGGAAGGCGCGATGCTGCGGGAAGGCGTTCCAGAAAGGCTGCAGGTAATCCAGCTCCGAGAGGATGAACTTGAACGAGGGATCGCGGCGCGCAGCCTCCAGGTAGCGGGCGACGAGATCGAACGCCTGGGCGGTGTAGGTGCGCTGGTCCTCCAGCCACACGGGGTCGTAGTGAAAATGCGGGACGAGGTAGATAAGGCCTTGTTGCGACATGATAAACGGTATCCTTCGCTGCGCCGCGCAGCACGAGCCGGCCACCCCGCCGGATTATAGCACTACTGGGAATGCAAAGCAAAAGCGGATGCACCCCAGCGCGCTGTGGCTCCACAACCCGGCAATCGGCGCAGCGCTACAACCGCGAAAGGAGCGCCGCCGGGTAAGGGGGAAGATTCTCCGAGGGCGACAACATCAACGGAGGCGTTATGCTAAGACTACCTGTGGAATCCACGACCATGTTTGCGGCGATCGCGCTCATCGCATTGGGCGCGAGCGGGCTGGGGGCGGCGCCGTCCTATCGGGCGGAGCTGATCTTCCCGCCGGAGGGTTTTCACAACCATTCATCGTGCATTGTGGAATGCCCCAACGGCGACCTGCTCGCCTGCTGGTATCACGGTATCGGGCCCGAGAAAGGCGACGACGTCGAGGTGCAAGGCGCGCGCAAGGTCCAAGGCTCAGACTCATGGAGCGAGCGCTTCGTGATGGCCGACACGCCCGGCTACCCCGACGACAACCCCTGCATGTTCGTGGACCCGCAAGAGCGCTTGTGGCTGTTGTGGGTGACGCTGCTGGCCAACCGGTGGCAGACGGCGCTCACGAAATACCGGATCTCACGCGACTACCAGATGCCCGACGGCCCGCCGGCGTGGGAATGGCAGGACGTGGTTCGCGTCACTCCCCTGAACTTCGAGGAGCAAGTGGACGCGGGAATCAAGGCCTACCTCGAGCGCTACGCGGAGCTGGCCAAGCGCGCGCCCGAGAGCGCGATGGAGCACCTGCGCGCGACGCGCGAGCGGGCGGGGGACAAGCTCGAGCAACGCCTGGGCTGGATGACGCGCGTGCACCCCCTGCTGCTGCCGTCGGGGCGGCTCATCGTGCCGCTGTATTCGGATAACTTCGACGCCTCGATCATGGCCATGACCGATGATTGGGGGAAGACCTGGCTGACGAGCGCGGCGCTGGTGGGCCTGGGGAATGTGCAGCCGAGCGTGGTGCGCAAGAACGACGGGACGCTGGTAGCGATGATGCGCGAGAACGGCCTGCAGCGGCGCATCCGCATCAGCGAGTCGAAGGATGACGGCATGACGTGGGGCCCCATCGAGAATATGGACCTGCCCAATCCCGGCTCCAGCGTTGAGGTCATTCGCCTCGCCAACGGCCATTGGGCGCTCGTTTACAACGACAGCACCAGGGGCCGCGATACCCTGGCCGTCTCCATCTCCGATGACGAGGGCGCGACCTGGAAGCGGACGCGCCACCTGGAGCGCGGAGCCGGCGGTTCCTACCCCTCGCTCATCCAGGCCCGGGACGGCATCATCCACGTCACCTATAGCCACGGCGCAGGGGGCGGCGAATCCATCAAGCACGCGGCCTTCAACGAGGAGTGGGTGATGCAGGGCGACCCGGAGTGAGCATGGTCGGCGCTGCCGGTGCGCGAGAGACTCGGGCATGAAGTGAGCGCCGCAATGAGCACCGCCACGCTCGCCGCTTTCTCCGATGTCCACGGTAACCGCCACGCGCTGGAGGCGCTGCTGAAGGCCGTCCGGCGCGAGGCTTGCGAGTGCGTCGTGTGCCTCGGCGATCTGGTGGGCTACGGCGCGTTCCCCAACGAGGTCATCGAGGGCATCCGCGCGGCGGGCATACCCACCGTCGCCGGAAACTACGACGACGGAGTGGGTTTCGACCGTGACGAATGTGGGTGCGCCTACACCAATCCGGCCGACATCGAGCGCGGCGACCGGTCGCTGCGTTGGACGCAGGGCGTCGTGACGCCGGACAACAAGGCGTGGCTGCGCGCGTTGCCGCGGGAGCTGCGCATGAACGTCGGCGGCAAGCGCGTGTTGTGCGTGCATGGCAGCCCGCGGCGAATCAACGAATACCTTTACCAGGATCGCCCGGAGCAGAGCCTGCTGCGGATGTTGGCCGACTTGGGGGCGGACGTGGTGCTCTGCGGGCATACGCACCTTCCCTATCATCGGCGTGTCGGCGGGGTTGACCTTATCAACGTCGGCTCAGCCGGCAAGCCCAAGGACGGCGACCCGCGCGCGATGTATGCGCGCATCGAGATCGGCGACGTGGTGAGCGCGGCCTTCCCGCGCGTCGAGTACGATGTCGAGGCGGCAGCACGGGCAATCGAGGCCACCGACCTTCCGCACGAGTTCGCCGAGGCGCTGCGTCGGGCAAGGTAGGGCCTGAGGCGCACTGTCAGGCGCTCGTCCTGTTTTCTCCGACACGGGTTTACTCGCCGCGGCTTTCGCGGTATAATCCGCAAGAATGCGCAACCTTGAGGAGACGCAGATAATGGACGAACGAATCTATGCGCTGCACGTTGAGGTCTGCAAGGCAATTGCACATCCCCACCGGATGAAGGTGCTGGACCTGCTGCGTAAGGGGGAGCGCTGCGTGTGCGAGCTGGCGCCAGAGGTAGGCATTACCGAGTCCAACCTCTCCCAGCACTTGGCCATTCTGCGCAAGGCAGGGCTGGTTGACACCCGGCGGGAGGGCCACGCGATTCTCTACCGTGTTCGTGCCCCACGCATCTTCAGGGTGATTGACGAGATGCGCGCCATCCTCGCCGATCAACTGGCGCGCGCGGAGACGGCCTTGGGCGCGTTGCAGGTGTGAAGAGATGAACACGAGGTTGAAGCAGTTCGTGTTGCTGCTGGCGGTCTTCCTGGCCGCCTACTTTCTGCCGATAGGCAGCAACCGGGTGCAGGGCGCACTGGTCGAGGCGTTTGCCATGCTCAATGATTACGCCCGCCAGCACGTCTTGCTGTGCCTCGTCCCTGCGCTCTTTATCGCCGGGGCCATCGCGGTGTTTGTAAGCCAGGCCTCGGTGATGAAGTACTTCGGGCCGACGGCAAACAAGGTGCTCTCCTATTCCGTGGCCTCGATCTCAGGAACCATCCTCGCGGTTTGCTCCTGCACGGTGCTGCCGCTGTTCGCCGGCATCTACACGCGCGGCGCAGGCATCGGGCCGGCGACGGCCTTCCTGTATTCCGGGCCCGCCATTAACGTGCTTGCCATCGTGATGACGGCCCGCGTGCTTGGCTTCGAGATGGGCGTGGCGCGAGCGGTGGGCGCGGTGGCGTTCGCGTTCCTGGTCGGGATAGGCATGCACCTGTTCTTCCTGCGCGAGGAGCGGCAGAAGGCGAAGGACGCAGAGGGATTCCTCCTTCCCCCGGGCGGGGAAGCGCGGCCCCTGTGGCAGACGAGCGTCTACTTCGCAGTGATGGTGGGCATCCTCATCTTCGCCAACTGGGGCAAACCGGTCGCGAATCCGAGCCTCTGGGCCACCATCTACCGGGCGAAATGGGGCATCACCGCGGTGTTGCTGATCGTGCTTGCCCTGATGCTGCTCCGTTGGTTCCGCCGGCCGGAACTGAAGGAGTGGACCTCCTCCACTTGGACCTTCGCCTGGCAGATCATCCCGCTGCTGTTCGGCGGCGTGCTCGTCGCCGGCTTTCTGCTCGGACGGCCGGGGCACCAGGCGCTCGTCCCTGAGCAATGGGTGGCGCGGCTGGTCGGCGGCAACTCGCTGTGGGCCAACCTGTTTGCAGCCGTCTCTGGCGCACTGATGTACTTCGCCACCCTCACTGAGGTGCCCATCTTGCAGGGTCTGCTGGGCTCCGGCATGGGCAAAGGCCCGGCACTGGCGCTGCTGCTTGCCGGGCCATCGCTGAGCCTGCCCAGCATGCTTGTCATCGGCGGCATCATGGGTGTGCGAAAGACTCTTGTTTACGTGACGCTGGTCGTAGTATTGGCGACCGGCACGGGAATGCTATACGGAACCATTGCTTCCTGAGGAGGTGCGAAAAGGATGAAGAAGGTGCAAGTGCTGGGGCCGGGCTGCCCCAAGTGCCAGCAAGTGGCGGCGAACGTGGTTGAGGCTGCCAAAGCCGTGGGGGTCGAGGTCGAGGTCGAGAAGGTCTCCAAGCCCATGGACATCGCCAAGTACGGCGTGATGTTCACCCCCGGCCTGGCGGTCGAGGGCGAAGTGGTCTGCGCCGGCCGCATACCCAGCGTGGAGGAGATCAAGGGCTGGCTGGAAGCCGAACCGGCGAAGGAGCGAAGATGAGCGACGGCCAGAAGTGCTCGTGTGAGCCCTCGGAAGTCTTGCTCTTCCCTTGCTCCGGGGGATCGAACTGCGGCCAGATCGCCCATCACGCGGCTGTGGAACTCCACAATGCGGGCCGCGGCAAGCTGTTCTGCCTTGCGGGCATCGGCGGCCACGTCAAGGGACTGATCGAGTCCGCGAAGGCGGCGAAGGTGCTCGTCGCGATTGACGGCTGCCCGCTGTCCTGCGCCAAGAAGACGCTGGAACACGCGGAACTGCCGCCACAGATTCACGTCATCGTCTCCGACCTGGGAATCGAGAAGAAATCCGGCCACCTGGACTTTTCAGAGGAGGAATTGAACCTCTGTCGAGGCCGGCTGGAGGACGAACTCGAACGTCAAGTCGAGTTCATCCCCACGCCCACTGGGTAAGACGCATGTTGCTGCGGGAGTACAAGTTCCAGCTCTTTGCGCCGAAGTGCAACCCATCGGCGGAATACGTGAACTGCCTGGCGGCGCTGCGCGATGATGTCCGGGAGGTCTTCCCGTATCTCAACGCGACGCTCAAGGCCTGTCAGTACAACCCGGACGCGCCCTTCCTTCGTTTCCGGCACGAGGGCCACGTGATCGCGTTGCGTCCCCGCCAGGCGGCGGTGAGCAAGCTGGCCGACGCCGAGGAGGCGCGGCGCGTGCTGGACTGGGTGAAGGAGCTCATCAACGACACCTGGGAGCATCGCGCTGAGATCACGCCCAGCGAGCGGCGCGCCGCCAGCCTGACCGCGCTGCAACTATACAAACTGCTGCCAGGAACAAACTGCGGCAAGTGCGGGGAGCCGACCTGCCTCGCCTTCGCCGTGAAACTGGCGGAAGAAGAGGCGACGCTGGAGAAGTGCTCGCCGCTGCTGGAACGCGAGCACGATGACAAACGAACGGCGCTGGTTGGACTGCTGGTGGACGCTGGCTACGACGTGCCCGAGGACTGGCTGTGAAAGGATGAAGAAGCAATGAGAGGATCGAGATGGATACTGTTAGTGGTGATTCTGGCCATTGTGGCGGTGTTCATCGCCAAGGAGACCGTCAAGCACGGTGAACAAGCCTTGCCGACGGAGAGCCAGGGCGGGGCACAGAACCCGCCCGCTCAGGTCGCGCCAGGCGCGCCGGCGTTGGAGCAAGATGAGAGCACATCAGGGACTTCGACTTCGGCACCATCCGTGGAGGCAGGTCCGGGTTCCGTTGGCGGCGCTTCATCAGGCGCTGAAGAGACCGCTGGGCAGCCAACATCGGGAAAACAGGGCACCGCTCCGTCGGTCAACCCCCGGTCGACGCAGGACAAGGCAGCCTCAGACAAAAAGCCGGAGGGGCCTCTGCCTGGCTCGAAGCTCGCGGAGTGCCTCAAGAGCGGCCGCCCGACGATGGCGGACTTCGGCAAGGAGTGGTGCGTGCCGTGCAAGATGATGGTGCCGGTGCTCAAGCAGGCCGCCCAGGACTACTGGGGCAAGGCCAACATCGTGTTCGTAAACCTGGAGGAGTACGCGGACCTTGGCACGGAGTACCGCATTCCTGTCATGCCCACCCAGATCTTCTTTGACGCTAAAGGGAAAGAAGTCAAGCGCCACATGGGCTACATGGGCACCGAGGACATCGAGCGCGAACTCGCGGCCTTGGGGGTCAAGAAGTGATGTTCCGAAGACACTGTGGGTGGGGTTGGCCCTTGTCGTGGCCTGGGGCAGAAGGGCGCTTAGCGCGACTACTCCCCTTGGTATCCCTGACATGCCTGACGCTTTTCGCTGCGGGCCGCCTCGCGTGCGCAGCCGATGCTCTTACGCTCCCTCCCTACACGCTGGAGGACTGCGTGGGAGTGGCATTGGCACAGCAACAGGAGGTCCAGGCGGCCGTCCACCAGGTGCGCGAAGCTGAGGGGAAGGTTCGCCAGACACGCAGTCTGTCCGGCCCGCACGCCGACCTCGACACCTCTTGGACCCAGTACGGTTGGCTGCCCCCGAGCAAGGAGCGCATTCTGGGGGGCGGGACGACAGACGTCTACAGCGAGGTGGTATTGCGACAGATCCTCTACTCCGGGGGCAGAATCCAGGGTCTGCTCAGCCAGGCGGAACTCGATCTGCTGAGCGCGCACGAGCGGTTGCGACGAGTCCGGCAAACCGTCGCGTTCGGAGTGTCCCGGGCTTTCTACAGGCTGCTCGAAGCGCGAGCGCTGCTCCAGGTCCAGGATGAAGCCGTGCGGCAGGTGCAGGCTCAACTAGAGATCGCCCGCAAGCGCTATGAGGTGGGAGCCGCGCGCCAGCTCGACGTGCTGAAGGCCGAGGTGCAGTTGGCGAACGTGCAGCAGGCGCAGGTGGCGGCAAGGAATCGAGTTGATCTTGGCCGGATGTCCCTGAATCTGGCGATGGGCCGGGCCCCGGAGACCCCGCTTGCTGTCGCCGCGCCCGAAACTCCTGCGCCAGGGGCGGGGACTGAGCGGCCGGCGGCCGAGGTGATTCCTTCCCACCCCGAGTGGGTTCAGAGCGAACTGGGCTTACGCCGCGCACAAGCTGGCCTGCGGGTGGCGCGTGCCCTCGGCCTACCGCAAGTTGATCTGCGAGCGGCCTATAACCTGGAGGGTGGCACGTTCCCACCGGACATCGAGAACTGGAACGTGGGAGTTGGTGTCAGCTTGCCCTTGTGGGACAGCGGAGACCGAAGGGGGGCGATACAGCAGGCCAGCGCGCGCCTCGAGCAGTCCCGGGTGCTCCAGGACGCGCTGCGCCAGCGTCTCGAGCTGGACATCAAGGAGGCGCAGGTGGCCATCCGCGACGCCCAAGAGCGCATGCACGTCACCGCGCTCAGCGTAGAGCAGGCCCGCCAGGCGCTCGTTGTCGAGCAGGAGCGCTACCGGGTGGGAACAGGCAGCAGCGCCGAGGTCATAGACGCGCAGGTGGCACTTGCCCAGGCCGGCGCAAACGCGGTGCGCGCCGAGTATGACCTGCGCGTGGCCCTTGCGCAGCTCGCCCATGCCCAGGGGCACGACCCCGCGGTTGCCGAGCAAACACGCGGGGCCGGCGTGCTCTCCGGAGGTGCACAATGAGGAAAGCTGTTCTGGCTGCTGTCGCGCTTGGGATCATCACGGCCGGCTTGGGCGGGTGTGGACGCCAATCTGCCAACAGCCCCAGTGGAGCCGGGAGTCAGAAGAAGGCGCCCCTGGTCGAGACGCAGGCGGTGAAACGGGGCGACATCGCGCGCATGATACAGACCACCGGCACGGCCGTCTGCGCGGATAAGGCGAACGTCAGCCCGAAAGTCGAGCAGAGGATTGTCTGGCTTCAGGTCGAGGAGGGGGACAAGGTCAGGGCCGGGCAGGTGCTCGTGCGCCTTGATACCACGGAATTGGATGCGCAGACGCGCCAGGCTGAGGCCGAGGTACGAGTTGCCCAGGCGCGGCTGCGCGACATCGAGGCGGGAGCGCGCAGTCAGGAGATTCGAGCCGCAGAGGCCGCGGTGGCCCAGGCGAAAGCCCAGACTGCGGCGGCCCGCTCGGCCGCGGAGGATGCGGATCGTGACCTGGAGCGTCAGCGCCAGCTCCTGGCGATTGGTGGCGCTTCTCAACAGGAAGTTGACCACGTCCAGACTCGCCATGATGCCGCCAGCTCCCAGGTGGGAGTGGCGGAGGCTGGGCTTGCCGCGGCGCAGGAGCGACTGAGCCAGCTCAAGGAGGGCGCCACCCAGACGCAACTGGCGCTCGCGCGCGAGCAGGTGTCCCAGGCCAGAACTCGTCTTTCCTACTGGCAGTCGCAGGCTGCCTTCTACGTGATCCGCGCTCCGATCTCCGGTGTTGTCACGCGCAAGCACCAGTTCGTCGGAGACCTGGCATCGCCCAAAGCGCCGATCCTCACCCTGGCGGACACCTCCAGCACGGTCATTCGAACCTCGGTAACCGACGAGGTTGCGTCGCGCTTGCGCGTCGGAATGCCCGTCCGCGCCGAGGTGGACGCCTTGCCCGGCTCGGAACCATTGCCGCTCCGGGTCGGTCGCATCTACCCCTCCGCCGATCCGGCAACGCGGCTGGTCACGGTGGAGATGGCAGCCCCGATGCTCGCGGGGAAAATCAAGGAAGGGAGCCTGGCGCGTTTGGCGATGATCCTGGAGCGCCACGACAACGCGGTCGTCGTCCCGGCCTATGCGATTGTCGCTCGCCCCGGGGGCAAGCTGGTTGCCTTCGTTGTCGAGGAGGGCACGGCGAAGGAGCGGTTGATACAACCAGGGATTGAGAGCGGAGATCGCCTGGAGATCCTGTCGGGCCTCGCGCCAGGGGACCAGCTCATCGTGCGCGGCCAGGAGCGCCTGAAGGAGGGCGTGGAGGTCAAGGTCAAGCCCGCAAAGGCCAAGCCGGGCGGAGAGACCGGGAGCAAGCAATGAAGCTGTCCCTGCTCGCCATCCGCCGCCCCGTGGCCGTCATTGTCCTGATGCTCGCCATCGCGGTCATTGGCATCTTCGGCTACAGCCAGTTGCCTACCAACCTCCTGCCCGAGATCACCTATCCCCTGGTGAAGGTCTACATCCCCTGGCGCGGCGCCACCCCGGAGGAGGTCGAGACCGACATCGCCGACCCGGTCGAACGACAGATGGCGACGGTTGACGACCTCGACTATCTCGAATCGAGCTCCACCGAGGGGCTGTATCAGTTGCTCGTCAACTTCAGTTACGAGGCCGACCGGGACGTAGCCTACCAGGACGTCCTCGCGAAGATGGGCGTCGTCACCAGGCGACTGCCCAGGGACATTGACAGCCCCTCGATCTTCAAGGCCGATCCCTCCCAGTTGCCGGTGGTGGATATCCTCGTCACCTCCGACACGATGGACTTGGTGTCTCTGCGCACCTGGGCCGACAACTTCCTCCAGGATCAGTTCGTGACTATTCCGGGCACTGCTGGCACCGATGTGGTGGGCGGCCAGGTGCGCGAGATCAGGGTTCATCTCGACCCCGAGCGCCTTCAGGCGTACCGGCTGACGGTGGACCGAGTCGCTCAGCGCCTCCGGGACGAGAACCTCGAACTCGCAGGAGGCCGCGTTACGGGCGCCCATCGGGAGTACCTGGTGCGCACCATGGGGCGTTATCGTTCCACCCGGGATATCGGCAATGTCATCATCGGCTCCGATCCGGCCGGAGGCAGTCTCTATCTGCGCGACGTAGCGAAGGTCGTGGACCTGCACCGCGTGCAGCGCGTGATGACCCGCTTGAACGGCAAGGAGGGAGTCAAGCTCAGCGTTTTCAAGCAGGCTGCGGCCAATGTGGTCGAAGTGTCCGACGGCGTCCGCCACAAGATGAACGGACTGCTTGCGTCACTGCCGCCGGGAGTGCGGATGGAGGTGACCTATGACCAGGGAGAGTACGTCCGCGCCGCCGTCAAGGGAGTCCGGGAGGCGGCGATCATCGCCGCGATCCTGGTCATCCTGATAACGGCCTTCTTCCTCACCGGCTGGCAACGAGTCGTCACGGTGTTCCTGACCCTGCCCATATCCCTGCTGGGGACCTTCTTCGTCATGAAAGTCGCGGGGTTCTCGATGAACATCTTCTCGCTCGGCGCCCTGGTGGTCGCGATCACCGTGCTGCTGGACAACTGCGTGGTCGTGCTCGAGAATATTACCCGGCTGCAGACCGAGCATTCGGAGGTGGAGACCCCGGTCCAGACCGGGGCAACCGAGGTTGGAGGGGCGGTCACCGCAGCGACGCTGACCTTCCTCGCGCTTTTCTTGCCCTTTCTGTTGGTCCCCGGGTTGACCGCGCTGCTCTTCCGAGAACTCGTCATCACCGTGGCCGTTGTGCTGGCCCTGTCGCTGCTGGTGGCGCTCACGGTGACCCCGATGCTTATGGCGCGCTTCTTCCCGGAGGGAAAACCTGTCGTCGAAGCGCGCGGCCCGGTGTCCCGCGCTTCCGCCGCCACCATGCGCGCTCTTATGCGGCTGTACCGACCGGCACTTCGCGGGTCGCTGAGGCGTCCCTGGGCGGCAGTTGCAGTCGCGGGCGTGCCCTTCCTGATCGGGTGCTGGCTGCTTGTCACCATGGGCTTCGAGTTCCTGCCCGAGATGGAGGACGGCCTCATCGTCGCCAGCGTGCGCATGCCGACCGGAACTCCGGTGCCCGTCACCGATCAGGTTCTCCAGAAGATCGAGCAGGCGGTCAAGGATGACCCCGCCGTCCACTATGTCTCCCGTCTATCCGGTGGATGGGTGTGGGGTCTCGTTACCTACGAGGTCGCGGAGAGGGGCCAGGTGGATATTCAACTGGTCCCTCGCAGCCAGCGCTCCCTGGACACTCCCGGCTACGTGGCGAAACTGGAGAAGACGATCAAGGAGGCGGTCAAGGCGCCCGGGGCGCGCATTGCGGTGAAACACGCCAAGCTGCGCGGCCTGCGTCAGATCGGGGAGCACGATGTGGAGGTGGAGATCTACGGCCCTCGCGGCGCGCCGCTTGGCGAACTCATGGAACTCGCGGCCCAAGTGCGCGAGAAGTTGCTCGACATTCCCGGGCTCACCAACCACGACGTCTCCCTTGAGGTGAGCAAGCCTGAATACCAGATTCTGGTGGACCGCGCCCGCGCCGCCGCCCTGGGTGTGAATGTCTCGCAGGTGGCCAGCACCGTGAGAACGATGGTGGACGGCCAGGTCGCTACTTCCTATCTCGATGGCGGCTACTACTACGACGTGCGGGTGATGGTGGATGACAAGCACTGGGCGACCAAAGAGGCGCTGAGCAACATCATCGTGCCCTCCAGTAGCGGATCACCGATCTACCTGCGCGATGTCGCCAGCGTCGTTGCCGGCGTGGGGCCGGTGGAGATTGCTCGCAAGGACCAGGCGCGCCTGGTCAAGGCGACCGCCGACGCTCTGGGAAGAACTGCGGGTGAAGTGAATAGCGAGGCGGCCGCCAAGCTCGCCGGTACGGCATTTCCGGAGGGCTACTCCTGGAAGCTGGGAGGCCAGGCTGCGATGATCGGCCAGGAGTATCGCAGCCTCGGGCTGGCTCTGGCCCTCGCCCTTTTCTTCGCCTATGTGGTGCTGGCGATCTGGTTTGAATCGTTGGCCCAGCCGTTCCTGATCATGACCTCAGTCCCACTTTCTCTGATCGGCGTTGCCCTGGGGCTCTTCCTGGCTCATACGCCGATCGGGACCACGGCCATGATCGGTATCGTAGTGCTGGCCGGCATCGAGGTGAACCAAGGGGTGGTGCTGCTGACCGCGGCGAACATGCTTCGCCAGCGCGGGCTTTCCGCTCGTGAA
>Ga0315291_10004514_pt1 | contig 17721 bp, 14 predicted proteins | sample YL17G12_20_MG_FD_203070 | JGI IMG/M metagenome (GOLD analysis project Ga0315291, IMG submission 203070) | Sediment microbial communities from Yellowstone Lake, YNP, Wyoming, USA - YL17G12_20 | ecosystem: Environmental > Aquatic > Freshwater > Lake > Sediment | place: USA: Wyoming | collected...
TCCTCGCCAACAGGGACGTATGCACGCCCGCTGCAAGCCTGGCAGATGGTGAGGATTTGGATCTTTTCCATAGGACCTCCTTAAACGAAAAAGCCCGCCTTTCGGCGGGTTGGATAGGATGCCGTGCATCTACACATCTACACTTCTACACTTCTACACTTCTACACTTCCCCTTCTTTCATAAACATAACACTCACCTCCTATCTTGCGGTTGGATTTAGCAGGGCTTTGGACCTGCTTGCCGCATTCCAGCCCATGCCACCAAGGGCTGCCTCCTGCGTGGAAGCACTGGAGGACGGAGGGGGGATACCCCGCCCTACCTTTGTTAGACAGAGAAATATTTATATACCCGGCAGTTCATTTCTGGATTCTCACTACCTATATATTAGCCCTAAGCACCTTAGCAGGGAAAATTCGGTAATCTTCAATTGGCGAAATGAATATTTGTTTGATGGTATTACACTAGTGCTCACCTTCCCCCTACCCCCCAGGAACCTTCTCCATCCAGCTCCATCGAGGAGTTGTCCTGCCCAATCTGTGGTCAGGTTCGCAGCATCCCTATTTCTGTTTTCCCTCAGGCGCAAATTCCGATGAAATCTTCATCACCATACCCTTCCAAGATCGACTCCTCCGACCTTTTTTCTTGTATAATCTCTTATATCAGGATCGACTCAAGGGAATGCCTTGGATTAGCGGTCACACATAATGATTGCGCTTTCAGCAACTATAATCCCCAAGCAGTTCCTTGACCTCCCCAAACGGCTTAGTTCAACTTGGATTGATATGGCGACGCAGTGAACTAGAGCCTCGATTTTCGCCTTTCCCGCCACATCAATCCTTAATCGTTAGGCCGCTGCTGTAGTATGAAGTTTTTTTCGTTATCCCAGTGTGATTGCTTTCAGCGCCGCAGGATAATTCGGATAGGCTTTAAGTGAGGTTCCAAATATCCCAAGATCAAGCAATGATCAGGCTGAACTGCCCATCATGCGGCGGCCAACTTACTCTGCCAAACAGTATAGGCATAGCATTCTGTACATTTTGCGGAACGAAGATTGTTCTCAATACTACAGAAACAGCACGCGAGCAACAAAAGCTGGGACGTTACCATGAGCTGCGCGACGTCGCGGTAAAGGCAAAAAACCATAAGGAAGTCATCGAATATTGCAATCGAATTTTAGAGATCGACCCGGGCGATGTGGATTCCTGGATTACCAAAGCAGTTACCATGTGTGGCTTGAGCACCGAGGAAAATGATGGTTGGCAGGAAGCCGTAGAGTACCTACGAACCGCAAAGCGCCTGGCCCCGACCGACGAAAGAATAGCACAAACCTATAATGATCTTGCTCAACAGAAGGCTCGATGGTATTTGAAGCTGGCCGGAGAAAAAACTAAGCTTTCTGCCAGCGTGCTCAGGGTGGGTCTGGACGCGAGTCAATATACTATCCAGTCGGTTGATTACACATTAAAAAGTTTGAAATACATTCCCGATTTTCTCCCGGCTCTTGAAGAACTCGAAATCATGGTGCAGACAGGCTCAAATGTTCTAGGAATCCATTGGGGAGAAGATGTACACTTTCAGTTGCAAGTCTTGGCACACCTGCGCGCCAAGAAAAACGCTGAGAGTAAACTTGCACAACTCCGTGCTGAACTTAGCCAGCAGCAAACCAACTTGGCAAAGCTCAAAGCGAGTACCGGCTTTTTTTCTGCCAGCAAGATAAAGAGCGCTGAAGAGAGGATCCGGAAAATTCAGACCAAGATCTCAGCTTGCAAGAAAGTGGCATGCTATGAACCTCCTAAAACTCAGTTATAGTGGATATCAAATCGTTTTGGCAACAAAAATATTAGCCACGAGATGTTTTTTCGGGTACTGGCAATTTCGCTGGAATACATTGACTTCCACAACAGGGATTAGCTAGTTTTTCCGAATTCAAATCTTGATATGATAAAAATTGGAAAATACAAAAAGGCAAAGGTTGAGAATCGCAAGGAACGGGCTAACACCGGCTCGTGTGTCCTGAAAAGTCATCGTTTTCTTGCTGATGGAAGTCCAGTCCTGATAACCAACAGGCAACCAGGTGGCAGGCAACCGGTGCATCTGGGTGATCATGTGTGCCGAAACAGCGAGACTGTCTGAAGAGCCCGGTGCGAAAATCCGCACGCCGGGATCTGTGCGGGGGGAGGGTGGGTAACTGCCCCCCCCTACCGCGACGGCGGTGTAACGATGAGACAAATCCCATTTATTATGCAAAGCAATCAAAAGCGGTTCTGCATTTTCTGTGGGAAGAAGCCGGTTTCAAAGACAAACGAGCATGTGATTCCGCAATGGCTAATTCACTTGACAGGAGACCCAAGTCGCTTAATTCAAATAGGCCCTTTTATAAATCAAAAGGAATCCGTAATCGAACTCTCTTTTAATCAATTTAAGTTTCCGGCTTGTAGTGAATGCAATGGCAAATATGGTGAGCTTGAAGAACGGGTAAAACCAGTGGTTGAGAAATTACTTGCGTTCGGGAAAATGACATCTCAAGAATTCGATATTGTCTTAGATTGGTTTGACAAAGTAAGAGTAGGTCTCTGGCTTGGCTATCATCATTTTCTTGAAAAAAACTATTGGGGAATTGAACCTAATTTTCATATCTCAGAAAGGATAGGAATATCAGATAGAGTTCTCATTATCTACAAAGTCTCAGACGCGAATAAACGGATTAATTTCTCGGGGATGAACATTCCAGCTTTTGCTCATTCTCCGACGTGTTTTACTTTGACTATAAACAATCTTTTCTTTACCAATGTCTCAACGGATTTTCTGGTTGCAAAACGTTCAGGCTTGCCTTATCCAAGAATAATGCATATAAATATAAACAACCAATTTGGCCTTGTTGAACCTCCGAAAAATGGTAGCAGTAAATTATCGTATCCTATACTTGGATTCAATTATGACAGACGTTGCACAGTTATAGCCCAACCGATATTCACAAGATTTTTATCATTCTTCGAAGAAGAATATAACACAAAGTACATTCGAGATATTAGTATGAACACGGGTAAAGCAAAACCAATCATTCAGAAAAATGGACAAGTTATGCTCTACCCAGATACTCCATCAATTGATTGGATACCTGACGAGACGCATGACTTGCACGGGATGTTTAGGACAACCTATATCCAGACTTTACAATTGCAGATAGATTTGCTAAAAAAATCCCATGTGGCCAGAGACCAGAATAAAGTCGAAAAGCAACTTCTTAGTTACAATATTAACCAATGCATCAAAATAAATAAGCAATTTATTACACGTTTGAAGGAAGAATCTCCATAAATAGATTATCGAGGCACCGCCCAACACCGGCTCCCCCGATAGAACCGGGGCAGGCAGCGCAACACCTGCCGCCCTTCTTTAGTGATGCCCATGCGACGGGATTTCCCCCCACGCTGCTTCTATCCCGGCGTCAGCCCGGAATTACTCGCCAGGACCTTCGGACATATTGGGGATGGCCACTAACACTGGCTTACATCGAACACACCACTACTACGCTCCGTCACCGCTGAAGCAACTCGCTAGTGCCGCTGCTGAAGTCAAGCTAGATCTTATTGGTTATGTCACGGCAAAGATGCCTTTCAATTCTCCAGGGCAGCAAGTTTCAGTCATCACCTAGGGACTCGAAGGAGGACTTTCCTCTCCAAATTGGAGGGAAATCACACGATTTCACACGAATACTCGTGTTTCTGCACTTATTAGGTTTCCTTCTACTTGAAAATTCTTCTATCTTGACCGTAACAGCGAGGATAGGCTGAAATTGGATGCGCTCGGGAGCAGATAGGCATATAAAAGGACCTTACCCTGCATAACTCACGAGGCATCATCTTCTAGTCTTCATTCCAACGCCAGGAGGGGGACTGGAAGCCAGCCAACAGCGATCTCTTAGCCGCCCATAAATATATTCATCCTGCATACCTGGCATAAGGAGGTATTGGTGATCCCCTACAGATTCACCCCCACGGATATAGGGAAACTCTAGCCTGCCATACATGCCATCTATCAGACGGCGCAACGGCAGCCCCAAGTACAGCGATCTGAGCACGCTTTTCCTGGCGCTGTTTCTCTTTTACTTTCTTCTGTGCCCTAGCAATAGTTATAACTCCCTCCACCGCTTTTTCAAATTGCTCATCCGGTAAGTCGGCAATATCCTGTTCCAGCTTGCTTATCTTCTTGGTAAGTCCTAATTCGGCAAGTGTGGGCGTTTCGTCAGGCGGTACCACTGGGGAACCGCCTGACCGTTTCTTACTCCCACCAACAGTTCTCGTTCCTGTATTCCTTGGAGTCTCCTTCAACATATTCCCCAACTGGCGCAATGCCTCTACCTTGATCGAGGTGGCATACTGAATAGCCTCCTCGCCTAACTGCTGCCGCTTGGCATATATCTCGGCAGCAGTAGCTACATCAACAGTTTTCGGTTCACACCCACGATTTTGGAGAAAATGATATCACCACGTACCCACCGATGTAGCTCCAAAGTTCACTTCGACACGAGAAGGATCCTTGTAGTTTGTATACGGGGGTAATAGTTGTGTCAACTCACGCGATAGGTTATTCTGGAATATCCATCTGAAAAAACGGTTTTGCCTCTACCAGGCAAATTGGACCTAAGCATAATATGAATAGAATTATTAATACCTTACTGCCTGTCACCTCCCACGCCAATAGGAAATAGACACTCAACTATATACAGGCTGAAAATATGTATCACTCTCGCAGTTCATTTACAGACATAGCAAGTATCCATGAAGTACCGCTTAGTTGATATGTGGGGTTTGAAGCGGTCGAAGGAATATGAGGAAATAAAAGTGCTCCTTGCCTGCCAGCCCCGGCAGCGCCATCTGCCGTCAACCGTGTTCGTGTTTAGGAGGAAAGGCAAGGAGCAGAAGAATTATAGCAGGAAAGAGGAGGGAGGCGGTGTTGACCGAAGAGGGGAACGAGAATAGATAATTTAGTTTGAAGCAACTACTCTCGATGTTCTCCCCGCTTTAACCGAGCCAGCTTATCGGCGATCCTGCTCTTCGCAGCGGCTGTTTCGTTCGCATCGATAACGGCGCTCAGAACCCTGTCGTCTTCGACATCCACTTGAAGCCAATCCCCTTCCTTCGCGATCTTGGGTAGAAAGCTCCTCAAAACAACGAGGCGGTCCTGCTCTTCACCGACAAGAAGGACAGCTTTATCCCCTTCAAAACGATCAATTACCGCTTTAGTTTTCATCATTTCACCTCAAATGGAATTGAAAGAGTGGCTGTTTTTCCCCCAAGTGTGGCCTGTACGACGATCTTCCATATTCCCCTAGTAGTATTCGATCCAACTTTCCACATCCAAATTGCTTGACCGGATGCATCCGCTGTCTGAGGACCAAGTCCTGCAGCCTGGCTTGCGCCTGACTTAAGGTATACAGTAATTGAACAAGCCGCTCCTGGTGCCGTATGGATAGTCAACTGCGCCATACTACCAGGAGAGATCGGACTGGTTAGAGATACTACACTGATCGAGATAACTTCAGATGTTGCAGTCTGAGTTGCGGATATTGCTGTTGAATTGGTTGTGGGTGTTACAGTCGGGGTCAGCATTAAAACTTGCCTTGCTGTTTGTATCGAGTATCCAGTTCCATCAACCAAGAAGACTATCGTCCCATGAATGTCTGTCCCCAACACATTCACCCCTGCATTTCCCAACCTTGCCAGCGTATCTGGACTGGGATGTCCATAACTATTCCCTTTTCCAGCAGAATACACAGCAGCTGTTGGATCTACTGCTGCCAAGAACGCCGCACTTGTCGAGGTACTGCTGCCGTGGTGGCCCACTTTCAGGATATCCGCTTTCAGAGGTAGATCGGCTGCGATCATCTCGGCCTCTGTATCGTTATTCGCGTCGCCCATAAACAGGAAGGTTGTATTTCCGTAGGTCATGCGCAAAACCACCGAATTCCTGTTCAAGTCACCTTCAACAATGCGTCCAGGGTTTAAAACGGTAAATGTCAGACTTCCCAGCTTAATTACATTACCACGTACAACCTCGATATACTCAGCCTTTGATACAGCGATAGCGTCCAGATAATTTTCATAAACAGCAGTTGTATGCATTTCCCCATTTGTCACCACCCGTGCCGTCGGGAAGGTTTGGAAAACAGCAACAAGACCGCCGATATGGTCAGAATGCGGGTGGGTAGCGACCACCAGATCAAGGTTCTGCACGCCCTGGCTCTTGAGATATTGGATAACCCCGCTATCCGCCTCACCACCGTCAATTAGCCCGTATAAACCCTCCGGTGAGCGGATAAGGATAGCGTCCCCCTGCCCGACGTCGATGAAAGATACCTGAACATTGCCCGATACCGAGGTGAAATTGGAAGTTGGTTCAATTGTTTCTGTATAAAAATTAGTAGGTATGGGGGTCGATGTAGTTTGAGCCCCTAAGATAAGTGTTACCTGGGGTAAGATGGTAGCATTGACCACTTCTTTTGTGGTAATAGGAATTTCGACCCGTATCGGCGTTGGTGTTGCTTTTGGACTAAGAATTACAATGGGAACACTACATAGGCAGCAAAGAACAAGAAGACTTACAAATACCAATACTGCTTTCCCCACAAAACCTTGTTTTTGGAATGTCCCTATACACCATGATAAGAAACGTTTGATAATTTGCATTAATATTCTCACTTAAATTATAGTACCGTTTCTGGCAAAGCGCGCGCCACTCGCGAGCGGCGGATGGGGCAAGGGGCAGAGGAATTATAGCAGGGATGGAGGGGAGGAGGGGGGGAAAGTGCGGTACACGGGGTGGCAGGAGGTGAAAACTTAAACAATAACTCGGGCTATAAATTCCGTGACTCCTCTTGCCATAATATCCACTTGTTCCTTTGTATATTTATCATAACGGCCATGGGCAGCATCGTTTCTAAGGTCTAGCCATGCGGTAACATTCTTTAGATCTAATAGATAATATACTCCCTGCTTAACTAAGTCCGCATTTAAGCTATCAGCTTTACGCGGTTCTTTACTACCATCTGTCCTGACTTTTTCGATATCAATCCCAGCTTTGCGACATAACTGGCGTAAATGCTCTTCAAGGATACTCCCAACCATAACAGCAGCCGCGTCTTTATAACCTTCTTGCAAGAGATATGATGCCATGTCGATGAAATCTGCAAATACTTCGGCTGAAATGATACTCTTTACATTAAGAGCCCAACCGCCGGCCATTTCATCATGCGCAGCTTGAAGAATACCTAGCCCATCTTTTACATAATCCGGTCCGCTTTGAGTAACGAGGCGGTCGAATTCCACATAATAAGGATGGTCCTTGCCAAAAGAGTTTAGAAGAAAGGATAGTGAAGCTGAACGAAAGGACTGAAACTTAATCGGCTCGACAAATTGAAAATGACTACTTTGATACTCTGTCGCAAGAACAGTTTGGCCTAATTGAATTAGCTCATCTACTCGTTGCATCAAGTCGTTAAGTTTCATCTGACGCCTCATTCTGTAATACTATCCACCTAACTGACATGACTCAAACCTCCGTTGGGGCAGGTTCGTCTTCGCCTCAGATGCGGGCAAGGGTGAAATAAAAATGCCCCTTATCAGGCCGCGATAGATGGTGGATAGAGATATTGCTGGAAACCGGCGAATACTTTGCCGATCTCGTCGGGTTGGCCGATATCGGCCACCGCGTCAATGATAGCGTTGTGGTACTTCAGCCGCAGCAAAGGTGCGAGCTTGTCTGAGGCGAGTTCCTCCACGCCCACCCGCACATATTGGGTGAGCACAAAGTCAATAAAAGCCTGATGTTTGATATTGAAGCGCATTCGGATGGCGGTTTTGGCAGTCGCAGCGCGCGCGAGGCGGGTGACGGTGGGGAGGGCGTAGGCCACATAGGCCAGCACATCGAACAGGTCGCTGTTTTCCGCGTCAATGATCCTTTGCATCTCAACCAACTGCTCCGAGCCGAAGCCCTTCTCAGTCAGGCGGTGCAACAGATCGGTGCGGGTTGCCGGGGCACACCACAGTTGGCGCAATTCCGCCTCGCTCTTAAAGAATTCGGGCAACTTGCCGAAGAGCAATTCCATGAATTGCTGGGCGGTCATGGGCGTACCGTCAGGATGCCAAAAAGTGGTAACCACCATGTTCTGAATTGCTCGGACTTTGCCGTCAGCGAGCCGCACTTTAATCCTGGGCCGCTGCTCTTGATCGTCACGCGGCTCGGTCACTCTCTCCCCAGGCAAGCAGCGCTCAAGTCCTCGGGCTTGGGCGGATTCAGGCGGTTCAGCAGGTTCGCCATCCCACTCGGGGTCGTTGAAGTGGTGGTGCGCCTGTACGAAGTCGTATACCGTGAAGTATTCCTTGCCTTCATACAGCCGCGTGCCGCGACCGATGATCTGCTTGAACTCGATCATCGAATTGATGGGCCGCATGAACACGATATTCCGGATGTTGCGCGCGTCCACTCCGGTGGAAAGTTTTTGCGAGGTGGTGAGAATGGTCGGGATGGTTTTCTCGTTGTCCTGAAAGTCGCGCAAATGCTGATCACCTAGGGCGCCATCATTGGCAGTCACGCGCTCACAATAGTTCGGGTCGATGCTGGTCTTCATCTGGTTGATGAGGTCGCGCACAGCCAGTGCATGATCCTGCGTGGCGCAAAAGACCAGCGTTTTTTCTGACTGGTTTATCATCCCCATAAATAATTTAACGCGGTGCGCTTCGCGTTCTTTGATCTCGATGATGCGGTTGAAGTCGGTTTCGACATAGCGTCTGCCACCCTCAATCTCGCCCTCGATGAGGGTATCATCCGCAGTATAGACATATTCATCGAGCGTGGTGGTGATCTCCTTTACTTTGAATGGCGTGAGGAAGCCATCGTTGATGCCTTCCTTGAGTGAATAGATATACACCGGCTCACCGAAATAGGCGTAGGTATCCACGTTTTCTGTGCGCTTGGGCGTAGCGGTGAGACCGAGTTGCACTGCGGGGGCGAAATACTCAAGAATGCCGCGCCAGTTGCTTTCATCGTTCGCGCCGCCGCGATGGCACTCATCAATGATGATGAGATCAAAAAAGTCTGGCGGATACTGGCCGAAATATGGCGACGGCTGGCCATCCTTTGGCGGTCCGCTCATGAAGGTCTGGAAGATAGTGAAAAACAGACTGGCGTTCGTTGGCACGCGGCCTCTTCTGCGGATGTCGCCCGGCTCGATGCGCACCATAGCGTCTTCGGGAAAGGCGGAGAAGGCGTTGTAGGCCTGGTTGGCGAGAATATTACGGTCGGCGAGGTACAGGATGCGCGAGCGGCGCGTGGCTTTGCGGCTGAGGTTCCAACGGCTGTAGAACAGTTTCCAGGAGATCTGAAAGGCGATGAAAGTCTTACCCGTGCCTGTGGCGAGGGTGAGCAGGATGCGCATTCGGTTGGCAGCGATGGCTTCCATCACCCTGTCAACAGCGATGTCTTGATAGTAGCGGCTGGGATGCGAGCCGCCCCTGTCTTCGAAGGGCACGACAGCGAAGCGGTCTCGCCAGGCATTCACTTTGGCGAAGGTCAGGTTCCAGAGTTCATCCGGCGCGGGATAGCGCGGGATTGAGCTTTCCCGGCCGCTGTGCATATCAATGCCATAGATGCCCTGCCCGTTGGTGGAATAGGCGAAGCGCACGGCCATGCGGGTGGCATAATCCTTGGCCTGCCCCACGCCTTCGGTGAGCGGACTGTCAAAAGATTTGGCTTCAATCACGGCCAATTTGCGGTTGCGATAGAACAGGACATAATCTGCGATGAGGGGCTTGGCGCGCCGCCCGCCGCCCTGGATGCGCCCGGGCGTGAGCGCGTATTCGCGCAGTATCCTGCTGCCCTCGACCACGCCCCAGCCGGCGGCTGTGAGAGCGGGGTCAATGTGTTCAGCGCGGGTTTCGGCTTCGTTCACCTGCAATCCTTTTGCTTGGGCATCAGACCTTAACGAAAAATCTCATCAGAACGTTTGATGAACTCGATAAAGTTGATGCAAGGGACAGAAATCTCAGCCATGGCACAGACTGCCGGAATTTTGCTCTTGGAGGGTTTTTTAGGCAGCGTGGGCTGCCGCTCTTCGTCCGAGACTAACTCCGCTCTATGGGCGCGCGCCGTGGCGATGATGAGTATGTCGTTTTCCCCTACACCATTTGGGTGGTAGTTATCATCCACAATGCCAAGCATTCCCTTGATACGCATGGCGTCTTGTAGAATCGCGTTGCTGATTGCAAGTTGTTTCAGATCGTTGTGGTTGAGCCATTCACCGCAATCCGGCGTTTTGTTGGCCACTTCCTCAAACGCCACGCTCGGCATCACTAGCTTCTTTTCCTCAATCTGTATCGCAATCCACTCCCACAAGCCTGGAATCTGACGCACCGGGTAGTTATCCCATGCGTAGATCATGGATGACGCATCAAATACCTGCATAGTAACGCTCCAACCGGTGCAGGTCTTTAATCTTCAGGCTGTCAAGATAGCTACTCGCCTTAGCGAGTGTGATGTGTCGTGCATTCAGCGCATCCAGCACCGTTCGCACAAACGTATCGCCAAACACGTGTTTGGGTTCACGGTGACGGTACATCCGGTTTCCGCCATACTTTTGCGGGATAGCCGATTGAGTCCGCCATTGACGGTATGCTGTGTATTGGCTTTGTGGCAGACGGCCAGCATCCAGTAGCCTGCGCAGAATCACCTCACCGCTCACGCCCCATGCCCAGCGTGGCAGCTCGAGCCACTGGTCGTATTGAGATACCTCCTCCGGCCGTTCTGAATCCCGGATGCTCGCCAGAAAAGCATCCGGCACCAGCAGATACCCTGCAAAAGCATTGGCATCACGTTCCCAGACTTTGGGGGATTGCAAGTCATGCTCGTCATCAATTGAACTGGCCTTGTGCAGCAGCAAATGACCCAGCTCATGCATGAGTGTGAAGGACTGCTGGGATTCCCAAGGCTGCTTCTTAATAACAATCACTGGGCAGGTCAGGTCGTAAAGGGTAAAACCGAGAATCGGGTTTTCCTTGGCAATCTGCCACTTCCCTCTATAACCAATACTTTGAAATACCAGCACGCCCAGCGCTTCCACCGCAGTGCGGTAAGTATCAAAGCTGTTTTCATCAGCCAGCTCCAGCCACTGGCGGGAGATGCGAGCCGCCTCGCGCGGATCTTGCTGGGGTAAATCTGGCGGGCTGAACCATGGTCGGTCAGTATCATCCAGATCTTCGCGCAGGCTCAAGTACACATCACGTTGTTTTTCCACCCGTTCGATCAGTGCTTTGAGCTTGGCGGACAACTCTGGCTTCTGGTTGGCAAGGGTGCGGAACTGTGGCGTATGCACCTGCGCCTCATCGACCGGCCCATCCTCAAGAAAGAACAGCACCCCCCGCCCAAAATACTCCGCGACTTTGCGAAGCTGGTTGAACGTCATTCCATCTTTGCCCGCCATCACCCGTTCGAAGCTTGCCGCTGCGATGCCCAGTTCAGAGGCAAGATCACCCGTAGTGATGCCGTGGTCGGCACAACACCAAGCAATGCGTTCTGGGTTGATCGACTGAATACGTTCCATATTAGACCATTATATCCGAACGAGTTGCCCTTTGCCCGTTGCTAGTAGTTAGTTACAGTGCCCCACTAAAGGCCTGGTGCAGCAGGGATTTTTTCAGTTCATCCAGCGCGGCGAGCTTGCGCTGGTAGATGGATTCGAGATGTTGGGTTTCGGCGGAGAGTCCATCGAGTTTAGCAATGATGGTCTTCTGTTCCATACGCGACTTTGGAAATGGAATCGCAAGTTCACCGAGCTTGGTTGCATTGAACCCTCCCTGCGCGCTGCCAGAAACTCCTGAGCGAATGCTTTCCCAATACGAATGTGTCTGGAAAAACAGGTTCACGAAATTTGGTAGCAGGTCTTTTGTGCTCAATTGCACGCGGATTAAGTATGAGGCAAAGACCGCCTCGGGTGGGTCAGTCACAAGATAACTCTTGCCGGTAGTCGCTCCTGTTCGAGCGAAGACAATGTCGCCGTCTGCAAGTTTGTATTTCGAGTAGTCGTCAGGGGCGATTGGGCAATATGGGACGCTCTGCCAGTCCACACGGTTCTTTTGAATGTCTGTTATTCGCAGAAATTTCGGCCCGACGTTCTCAACAGAAGCGGATTCTGTGTAGCCGTAATTTATCTTTGACACTTCCCCAAGCCGCTTCTCAACCCACCCCTCACCCCGCTGACTAAACACCCCATCCAGATAGCTCTCAAACAATTCGCGGACGTTTTGGAGGTTCTTTTCAGCGTTGGTTTTGGCTATGGCTATGGCGTCAAAGGCTTCGTAGAGGATGCGGACGATGCGCTGTTGCTCAGGGAGGGGAGGGATGGGAATGAGAATCTGCCCAAGATTGCTCCTACTAATTCGCTTTCTGGTTGTGCCGGTCGTTTCCGAATCCACGGCTTTCAGATAGCCGAGAGATTGCGAGTAGTAGTTGAAGAACGCAGGAATGACCTGCTTCGTGTTGAATCGAACAATCGTGCAATCAACGGCGGTGATCATACGCTCACCCGCATCAGGAAGAAGGCAACTTCTTCCGACGGGATCAGGCAAACGTGAAATCAAACAATCACCCTCGAAGATTTCAGTGCAGCGCAGCCGTTTGAACGTTGTTTCCGAAATGTAGCGAGCTTTTTCTCCGCGATCCTTGAACACGCCCTCGCCAACGTTGCCAGTTTGTATAAGGCGAATGCCATTTGGCGACTGGTCTTTACTTTCGATCCAATCGCCATCTGCGAATACATCACAGGTGTCCGTAAGCGTTTTGATTTGCCACCCCGCCTTCATATCAACTCCCGAATTTTCCCCAGCACCTGGGCGCTCTCGGCGTCCAGCGCGGCGACCTCGTCCAGGATGTCCTGCGGGCGGCGGTACGCCACGACCTCACCGCCGTCCGGGTTCTTCACGGTGAGGTCAAAGGACAGCGGGTCAATGCTGGCGGCGTCCAGGCGCCAACTTTTGGGCGAGTCGGCAAAGGTCTTTTGCAGTTCGATAAACTCTTTGAGGTCGTCGTCGTTGAGCGGGTTGGTCTTGCCCAAGGTCCGGCCGGGATCGAGATGGTAATACCAAATCTGGCGTGTGGGTGCGCCCTTTTCGAAGAATAGCACAACGGTCTTCACGCCCGCGCCTTGAAAGGTGCCGCCTGGGCAGTCAAGCACGGTATACAGGTTGCAACTCTCCAGCAGCAATTTACGCAGGCTTACCGAGGCATTGTCGGTATTTGAAAGAAAGGTGTTTTTGATCACCACGCCGCCGCGCCCACCACCCTTGAGGATTTTAATGAAGTGCTGAAGGAACAGGAAGGCGGTCTCGCCGGTGCGGATGGGAAAGTTTTGTTGGACTTCCTTGCGCTCCTTGCCGCCGAAGGGCGGATTTGCCATAACCACGTCGTAGCGGTCTTTGTCCTGAATGTCGGCCAGGTTCTCGGTCAGCGTGTTGGTGTGGAGGATGTTTGGGGCATCAATGCCGTGCAGAATCATATTCATGATGGCGATAACGAAGGCTAGCGACTTCTTCTCCTTGCCGTAAAATGTACGGGTCTGGAGAATGTCAAGATCGTTGGTGGTGAGGCCGGACGTGGATTTCATGTAATCGAAGGACTCACACAAGAAGCCAGCGGAACCTACCGCGCCGTCGTATATGCGCTCGCCAATTTTGGGCCGCACGACCTGCACCATGGCGCGGATGAGCGGGCGGGGAGTGTAATACTCACCGCCGTTACGTCCGGCGTTGCCCATGCGTTTGATCTTGTCTTCGTAGAGGACCGAGAGTTCGTGCTTCTCGGTTTGCGAACGGAAACGCAGTTCGTCAATGTGGTCAATGATCTCGCGCAGGTTATAGCCGCTGGAGATCTTATTCTTGATCTCCCCGAAGATCTGCCCGATCTTATATTCGATGGTATTCGGCCCGCTGGCCTTCTGTGTGAAGCTGCGCAAGTACGGGAAAAGCTTGCCATCCACGAAGTCACGCAAGTCGTCTCCGATGAGAGCTTTGTTGTGGTCGAGTTTGCCATCTTTTCCCTTTGGTGCCGCCCAGCTCTCCCAGCGGTACGGTTCTTCGAGAATGAAGGAATATTTCCGCCCCTCCAACGCGGCCTCCATCGCCTTGTCCTGCTCCAGACCATCCAGGTATTTCAAGAACAGCAGCCATGAAGTCTGCTCGGTATAGTCGAGTTCGGTGGTGCAACCGGCTTCTTTCCAGAGAACGTCGTCAATGTTTTTGAAGGCCTGTTCGAACATACTGATCCTTGTTGTAAGGGTTGTGGGTGAGAGCTCACGCTAAAGTATAGCAGTTTGCGGTAAAAGGGGCAAGAACCGTCACTACCCCTGCGAGGCTCCTCCCCCCTTGGAGGGAGGTGTCCGAAGGGCGGTGATGATCATTGTACCTTTTCTCGCGAGATGCTATACTTATTTAGCCACCAAAAGGCGGTTGAGCACCTAGTTAGACGTTTTCCACCCGCTCACAGCGCTGCATCGCCTTCTTGAAATGCGCAGTTATAAAAAGGAATATCCCATGCCCGACTTCGTCACCCTTTCTTGCCCCTCATGCGGTGGAAAACTCAACATCACAAACGACATCGAACGTTTCGCATGTGGCCATTGTGGCCGCGAGCACATTGTCAAGCGTGCGGGAGGTATCGTATCTCTCTCACCGGTTGTTGAAGCCCTGAAGAAAGTCGAGGTGGGCGTAGACAAGACCGCCTCCGAGTTGGCCATCAATAGACTCCAGAGAGAGATCGATGAATTGCGCTCCTACAAGAGAGCTTTCATTGCGTCTTCCCCCAAGCCCAAAGTGAGTTTTTTCTTCATTTGGCTGATCGTGTTTGGTCTCATGGCAGTTGTTGGCTCGTTAGCGACCTTTGACAATAATGCCACTTATCAAGTAATAGGAATAGGCATCATCATGGTTGTGATAGGAGTGATCCCGTTTTTCACCCACTCTTCAGCTACACATCAATGGCGGGAGACCACAGGAACCCAGCTTTCGGCGATAGAGAAGGATATCGCCCGAAGACAAGAAGATCTGGAATACCATCGCAAAGTCGTCGCAAGACATGCGTAGCGCGTCGGAGCACGAATACGACATCTCTTTGCCAGAAATGAGGCGATCATGGAGAAGGAATTTTGCCGACCCAACAACTGGCGCGGTGCCTTGTTGTTGGGTCGCATTGTAGGAGTTTAAATGACAACTGCATTTGTGTCTTACTCGTGGGATAATGATGAACACAAAGCATGGATTGCAAAACTCGCTGCTGATCTGCGGAATGATGGAGTGGATGTCACCCTTGACCAGTGGCATCTTGTTCCAGGTGATCAACTTCCTGCGTTCATGGAACATGCAGTTCGAGAAAGCGACTATGTTCTCATTATCTGCACGACAAAATACAAAGAACGGTCTGACAACCGGTCTGGAGGTGTCGGTTACGAAGGGGACATCATGTCCGGCGAAATGCTTACACAAGGAAACCAGCGGAAATTCATTCCGATATTGCGGCAGAGCCCATGGCTCCAGGCAGCTCCTAGCTGGCTCGCAGGGAAATGGTACATAGATCTTAGTGACAACCCTTACTCTGACAGCCAGTACCGCGATCTTATCACAACTTTGTTAGGGACCAGACCGCTCCCCCCTCCTGTCAGTAGCCCAAGGGTTACTCGTCAGATGCCTCCAACTGTAGTTAATTCTGTTCAGTCCCAAGCGTCTGAACCAAGCTTTGAACCTATCACAATAGTAGGTATCATCGTCGATGAAGTCAGCACCCCGTTGGGGGACGGCACTCGGGGGAGTGCTCTTTACAATGTTCCATTCCGACTATCAAGTGATCCCCCATTCGAATGGGCAGAGTTGTTCGTGGCCTCTTGGAACCATCCGCCGCGCTATACCAGCATGCACCGTCCTGGTATCGCATCAGTCAGTGGTAATACAATACACCTTGATGGGACTACTATCGATGAAATACGGCAATATCACCGCGACACACTCATTCTTGCCGCACAAGAAGCGAACTCGAAGTATCTTGAGCTACTAAAACTCCAACAACGTGAACAACAACGCGAACAGCAACGAATTGATCAACACAAGCAGAATGTGAAGGACACTGCCAAGAATATCAAGTTCAACGAATAGCACATTCTTCGATCCAACACCGTCTCCAGCGGATACATTCGCTTCGCTTGCCTGTACCTTCAACACCTTCAAGCTGACCCAGAGGATCACGGTATTATCCGACAGGTAGGTGGGTAGCTGTGGCGGTCAAGAGCGTGTGAGAGAGAACGCTCAGAGCAAATTTATTCTGCGGACTTGCCCCCGGAGACGAGACAGACACTGCGTAGAGTGACCAGCAACGCCAAGAAGTGTTTCCAAGTTGGAAAAGGAGAACAGAATGAAAATGCACAATAGATGGGGTCTCGGAATGCTACTTATCTGGGTTGGTTGTACAATTGCTATCCCACCAGCAGGGACGTTCTTTGAGATACCCTGGCTCCTATGGGGCGCTGCCGGCTTTCTCTTTCTGGTATTCTAAAGGAAGCAAACCCCACCAAATTCATAGGTTAGTTCAATGGTAAAACGCTTGCTTCCCAAGCATGAATTGTATTTTTACAATCTCCACTTATCAGCAGGTGACGCCCGCCTGTGAGCATTCTTTACATCTGCCTTCGCCAATTATAGATAGTGCCTAACCATATCCACCACATGCAGCAGGCCATGCTCCTTGTCCACATCCTTGCCTTTCAAGCCGGCCAACTCCGAAAATCGCAGCCCGCACCCCAAAGTCAATTCGACCAACGGGGCGAAAGAAGATCCCTTTTCTTTCAATAATTCCATGATCTTTACAGCATCTTCTTCCTCGTAACCAAAGTGTGGCTGGTCCACATCGCCATCGTCACGATAGTCTTTTACATGATCGCGCAGCACGAGATAGTCTTTGTAGGTCTCCAAGTTGGAGAGAGCTTTTGCTGGTGCAGTTCTGGTGCAAATGCCCTTGCTAGGTTTAGCTTTTCCCAAACTTATTCTATAACCCAGCATTATCCACTGGACCAGCTCGTCGATGAGCTTCTTCGGTATCCAGGTTGGTTTGCTTCAGGTAGAGTTGCAGGACTGTGATGCCTTCGCATTCGTTTGAAGATTTTGGAAAGACATTCCTTCCAATAAATGTTGTACTAAATTCTAATTTATTGCGTTCGTTTTCGTGCTAGAATATATCTGTCGATCCAATATATCTCGTCGGGTTCAAAAGAACCTACCATCGCCGGGTTAGGCTAAAAAGGGTAGCCCGGCGGTCTAAAGTGTGCGAAATAACTCTGTGACTCATAACCCGGAGGTCGCTGGTTCGAGTCCAGCCCCCGCTACTTTTCACGAACCATAGTCCCCAAAGCTATGGTTTTTGCTTTACTTAGAGGTCTGCGATGGTGAACTTTTCACTCACAGGAGGTTTTTGTAATGAACCGCAGACCTTCAAGTACGCAGCTTCTCGAACAGTCCATAAAAGGGTTCCTGTACTTCAAATCGGCTGAGGGCTTGGGCTTCGATCTAGCGGACGCGCTCACGCGTCACGCCCATCTTGCGCCCAACTTGTTCCAGCGTGTAAGCCTGCCCATCGAGCAAGCCATAGCGCAGTTGCAGGATGCGCACTTCGCGAAGTGGCAATCCGTTCAA
>Ga0315291_10004515_pt1 | contig 17721 bp, 16 predicted proteins | sample YL17G12_20_MG_FD_203070 | JGI IMG/M metagenome (GOLD analysis project Ga0315291, IMG submission 203070) | Sediment microbial communities from Yellowstone Lake, YNP, Wyoming, USA - YL17G12_20 | ecosystem: Environmental > Aquatic > Freshwater > Lake > Sediment | place: USA: Wyoming | collected...
GCCCGTAGACCGGTTGTACTCGTCTTCCAGGCCTGAAATTTGCATGCCTGGTCCCATCCATCCGTAGCTTTGCCAGTAGATGCCGATAAAAATGTGACTTTGGGAGAGATAAGCCTGGTACAGATCCTGTGCCGGGTGCGGGCGTGCCCCCGACTCAAACATGACCGGGGCAAGGCGTAGTTTGGTGAGTGCCTGTCGCACAGCTTTACGTTCTGCTGCCAGCTCGTTCAACGTCGAGCTGACAAAGACGCGCAGGTGATGATCCGGTGTACGGATCAAGACAGCTCGCTTCTTGTGTTCGAGAACATTCTTCATGGCACTGGTTCTCGCCGTCAGAATTTGATGCTCGCCTACTCGTCTTTGTGAAAAACTCTACAAATTAGATTATCTTTAGGATATTTGTCGGATACAGGGATTATACTACTTATGGAGCCCTTTTTATAAAGGCTGGAATCATTTATTCAACGTTTTCTGGAATTTACAACGAATTCGTAAGCGCACCCGTTCGAGAAGGGATTGCATGAACTGTTGTCATCAAGGACGATCTTTGTCCGTCGAAGCCTCGCGAACGTTCTTTGTGAGCGAGGGAGGAGCATTTTTCGCGACCCTGGGCGGACGATCTTTGTCCGTCGAAGCCTCGCGAATGCATTTAGTGAGCGAGGCAAGAGCGTTCCCCTGCGAGTGCAGTTGAGGACGTTTCCTGTCCGAAACACTGCGAGTGAATTGTACGAGCGATGCATAAGCAAGCAGCCCGGGTAGGCGCGGCGCTCAATCAATCAGCCTGCTGTTCTGAGGATACAGGGGATCAAGTGCCAGGCAGGGACCTCACTGATTTGGCGAATACACGCTAGAGGTCACGTAGCAGTATCGTTCACCTGCGTATGTGCTATTTAGGATGAAAGTTGCTGGTTTATCGATTGACCGAAGGCAGGTATAAATATTCAATCGGGCCATAATAAGCCCCGACTGTTACCTCCTCAGAAAAATAGCTATCGGTTGTTGTAAAAGTTATTACTCCTTGCTGCATCCCCGGGGATAATATGGCCGTGTCTACAGTGATAATCGGTTTTGTATTCATATCACCATTGGTTGGTGAAATTGCTAACCAGGATATATTTTCTGTCGCCGACCATGATAGGAAATTTACACCCTTAATGTTGAGAATCGCCGATGGAGTGGTAGGTTTTGCAGGATCTATTAAAAATGTATGCGGGTTTGGTTGGATATAGAATGGGGCTGGTAAAGAGATCGCTCTCACAGCCTGGAGCATATCGAATGCTCCCGGTGATTCGGGCGGTTTGTAATCTGCCAAAACTATATAATGAAGATTATCCCAATTTACACCGTTTAGATCAGCTGTTTCAAATCTAAATTGAGCCGAAGCGTTTGGTGTGAGATTTGTGATGCTGGCTGAAACGGTCGCGCGTACGTAGCGATCAGTGACCCCGGCACGGATATCTTCATAGATGATCCCATGGACCCTAGCCCAATTAGATGGCGAAAGCGTAATATCAGTTAGATTTTGCAGCTGCACATAGAAATCCACCTTGTTACCTTCGCGCCACGCAAATGCTTGCATTTCCGCTTGAGCAGCTCTGATCAGTGAAGCGTCCACCATTGCTTTATACACGCTGTTATACTCTACATGGCCATAACTGATTTGGTTCCCACTATCAACCATTACCAATGGCAAGATGGCTTGACTCCCTCTAAATGCTGCCCACCACAGAGAATAGCGTGAAGAAAATCCAGCATCAACATCATATTCCAGGAAGACCACCGGTTGACCTGCATATTCTTGCGCCAATTGATCGACCACCGTACCGGCGGTTTGGCAATTCCCTCAGGCCGGCCTCATAAAAGCTTCAAAAACTACCAACCGGTTTTGATCTGTGGGTTCAATCTCTGAAATATCATCTGCATGTGCGTTTATCGGGCCTGTTCCAATAGAGAAGAGTGATATGAGCAGCACGATGAGGACTCGCCCGAAAAGTTTCATATAAACCCCTTTATGTTAAAAATACATATGGAAATTAACTAATTGATCGATCAATGGCACTGGTTAGTATTACCACCCAAAAGTAAACCAAATATATATTATTAATAATCATTAATAATTATAACATTTTTATAGATTCACGATTATCTATCATTATTCTGTAAATTCAAGTTCGAAATATCCATTCTTCTTTAACCATCATTTCACTAGCCGGCACTTTCTTTTTCCCGCTCTACCATAACTTCCAGCCCTGACGCTGTCTCGATGAGTCCTTTCAGCGTGTTGGCGAAGCGGGCAGCGTCCGCCCCGTCGACGATATCGTGGTCGAAGCTGATCGTGAGATCCAGGACCTGGCGAATTTCGATACGCCCGCCCACCACGCCCGGTTTGGCAGTGATGCCCCCCACGGTGAGGCCAAGCGTATGGAAGGGGAGAAATCCAAACCCCCAGCCGCCTCCCTGTCCGAACATGCCCACCGAGGTAATCAGGGTCGTTCCCTGGATTTTTTTGAACCAGTGCGGATTCATGTGCAGAGCCCAGTAAAAGATGTCCCTCATAAATGCGGGCAGGCGCGGCGCCATATCAATCAGCCCACCTCCCTGAGCGCTTCGGTCTGGTTTTTCCTGGACCTCGCGGATCTCGTCGTGGATCTGGCAGAAGCTCTTCCGGTTGGCTGCACGGATCACGTGGGGCAGTGCGACACCACCAACTTTGGTCTCAATCAGGGTGACCACATCCACATCCTCGAAGAGTACCAGCAGGTTTCGCCAGTTGCGATAGGCTTGCACAGATGGATTTGTTTTGATGGCTTGCGCCAGACATGTCACCAGGAATCCTGTGAATGAGAGTGATTTTCCCGTTCGTTCTTTACGTTCTTGCATGATCTCCCGCGCCTGGGTGACGTCGATTTCCAGCAGGGCGTGAATGAGATGCCGCCGCGAGCCCCACCGGCCGGCATCCATGATCACTTTGCGCGCCGCAGGAAATGGGATGGTTGTGTAGCCCTTGTTCAAGTCAGTCATGATACTCTCTTGTGCATATCAGATCCTTGATTTCTGATAGATGTGTATAGTCTATTAATTTTGTAGCTTAAGATTCTAACAGGTAAAGCCCGGTGTGAGACTATTTCGGTGATCATCTCACAGGCGGGGAATTTAGAAAACCCAGCTGATAGGCTGAAACTACCTCTATCTCGATGCCTTATTTTTGGGATGGAGGAATTCGTTCAGTAATATCACGCCTAAAAATCGGTCTTGCATCGCTCGCAAAGGACGTTCGCGATGTTTCGGACAAATAACTTCCTCAATACTGCGGGCAAACCTGCTTGCTTCGCTTGCAATCGTTTGCCCTTGAAAACGAAAAGAAACGAAAACCTCCTGTAGATTGAATTGAACCTTTATATCGCTCCCAAAGAACGGTCGCGATACTTCGGATAAAAATCGTCCTCAAATTCAAATGCATTCAATTAATCTATTATACCTACCAGTAAAAAAACCTACACTGGTCAAAAATATGAAGTGAGGAGTGGTGAAGCGAAAAAGATGGGTAGAAGAATTCATGCTACTATTATAGCACAAATGTTCTAATCCACAAGGGGTTTATGCAAAATACCTAGCCTTTGGCCAATATTTTAAGGTTTCTAATGTGAGACAGTAATACTCGTACCAACGACCTCTTCTGTGTAAGGTAGAGGAATGCAGTTATCAAGGCTCTAAACCGTCTAAATGACCGCATTTTTACCTAAAAAAGGGCTGAAAACAGCCCTTTTTACATCAAAATAGACGGTTTAGATGGTTTTTTCGGATTGGAAATGAAAAATTAATTTACAATCGCACACGAATCGCGCGTAGATCTAGCCTCATTTCTATGAATAAGATTTAACTGCGATAGTTTTATTCTTTAGATAAATTCTTTTTGGATCTGGTTTACCAGAAGCACCAATTGTTCCATCTGGACGTAAGTATTGATGGACTATAGCAACTAATCGCCTTGTATTATCATAATAATAAACGATTTGACTGTAAGTACATATAGGTTCATCAATAGGCGCATGGTGTTTTTTCCATCCGACCCGAGTTGTAAATTCACCCTTTAGCATTTTATTAAAATAGCCGTTTTTATTGAAATATTGTCTTATAATATAAGGTGTTACAATTTGAACCTGTTTTTTAGACATAAATTGACCATTCTATGAATGATATTGACCTAATCTCTACAATAAAAGACTATCTTGATGGAAATATCAATCTCGATGAATTTGAGGATTGGTATATTCCAAATGTAGAATTCCTTGTTGATAATCCAGGCACCGCCAATATTACGTCTCAATTAGAACTAGAATTAGCCGAATTACAAGCTGGGTTACAATCTGAGAACGAATTAAAGAACAATTTACGGATTGCATTAGAAAACAGCAGACCAAAGATCAATTATCAGGTTACAGAATATTCGAGTACCTCTGGATCCAGCATTACTCCTCCTAACCCTCTCGATCTGGCTGTGTCATCTCCAGTAGAATTTGCCGTTAATTGGGGGGATTTGGTACCCCAGAACTGCTAACTACTCTACGATCATAATTTACTCTCAATGGAATTTCTGTAAGTCTCTCGTCATCAAGATCTACTAAAAACCAATATAATCCCTCCAACGTAAACGTAATATCAGTTTTAACTATTACGTTATGACCTTTTTCTTCTCCATCAAAATGTACGGAAAACTCCTGAGCATTTAAAGTGGAGCCATCGGGTAATTCTGGGATGATTTTCAGGGTATGGCGACCACGTGCTTTGCCCGATTTTAACATTATCGCTAATGTTAGAGGTTTATGCATGGGTGGCATAATATTCGGCGGTGCTTCCCCTTGAATAAAAAATGTCACTTGATCAATAATTCTAATTAATGAAACTGAATTTGTATTATCAACTAATACCATGTCGCAAAAACAAGCTGATTGAATAAACGGCCCTGTTTCGAATGGCATAATTACCTCCAGGTTTCAATAATGATTTAGTTAAATAAAATACTTATTTTCACTATGTCTCTCAGTAAATTATATATTTAGCTCTTGTTGTTTTCCTCGAGATTCTTTCACTCTTTGAGCTGTGATAAATGTCCCGGTCTCAGGAGGCATTTGGACCATAATTCCGGCCAGGATCTGCTCGATGGTGAGTATCTGCAACCGGGAGTATGATTTTTGCCAGAATTGAGATTGATAAAATCCAGCAGTAGATGCAGCTGTAATCATATCCCGGGTGGGTGTCTCGAGTGTGATCAACACACCGATCTCAGCATGTTCATTTGTCAGGACACCGATCAGATCTCTTACAGTGCCGGCATTCACATGTCCAGATTTAACCTGGACCAGTACCCGCTTGAGCTCTTGCTTAGCAGAGTCGATATAATTGATCACTCCATCGATGCCTTTGTCACTTCCTTTCTTGCCTGCTCCACCTAATTCAAAGCCTCCAAGTGGTTTCGCGCCCACCAAAGAGAGCGCCCACCATTGGAATTGGTAGCGATCACGTTGTGCCAGGTTGCGAGCAGATCCCAGATCCTCAGGTTTTCCGATCACTTCGAATTTGATCCCTGGAAACATCGCTTTCATCCGGTTTTCGATCAAGTTGATCGACAGATAGGTGATATCGATGCCGATCCATTGCCGGCCTAATTTTTCTGCAGCTGCGATCGCTGTACCGCAGCCACAAAACGGATCAAGGACAACTTCTCTCGTTTGACTACTTACTTTGATAATACGCTCGAGAAGTGTTATGGGTTTCTGAGTAGGAAAACCAAGTCGCTCAATTGCCTGGGAATTCAAGGGGGGAATATCAGTCCATACATCTGCTAGTGGTTTGCCGCGTTGCTCATCAAGGTAACGTTTGTATCTTGGTACAGCTCCTGGTCTCGGTTGGATAACTAAACCTGCGTCATACGCAGCTTGCATCCGATCTTTCGTCCACCGCCATACTTTTGTAATCCCAAGAAACTCATAGGTAAGGTTAGGTCGATCTGGGTTCGGGTTTGTCAGATCGCTGAGCTGATACAACCTCCCATCAGAATCATGTAATGCATACTTCTCAGCAGTTTTTGGATTGAGATTACCGAGATCATACGGTTGAAATATCGTATCGTCGTTCCAGGTATAAGTATTCGTCTTGGAATAAAAAAGGATACTATCATGATTGGTAGGAAACCGTGTTGTCATTAATGATTTTGAAGATGTTCGCAACCAGATAATTTCATTCCGGAAGTTCTGAGCCCCAAACACTGTGTCCAGGATAATTTTAAGATAATGACTAGCCGTTGGATCACAATGTAGGAAAAGACTGCCAGTTGTTTTGAGCACACGATGTAACTCCACAAGACGGGCAGCCATCATGACCAGATAGGCCAGCATTTGGTTTTCACCGATGATGGTGCGTAAAGCTGCGAGGAGATCATCAACTACGCCTGGGTTGGCCTGCAAGATATCGAGATAGGCCTGCTCAGCGGATGGACCCCAGTGCCAGGTGTCATCGAAGGCGGTAATCTGGGCATCAGACGAGATGCCCGATTCGTCCTTGAACAACACGTTATACGATCGCGATGAGTTGAACGGTGGGTCGAGGTAGATCAGGTCCACGCACTCGGAGGGCATGGAACGTAGGATGGGCAAATTATCGCCATAATAGAGGGTATTGGTCATGAGAGGGATTGCCTGTTTTTAGCTAATTTCATCAAGAATACCGACTAGAATCAAGCTGAGTTGTCCAGATATGTTTAAATTATAGCACTGCAAAAATTTCGCGTACACGAAGCCACTTGCTTATTGCCAGTAATGGCGGTTCTGGCAATATCCCCATTATCTCCCCAAGAGGCTTTATGAACTTCGTAAACGCACTTTCATTAATCAATCATAACTACCTGCCAGGATTCTCCTGCTCTCCACACCAAGCTAAACCGCATATTGCTGTTAGCAGCTTGCATAACTGGCCAAAGAAATTGTGTCAATGTTTCGATCACTGGTGAATAGACGCAGATAAATTTTTGACCTTTTCACTCATAGAACTGCCTTGATGTAGGGTTGCATGGTCTTATCCACTCGATCCACTCGAGCACATCGCAGTAGCTCTCCCAGATTGCGGTCAGGTTGGTGGAAATAATCCTTTATAGCTTCAATGGCAATATCCATCCCGATCTTGTTGTGGAACTTGAAACAGTCAGCTATTGTTTTCTCCCGGCTATAGATGCGTACCGTAACACCATCTAACATATGCTCCTCGATTCCAGTCGCATATGGTGTCTCAGAAAGATACACGATATCCATAGGTGGATAATCTATTCGCGGTGCTTTAGTGTCTCTTGGTAAGGCAACATATACATTGTAAGGAATTTGAGTCGTTAATTGATGATAGTTTAATGCCGATATTAAACATATTACAGCTTTGGGAACTTTTATCGCTATTTCGACCAAATCGGGATTACTCAAAGGAGACAAATCAGCCAAACGATATAACCCTCGAGATTCCTTTATTAATAATCCTACGGAATGCATTTGTACCAGGATAGCCTCATTGATGCCCAACTTTTTGGCTTCACCTGTTCTCAGTATTCCTTTGTTTTCTCTAAATATCTTTTCGGCAATCTCAAAAGATTTTCTTGTCATTGGTTTATCTTCCTAAGCGATGTATAGTTTTATGACTATTATATTATAAAATTACCGCACTTTCAATATAAATGCGGTAAATTTATAACGCTTAACTGGTTTGTGGATTCCTTTGTTGGGAGAACTCCAAACAATTATCCATCCCACAATTTAGCTGGTCTATCGGCAAAATTACTCTCCTACGTATTCAATTAAAGCTTGAAGCCCTGCTATATTCTCAGGAAGGTATGATCCCCAATAATGGAGTATCAAATATTGCTATTTTATCCACTTGCTTATCTTTGCCTTCTCTATCCTTACCATATTCTCTTATCTTTGTGATTATTTATATTTATCATAAGTACTCTCATAATTTATTTTATTGATAGGTAATATGAGATAAGTGATTAACTTCCATGCTAGAATAAGTTTATGGGAAGCAGGCGCCACTTTACTTCGGACGAACTTGATAGAATTAAACATTTCTATCTTGATGAGCTACTTACAACTGACGATATTAGCACTTATTTTGATGTATCAAGAGTGACCATTCGTACTCTATTGATTAAAATGGGTGTTCCTCTTCGAAGAACATGGGCGAAGAAAACTAAAATTTGTCCTGAATGCCACAGGGAACTCCCCCGTTCAGCGTTCTACTATAAAGATCATGTTTGCAAAAAATGTAGACCATCCTACCAGAGAAAAACAGGCTCTGCTATGAAATATAAGTATGGCATTACGCGAAAACAGTTTGATTTCATGCTCAAAGCCCAAGATTACAAATGTGCTATATGTGGGAAGGAAATTACTGATCAAGAACCTCATATTGACCATGACCACAATACCGGAAAAGTACGCGGTCTACTTTGTGGTAAGTGTAATACTGCTCTCGGTTTATTTGGTGATGATCCCAGCCTCCTAAATAAAGCAGTCCAATACCTAACAACCATAATTTTGTAATATATTCCATTAATTCTTTAAATATTAAAAGAATAATCGACCTATTCGAGTTATCAATACAAAATCACCTGTCCGTAGAGGAGAAGCACTCCATACCCTGGTTGTCAAAGGTCGGTCTTCTGCTCTCCTCAGGTGTAATTTCAATAACCGATCTTTCTTTATCCGCTATCTTGTATCATGTGCTATGCTAGATCCAGTTTCGAATGAATTTCTAGATATGTCTTCTCTTTTATCTCTTTCTTTGGCTAATAGCTAATTGCTGATGGCTGCTCTTTTATGAGAAATCTTAAAATATTCCCAGTTTTCCGTAAACCCCTTGTGGAATAGAACATTTGTGCTATAATAGTATCGTGAATTCGTTTATCATTCTTTCCCTTTATCCAAATTCTCTTTTAGTTGAGACAGATTGTCATTTGGTATACCACTTTGGCTCAAAGATTAATCAAGGAGCGTTCTTTGCGACGTAGTATCGCGAATGTTCTTGATGAGCGATATGAATGTAATCAAGGGTGTACTTTGCCCGCAGCATCGAGGAGCGATCTTTGCGACGAAGCATCGCGAACGTTCTTTGTGAGCGATGAAGAACGTTCTCTGTGACCGAGGTGAAGGTTTGGCTGTCACACAGGAAGCAATTCTTTTTTAACAATCTTTTCTGGAGATAATTATTGAATGTAATTGAATTATTTGAAACAATCCCAACCGGTACCAGACCACACATCCCAATTATCATCCATCGTGCCTCCGTTTATATCCGATAATCCGTTATCCAATCCGTTTTCTAGCCTATCCATCTCCTCACTTCCATGCCTTCCTTTACCCCATTCGCTCCACCTCCCGTCCGAAAGAGATTCGTTCCTTTTCCAACACCTCCCCAAAATCCTATCGCTCCAGATTTGGGGAAGGTAGTTGGTGGCACGCAGGTTCATCTAATAGATTAATTGAATGCATTTGAATATATGAGGTTCAATTCTTCCTTCCAAGGATCCGTTTCTATACATTTTTTTTTCAAAACGAATCCCCCAGCCCACGCAATTGGGTTTAGTGCACTACGCAGCCGAGACCTTGGTCGCTGAAAATACAAAAAGACCTGACGGGTCTTGAAGATCTGTCAGGTCTGGTATATTATTCGTGAATTCGTAGTTATTATTCTTGGCTATCTCGCCATCATGTCTTTTTTTAAGCATTTGCGTCCTTTGTGTACTTTGTGGTGCTCATTATTACTTCCCCACCGTGGGCACCAGCATCGTCCAGCTCGCCCCACCATTATCCGTCTTCACCAACGCCACCTGCCCTTTCGACCAGGCCACTCCCCAGCCGATCTGCTCGCTGATAAAGTCAAACTCGGGATTCCAGGAGACGTCCGAGATGGGCTTCCAGGTGAGGCCGCCATCCGTGGTGCGCTGGATCTTCTGAGAGATCGCCCAGCCGGTATCGGCGGAGAAGAAGTACAATCCAACGCCGGGGTAGGTGGAAACTGTCCACGTGGCGCCGCCATCCCGGGTGGTGTAGACGTAATAATTATTGGTTATGGGCGTCCCTTTGAAATTGAAACAACGCACGCTCAGGTGCCCCAGGTCATTGCTGAAGAAGAACAGGTCGTAAGAGCCGCAGGCGACGTACATATCTGTGTATAACCCTTGTGCGCCAGGCGGCTCAGGCAGGGTAACCTCCTGCCAGGTGGCTCCGGCATCGCTCGATTTGAATAGCAGCACGCCCATTGCCACGCCTTCACAATCACCGGTCAGCCAGCCGTGAGTGGCATCGGTGAACAGCATGCCGGTCTTGCTGCAGGGTTGGATGCCGCCGTCATGGTTGGGATCGAGCGTGCGTGTCCAGGTAAGACCGCTATCTATGCTGTGATAGAGTGCGACGTAGTCATGGTTCATACCCACACCCACATGCACCAGCATCCAGCCGGCTTGCCCCACAAATTGGATGTCGGATGGGACGAACGTTTCCGGCAGGCCGCTGAGATCTAGGGGTTGGCTGGCTTGCCAGGTGGTCCCACCATCGTGCGTACGCCACACGACTGGGTGACTGGGACGGATATAACCATAAGGAGCATAGATCACCCAGGCAGTCTGGGCATCCTGGAAGTAACCCGTAGCGGTTTTCTGGTCTCCGCTCGGAGCCTGTGCCTCAGGCGGGGTGACGTCCTTCCAGGTGGAGCCGCCATCCATGGTATACAGCACATGGTCTCCCAGGTTCGTCAAACCGCCAATCGCCCAGCCGGTATTGGCATTGATCATGTGGATTGATGTGACGGTGAACTCCTGCCCGGTGGGGAAATGCTGGATGGCATTCCCGGGTAGGGTGGTGGCTGTGCTGGTGGGAGGCAGGGCTGTAGGTGTTTCCGTTGGCGGGATAGGTGTGGCAGGCGGGGGCGCCGTCGGTTTGGGTGGGATGGCGCTGGGCATGCTCGTCACTGAAACAGGCGTAACAGCCATGCTGCAGGCAGCAAGCGGCAGGATGATGAGGCTTAACCAGAACAGCAGGGAGATTTTCTTGACCATATTTTCCTTCTTCATTCAATCACCAATGATTATAGCCGCATACCTTTCGTACAGGGGTAGAAGCTGCCAGGATCAGCCTTATCTCCGATTACCCATCAGGAGCGGGTTGGAGCACGCCGTCCCGTTCCCGAGGATCATTGAAAAGCAGATGGTTTCAAATCGCCAAATCAGGCATCGAGCTCCCCCAAACGATACTCAATTTGGGGGAGGGGTATTTATTCGTTGTTGGTTGGCCTATTATTGGGGCATCATTACGATTAAGAATCGCCGCCTCGGATGATTTCTGGACCCCCATCATCCTTTGAGTCTTCCAAGACTGTATCGAGGCTATCCCCCAGGTTGATCTTGCGCGTACGATATTCCTCATAATCGGGCACCAGACGCTCGTACTCCCCATCCATGAGCGGCGAGGAGATCATGAAGTCGGCTGATGCCCGGTTGCAGGCAATGGGAATGTTCCACACCACTGCCATGCGCAAGAGGGCTTTGACGTCGGGATCGTGCGGCATCGGCTCGAGCGGGTCCCAGAAAAAGATCAGGAAGTCGATCTTGTTATCCACAATCTTGGCGCCAATCTGCTGGTCACCACCCAGGGGACCACTTTGGAGACGGTGGATTTTGAAGCCGAGCACGCCTTCCAGGATTTCGCCGGTGGTGCCGGTGGCGTACACTTCATGGTGCGCCAGCAGGTCGCGGTTGAATTTGGCCCATTCTATTAGGTCACGTTTCTTATTGTCATGGGCGACGAGGGCGATCTTCTTGTCAGGCTCCATGATGATTATCTTATGCATCATACAATATCTATCCTTTCATTGGTCGAAACAATCTCGATTGCGCGGCGGAAAGAGCAAACCGCGGGGTTGATTAAGGTTTTAAGCCGTCCCCTTCCATTCTCCCCCAAACCTTGGGCGATTTGAGGGAGGGGACGATATTCGTTTATTCGTGGCTTTTATTCGGGAATGGCTTGCCCTACTGCCCCACCGTTGGGGTCAGTATCGTCCAGCGCGCTCCGCCGTTGTCCGTTTTCACCAGTGCCTCCTCGTTACCCCCCCGGGCAACTCCCCAGCCGATCTGCTCGCTGATGAAGTCCATCTGGGCAGTCCAGGTGACGTCTGAGATCGGTGCCCAGGTGGCACCACCATCCGTGGTACGCTGGATCTTCAGAGAGAGGGCCCAGCCGGTATCAGCCGAGACGAAGTACAGCGCTTCACCCGGGTAGCTGGCGACCGTCCAGGTGCTGCCTCCGTTCTGGGTGGTGTAGATGTAATAAGTATAGGTGATCTGTGCCCCAGAGTAGTCGCCGCAGCGCACACCCAGATGACCCAGGTCGTTGCCGAAGAAGAACGGGTCGTACGAGCCGCAGGCAACCTGGGAGTTAACATCAAAAAGCGCGGGGGCATTGGCTGGGGCAGGCAGTGTGACCTCCTGCCAGGTGGAACCCGCATCGGTGGAGTTGAACAACAGCGCGCCCGCCTTCACGCCACCGCAGTCCCCGGTCAGCCAGCCGTGGGTGGCATCGGTGAACAGCATGTTGTTCTTCGAGCACGACTGGATACCGCCATCGTTGTATGGGTCGAGGATGCGCGTCCAGGTTGCCCCGCTGTCGCTCGAGCGGTACAGGACGACGTAGTCGTGCATCATCCCCACCCCCACGTGCACCAGCAGCCAGCCATTCTGCCCGGCGACGAATTGCAGGACGCTGGGTACGTAGATCTCCGAGAGCCCGCTCAAGTCCAGGGGCTGGCTGGCCTGCCAGCTCTTAGCACCATCCGAGGTATGCCATACGACGGCCTGAGTCGGGACGGGAGTGCCACCGTTGATGGCATAGGTCACCCAGGCGGTCTGCGCATCCTGGAAGAAGCCCGTGGCCGCTTGTATATCACCGTTAGCGGTCTCCGGCTCGGGCGGGGTGACGTCCTTCCAGGTGGACCCGCCATCGGTGGTGTACAGCACGTGGTCACCCACGCTCAAGAAGCCTCCGATCGCCCAGCCAACGTTGGCATCGACCATGTGGATGTCCGTGACGGTGAATGCCTGCCCGGAGGGGTAGTGCTGGATCGGGTTGACCGGTGGGGTAGTGGCTGTAGCCGTGGGAGGCACCGCCGTGGGTGTCTCCGTTGGCGGGAGTGGGGTGGCAGACGGAGCTTCCGTCTGCGTGGGTGGGAGGCTGGTAGGCATGCTGGTCACGACCACCTGAGCACCCGTTGTAGCGCATCCTGCCAGCGCCAGGATCATCAGGCTCAACAGGATGGGAAGGGACAATTTCTTGATCATATTTTCCTCCTTCGATCAATTCCAGACGATTATAGATCGCAAGGTATTCATACAGGGTTAGAAGCTGTGTATATTCAGGTTAATCTCCGTTAACCAATCAGGAGCGGGTGGAGTCTGCCATCCCGCTCCCGGGCTTGGAAGGTCGTCCGGGTATGGCTATTTCACCTGGTGAACTATCTTGTCCATGTGCACCGTCTCAGCCGCCTTCGATGCCTAGCCACTTTCGATGGCCTGGCTATCTTCAATGGCTTAGCCGTCTTTACCCGTCAAACTCTGCCAAAAGCTGCCCATTCACATACACCGAATAATGACCGCGCGGGAAGTTTCCTAACGGGTAAATGACTTGAAATGGCTGAATGAGCGCGGTGCAGGTGGTTTGAGGGTCGTATAACGAGTACGCTTCCAGGCTGATCTTGTTTTGGGCATCGGCGGGTGTGAACACGATGCGCAGCTGATGGCAGTTATCCGGGAGGTCACCCTGCAGGACGGCACTGGCTTCAGTGGTCTCACCTTTCGTAACGATCAGCTGGCTCGTGGTCATATCCAGGGTCGCCTCGCCACGGGTCAATTGGTTATCTCCGGGTTGGGGATCGTAGGGTGTACCAAACTCACCCAGTCTCTCGCCGTTCACCATGACTGCGCCCGGCCCTGTGGAGTAACTACCCAGGGGGATGGTGGCACTAAAGGGCTCGATGACGGTGATGCACATCAAGCCTGGGTCAGCCACCGAATACACCACCAGGTTGATCTCGTTTTGGGCGTTGGCGGGTATGACCACCACGCGCAGCTTGTGACAGGGATCAGGCAGGTTGCCATTCAAGATCACGCTCACCTGAGCTGGAAAGCTTTCACTGATCACCACCGAACTGTTCTTCAGATCCAGGAACACCTGGCCACGGGTCAGCTTGTCATCACCGGGCTGCGGCTCATAGCCGGAGGGCGGAATGGCTGAATTACCAGGGCCGGGTGTGCCCGGTTTAGGATAAGCTGAGCTATCAATGGGTATTACGACCACAGGCACCGGATACGTGGTTGGCTCACTCGATACCGCACTTGGAGTTACGGGGTTCTCGGTCACCAGGCCGATTGGCGTTGAAGTTGGACCCGCACACGCCGCGAGCAGCAGTGTGGTGACCAGCAACAATATGAGGCTTTTCTCTCGCATGCATACCTCCAGTAATTCATCTTATGGACGCACTTGGTGCACGAACGGTTCCCTAACCTTTGATGACCGCCAACGGGTGCAGCCGGGCAACTTTACGGGCAATCCCTCCACCCACCACGGCCTCCACTACCTGGTCGACGTCCTTATACGCCTGGGGGGCTTCTTCTGCCAGCCCTGCCATCGACCCGGCGCGAATGTGGATGCCCTCGGCTTCCAGATCCTGGCGCAGCTGCTCACCGCGCACGTTGCGTTTGGCTTCGTGACGGCTCATCAGGCGCCCAGCACCATGGCAGGTGGAACCGAAGGATTGCTCCATGCTGGTGGCGGTACCCACCAGGACCCAAGAAGCGGTGCCCATGCTGCCCGGGACGAGCACCGGCTGACCTATGGCTTTATATTCGTCCGGCAGCTCTGGAGAGCCCGGTCCAAAGGCACGCGTGGCACCTTTGCGGTGCACGCAAACCTTCATACGCTCTCCGTCGATGAGGTGGGTCTCAATCTTACCCATGTTATGGCAGATGTCATAGACCTGGTGCAGGTGCCAATCCTTCAGCTTACCGGCCAGCACCTGCTCAAAAGCTTTACGGGCGCTGTTAGCCAATATCTGCCGGTTGGCAAAGGCGTAGTTGGCCGCGCAACGCATCGCAGCCAGGTAACTCTGCCCTTCAGGTGAGCTGAGCGGTGCGCATACCAGCTCACGGTCCACCAGGTGGATGCCGAAGCGTCGCACCGCGCCCTGGAATTCCTCCACGTAATCGGTGCAGATCTGGTGACCAAAGCCGCGCGAGCCGCAATGGATTTGGACAGCCAGTGTGCCCTGCTCCAACCCCATCACCGAGGCCGCCGTGCTGTCGAAGACCTGCTCGACCAGGTCGATCTCGATGAAATGGTTGCCTGCCCCTAACGAGCCGAGTTGGGGTCGCCCACGCTCACGCGCCCGTTTGGATACTTTGCTCGGGTCGGCGCCTTCCACACAGCCCGATTCCTCGGTACGGCGCAGGTCAGCCTCACTAGCAAAGCCTTGTTTAAGTGCCCAGCGCGCGCCCTGGCGACAGACGGCTTCCAGCTCGGCCTCCGTCAAGCGCACTGAACCTTTCTCACCCACGCCGCTGGGGCAGTGTTGGTTGAGAGCCGTGGCTAGTGCATCCAGGTGCGGGTGGGCGGCCTCCAATCGGATCTGAGAGCCCAGCAGGCGCACGCCGCAGTTGATATCGTAGCCAATGCCTCCCGGTGAGATGACCCCATCCGGCAGGCGCGTGGCAGCTACTCCCCCGATAGGGAAGCCATATCCCTGGTGCATATCTGGCATGACGATGACGTGCCCCACCAGCCCCGGCAGTGTGGCCGCGTTCACTGCCTGCTCGAGTGATTTATCCTTCATCACATCTTCCAGCATACGGCGTGTGGCGAACAGGCGTACGGGCACCCGCATATCCGGCCGAAAGGTTTGAGGGATTTCCCATTCGTAATCGCTGATACGCTTAAGGTCTTGTAGTGTGACCATGTTACACCTTCTGTCTTATACGTCAAAAACGATGTTCACTCGCAACCCCTGTGAAGTGGTCTCCACCGCCAGATTATGATAGGTGACAGCCTTGATCTCCTTATCCAGGTTGGCAATGGCGGACCCACGTAGCTCTGCCCGCAGGTTGATTTGGTCTTCAACCGTGATGGCAAAGTCGTCAAAGCCCAACCCTTCTTCCTGTTCGACCCACAGAAGTTCGGTAAGGAAGTTCACCAGCAAGCCTTCGGCATCTGCAGCATGGAGCGCAATCGAGCGCTCCTGGGGTGAACCTGCCAGCAACCGCATTCCAGACAGGGTGTACATGCCACGTGCAGCCTGTTCGAGCAGGGTAGCCAGGTCGGGTGCCCAGACTTCCAGCTCCCAATCGGCAGTGTGGGGGAGCTCACGGAAACCAAATTCGGTCTTCATACGTCTAAAGAGTATACCGTATTTTTATACCCTGAGTCATTGGTGGAATCATGAGTGATATGGCGAACATTCTCATAATGAAAGCTAATCTCCATCCTTTGGATCCGGCTCTCAATGTGGTTAAATTATGGATATGAGTTGGATTGAAACCTCACTCACCCGCCTGGAAGCGCGCTTGCGCGAATTAATCGAGGGTGATACTGACATGGACGGTATCTCCCGGAAATTGCTTCGCCAACTGGAGCACGAGTTAATCATGGCGATGAGGTCCGGGATGCACAGGTTACCTGGCGAAGGTAACACGGGTAGCTCGACCCTCCTTGCGCCTGACCAGTACACCCTGGTGCTTCCCGCTTTGCAAGCGCAGCTGCTGTTGACTCATCCGACCGAGCTGGACCGGCTAACCCACAAATTGGAGACCACAGCATACCAGGAGGGGATCGGGTTTGCAGGTGCGCCCATGCTGCGCGTGGTGGCAGACCCCCTGGTAGTGGAGATGAACGTTTTGGCTGAATTTAGCCATGCTGGGATGGGAGATTCAGGCACATCCCAGCTGGAAGGGACGCTGGATGTCTTAAGCCAGGCATCCGCGGACAGGATTCCCAAAGCGTTTTTGATCGTCAATGGGCTGACGACCTTTCCCCTCACCGAGCCTGTGGTCAACATTGGTCGGGACCCTTCCAACCAGCTGCACCTGGAAGATCTGCGGGTTTCACGCCTGCACGCCCAACTTCGCCTCGTTGATGGGCGGTTCGTGATCTTTGACCTGGATTCTAAGGGCGGTACCTTTGTGAACGGGGTGGCAGTGTCCACCCGTGCACTCAGCCCAGGGGATGTCATCTTACTGGCAGGTGTGCCAGTGGTATATGGATTGGAGGCAGCCACACAAGCTGGTTATACCCAGGAGCTGCCGGTTGACCCGCCTGCCCCTGAAGTGTTGTAAGGGTATAATCCCAATGTGAGCGCCATCATTTTATTGGGTTTACGCATCCTGCTTGCCGGCCTTCTTTACGGATTCCTTGGCTTGGCAATCTATACCCTGTTGCGTGATTTGAAACAGCAAGGTGAGTTACTGGCTGGTCGCCAGCCGCCGCCTCTCACCCTGACCAGTCTGATGGAAGCAAACGTGCAGTCGCAGTATTACACCAAGCCCGAAATCATCTTGGGACGTGAACCTGGCTGTGATTTCCCCCTGGATGACCAGACCGTTTCCTCGCAACATGCCAGGTTATCCTATCACCATCAACAGTGGTG
>Ga0315291_10004517_pt1 | contig 17719 bp, 23 predicted proteins | sample YL17G12_20_MG_FD_203070 | JGI IMG/M metagenome (GOLD analysis project Ga0315291, IMG submission 203070) | Sediment microbial communities from Yellowstone Lake, YNP, Wyoming, USA - YL17G12_20 | ecosystem: Environmental > Aquatic > Freshwater > Lake > Sediment | place: USA: Wyoming | collected...
AAATTCTAAATGCTGCAAGGGCGCTCATGGGTTACTCCTTGTGGGCGATTCGCGAATCGCCCCTACATTCAAACGTGAAACAAAATCAGCCAAAGGACAAACCGTACATTCGGCAATTCCATACTTGGTACCAAGAAAATCTTGACAAGCAAGACAAGACTGATCAATACGATCATGTATAGAATTAGAAAGCCAGGAAGGAATGGGCAGTTCTTCACCAAGGTGAGAGTTTCTACCTGACAACCTATAAGAATGGCGGGCGGCTGCCCATTCCGAGCGGTTCACTTTCGAGGCTTCCTTTTGGGAAGGAGTTTACTGTGGTCGCCTACTACGCGACCACCTTCGGCGGTCTTGACGAACTTCATAGCATCTTCCATGCTATGAATGACCGGCTCGACCGCATCCAAAACCTGATCACGATTGAAGATCATTTTGGGACCCTGCTCGAAGACGATCGTGATGGAAGTGGAAGAAATCTTCCACGCGATGGGGGTCATATTGACCTTTTCAGCAAGAGCGGCAACTACGGAGGGAACTTTCTCAAGGATCATGGCTACAACCTTTGCTTTAGCCTTTGAGTTTGGGAAAGCGGACGTTCAGGAAATCGTAGATGCCGCTGGTGGTAAGGCCAATGGCCAAGCCGAAGAAGATGACGGCCATCCAGCCGGCATAGTCAACAGGCAGGCCGAGGGTGAGCTTGTAGGCGATACCCAGGGCAAGGCCAAGAAGAAGTGAGCAGATCGTAAGGATCCGGTTCTTCAGGCCGAAGATTTTCAGGAACTCGACTAAGCCGAAGATGACGGCGATGAGAGGGACACCGCCGATGAGGAGAGAAGAGAAATCTTGCATGGGAAATCCTTTCTTGATACGAATTCGGTTACCCCAACCGGAGGAGGGCCGGCTGGGGCAACCTAAACTGCATATAGGCGGGACGCTCGCCCTTATGCTCTCAGAGTGTAGTTGGCGACCGCAGAGAGGATGTCGATCTGCGTGGTGGCGGCGGCGACCATGGTGAGTTGCACAAGGACATATTCGTCATTGTCCACCCAAAACGGCGTGGTGATGGTGAGAACCAACTTATGCTGCTCAACGAGGGCACTATTGGCGGCGGTAGGCGATTGGGTGAAGGTTTGGGCGGCGACGACGGCAACAGCACCTTCAATGCCACGCGTGACCTTGTTGATCACGGCGGTGACGGTTGTACAGGCAGCGACAAGGACTTCATAGTCGATCTCGATGCTTGCCAGCTTGACGCCATTCAAGGCGACGCTGTTAGACGGGATGTCGATCGGGATGGTGACGATCGTGGTTTCGGCGTTGGCCGCTTTATGCAGAACGATCGTGCCTGCAACCTGGCCGGCGATCATTGTCCATGTACCCGTGACAAGATGAACATCAGTGGGAGGAATGAACTGCGAGAAGTGAGTGTTGTGGATCATGGTATTCCTTTCGAGTTAGAGTTGCCCCCCCCTACCCCACCCCATTTTCAAAATCAAAAATGGGGGGGATGGCAAGAAGAATAGATTAGCCAGCCACATTAGACTTATGCAGCGGGCGGAAATCGCCCACGCACAGGGCCAGGAACTGGCGGACTTTCAGGCGGTGTTCGTCGTTCATAAACACGGCGGAATCCGTCTCACGGCCAGCAATATAGACTTCTGGAACCAGGCCAAAACGCTCGCCAAGAATGATGGACGGGGCGATATCCGGATCACAGACAGCAGCCCAATCCGTGGCGTCGGTCCATTCAGGGACAACCAACGGAACGACATTACCTTTGAGCAAGTTATCGGCGTGGACATTGGCGGTGACATCCCAGGCATTCAAGAACGCATCGAAAGCGGTCTTGCGCAGCGCGCGAGGGATAAGACAGAAGCGAGGCTCGATAGCCTGTTTCTTGCCGGTGCCATAGTAGGTAGCCGCCTGCTTGATCAACATGGGTTGATCATAGACGGCCTTGGCGACAACATCCCACTGTGCGGCGGCGAGAGCGGTGGTGAGCAGGTTGGCATGGCCGGTTGCAGAAGTAACGGCGGTGGCATTGAACAGCGCGCCACCATCCGCCATGGTGGGACCCGCACCGGAGGACTGAGTGAAGATATAGGCGATCTGCTCAGAGATGTTGCGCATGGCAGCGTTGCCAAGCTCGATGGCATAGAGACGCAGTTTACGGGTTTCATCGCGGTCAATGGCTTCCAAAGTCAACGGCAGATAGCCGCCGTACTTGGTGAAGGAAGCGGTTTCGGGGTTATCGCCTACAGCAAGTTCGGTATATTCGCCCTGCTCTGCAACGGAAGGCAGGCTGCCGATGGTCCCGACCAGCGTGCCGGTGATCGAATTCAAGTTCTCGAAGTGCTCGGTGCGTACGATAGACTTCCACCAATCATAGCCGGCGCGTCCCATCTTCTCGAACGAGCCGACGATGACCTTATTCAAGGCATTCTTGACAAGGCCGGTGAAATCGGCGGTGGTGGCGAGCTGGGCATGGATGGGATCGAAGCCACCATGCAGATCATAGTCACCGGTGAGCATGAAATAGGCTTCACGGATGCCGGACAAGCGGGGAACTTTCAATGCGACCTTATCTGCATCCCTAGGCGCACCCAGGAGATCATCAAAGGCGGCCTGGAGCTGGTCTTCGCTGCTGTTCATGCCGTGGATGCGGCCGGGGCCTTGCACGGTAAGAGCGCCGGTGAGGGCGGAAACTTCCGCACGGGCGTCTTCGATGGCGGTCTGCAGGACAGCCGGCTCGAAGGATTTGCCTTCGAAGGACTTGCGCAAGCGCGCCTGGGTCACTTCGGGCAGACGGGAGGCAGACAGGGCAGAATTGAGCAGATACTTGCACTGCTCGGCCAACAGGTTATCACTGGCGACAATCTGCGCTTGAAGCTTTTCCTGACGTTCTTGCTCACCGAGGAAGGCGGCCATAGCATGGCTGTTCTTCTCAAGAGTGGACTGGACCCCCTCCGCACCCTGCGGGTGCACCTCCCCCAAATCCTTCGGATTTAGGGGAGGAGAGGTGGAAATGATTGGTTCGGACATATTGAACTCCTTGAATGTGTTGAGTTGGGCGAGGATGGCCGTGCCATCCACTGCGGGGGCATTGACGGCGCTGGTCTCCTTGCCCTTGGGGTTGGTGAATATGAGTTCGCAAATACGATCAGGCGAGTCACGACTCGCCTCTACTTTGTATTTGCGACCGGGGATATGGTTACAGGTGAACCATGAGGATTTGCAAATCGAGCAGTGGATATCGTCGTAATCCCAGGCGATGGAGAAGCGGTCAATGCGGCCTTCGACATAATCGGTCATGCCGCGGCGGGTGGTGAGTTTGACGTGCTGTTTGAAGGATTTCCCTTCAAGCGCGCTGGCCACGATCAACCCATCACGGGCGGCAATCTCGAAAGTATTATGGTCCCGAAGAAACGGCTTACCGGTGAAACTTTCAGCCAGGGAAGGAAGATCCTGCTCGTAGAAGGTGAGATGGTTGCGGTTCGAGCCGAAGGTAAAGACCTTGGCATCAAACTCGATGTCGGTCAGCTCACCGCTCTCGATCTGCTTTAGCAGAAGTGGCCGGTCCAGGGATGGCGGCTGCTCTGCATGGTCGCCACCCTCAAAGAACGGGGGCAAGAGGGCGCGACCACCTTCGGGGTATGGTTCGCTGTAGAGAATGGGCAAAACGGGTTTATCTTTCATCGAACTCCTTTCTTATTTCACGGCCTGCACACGAACGGGGCACTTGGCTTTTCGTCTGCGCGCGCTGGCACGATAAAACCTACTCCTTTTCTTTCTGTGGATCATTTGGATCCGTGTTGGGGGACTTATAACCACTGCCACGGATATTGACCGGTGCGAACTCGCCAATCTTTTCGGGTGGCGTTTCAGCCAGGAAGCGATAGACAAGACGGATGAACTCATTCTCGTCAACCAGCTTGGCGTTATAGATCGGGGCGAAGCCGGTGACGAAGCGCTGCAGGGCCAGAGCGAGGATGGAGTTATCGCGCTCGGTGATATCCGGGACGGTGATAGAAATCTCAGCTGAGGCCGTGATATGGGAATCAACCTGATGGCGGACGGCAAGGGCGGTTCGAAGAACGCTGAGCAGCACATTCTTGAGATAATTTTGACGGTTCTTGAAGTGTTTGAAGGTGGGCGTGCCGGCTGCTTCGGCGGTGGTGCGGGTGCTTTCTTCCGGCTCGGCCAGGTAATGGAGTGGGATGCCTGCGCCGATGGCGATCATTCGCTTTAAAGCAAGTCCGTCCGCGCCGGCTTCGAAGGCAGCCAGATTAGGGAAAAGAGCGGTAAGGGTTTCGTTCGGGTCCAGGCCGAGCACGCCGCCGGATTTCTTGGGAAGTTTGGCGGCGAAGTCGCGCATGTACTTTTCTTTTTCGGCCTGGCTGGTGAAAGGGCGTTGTAGGATGAATGAAAACATCTGGCGGAAGTAATTCAGGCGGGCGCGGTCTTCGAGCCACTGACGATACAGGCCGATCCAATAAAGGATAGGGGCCAAGTCGCTTTCGCCAAAGGTTGCGCCGACAGCGCGCTCGAGCGGGAAATGAAGAACGAACGATCGAGCGAGTGGATCACGATCCGCCCCTAAAAAGGATGTCCATGGATTTTCGTCCATCTCGTCCCGCTTGTAAAGCAGCTCCTGGCGGTAATCATTCTCGGCGGTCTCGATCACGTTGATGGTTTCGGAGGGAAGCGCGCGCACGTAGATCATCCCGCCTTCGTCCACGGAAAACAAGATGAACAAGTCGCCGGTGCGCCAGGCTTCATCCGCCCATTCGGGGAGCTGCTCAGTCAGATTGTTGAGTGGATGTTTCCAGAACTCGGTCAGGAACTTGTTTGCGCGCGGATTGGAAGTCTGGAAAGCAAGGCCATCCCCGATGACGAACTCGGTAGTGAGTTGGATGATGCGGCGGGCAATGGGGTTCGAGCGCCAGGCATTGATCGCCTGGTCGAGTATCTTCTTGCGGTCATAGGAAAGACGATCCCTAAAATTGCTATCCCAGGCAGCAGAACCGAGGGTGATGGTGTTCTCGGTCTCTTTGACGGCAAGGGCAGTTTGAACAATTTTCTTAGGCATAATTACTACCTTCATGGGCAGGTTGCGACCCGCCCCTACATGATCCCTACGAGCGGATCGAAACCCTCATCGGCTTCGATGGCGGTTTGAACACTCCAAACCATGCGATCCAGGACGGCAATCAAAGCATCCGCGAGCACATAATCGTCGTGGATCAGTTCACCTGTGGGGCCGCGTGCGTCTTCGGGAACGCCCCAGCGTAGGGTCTTGGTGGGACCTGGGAGGATCTCGGAAGTGCAGGCGTCATACTGCGAGCGCACAGCATTGGTAGGACACAGATCACGAAAGCGGCCGGTCTCGATGACAGCCAGGAAACGATAGCCGATGTCGCTCTTTTCCGGCCGGCTGAACTTTATGGGAACAACGCGACCAGGGAAAGCCTTATCCAGAAGCGCCCATAAACCTTCACCTACGCCGGTGGCGTCAATGACAATATAGAGCGGGTTCCAGGCTTCAGCCAGGGCTTTGAGTTGGCCGAACACAATAAGATGGTTCTTCCCGACCCACTGTAAACGGTGCGCAGCACGGTAGGTAGGCGCTTGCAAGGTTTCGAGAGTAGACAGATCAAGGTCCACGATCGTAAGCGAGACACTATCACGGCCTGGGTTCTGGAGCGGGGCGTCATCATCGAAGGCCATGCGGGCCTCATCCTGGCCGGCCACATCCAACAAGAAGGCGCAAGGAACGCCTATAAGAGGATGATCGTGGGCGGGTTGGTCGCCGGTCATCAAGGCACGGCGGGTCGGGTTGAACATACCGGTCTGCGCGTCTATCTCTTCACAAAAATATTGCGTCTTGACAAGAGGATGCTCACGACCCAGACGGGCGATCTCCGCATCCACAAACAAACCATAAGCCGGATTACACTTACGAACATCCTCTGACGTATAGAAAAAGACACGCCGGATCCCATCTGCTTTTTCAGCGATGCGAGCTGCACGCAGCTCACGGGCGAGTAAAGTATTGCTGGTCCAGACCGTGCCGACAATAACGCGGGTGGCATTAGTGCTGGCGGCCATGGGAGCGGCGTCCTTATCGTATTTGTTAGGACTGATATCCTGGGCTTCGTTGATGATCAGCAACAAGCTGGCGGTCGCACCGACAACATTCGCCTGGCCATCTCCGGACAGGAACGACACGCGCGCCTGACCCAGGATGCGCATGAAATCAGAGCGTTTCTTCCAGCGATAACACATGAGACGATTGGAATTCATGCGACTTTCCAAGCGGAAGATAGCACGGATAGTTTGCGGTTTATAGGTGGGATTGAACTCGACGATCTCCATATCCCGATGTTGGTAGCGCTGCAAGAGATACATCTTGAGATGGCAAAGCAACTCATCCTTTCCAGACTGGCGACTGATCACGATGATGAACGTCAGGCCGGCATTGGTTCGGACAGACTCCCAAATGGCATTGATAGGATCTAACTGGTAAGGACGCAATTCGATACCACCGCCGTGAAGAGCGAACCTGTAAGGCGTGCGTTGAAGAGTTTTGGCACGAGAGGTAAGAGTGCTCACGAAATCCCATCCTCGGCATTCAATTCAGCCAGAGCATCCAAGATAGCAGTCTCGCCCGGTTTGTATTTACCGGTGGCGATTTGGAAGCTGCGAGTGAGAGTAGCAAGATTAGTCATAGCACCAAAGAAAGTACTGATCGTGTTCAAAGCATTATCATTGAGTTTCTTGGTGCCGGCCGGCGGCAAAGGACCTGCAGAAAGAATTTCAAGAACACGATAGCCGACAATACGAGTAGCCTTGATCTCGCCTTCAAGACTGGCATCACTTTTACCCAAGCGAATCTTTTCACCCTGGGAAAACAACTTGGAGTAGAAGCCATGTGTTTGTGCATTCTTATTTCCAGGTTGGCCGCCGCCTTTGCGACTACTCATGGACTGAAGAAAGACTTGATAAGGGCGACCAGGGCGAGAAATCCACCCGAGCCGGTCAGGATGCCGGCCAAGGTCAGGCCGGAGCGTAGGCGCTGCTCGTGGTCATCGAAGGTCTTATCGATCTCGGTATGCGACTTCAGATGTTCGGCCTGGGCAGCCTCCATCAGGGCGAGGCGCTTATCGAGGATGTACCAGAGTTCAGGAATGGTTGAAGGTGGTTGATCGCTCATAGGTTTGGCACGGCAAGGCTCCTGTTAAACAGGAACACGGCAAGGGATGGGCCTTGCCGTGCCTAGGCCCATTATACAACAAGTTTGCAAGCATTTTGGACCTCCTCAAGATGTTGTAGATAATCGGCTGCCTCTTTTACCCAGGCAGGAGTGATGTTATTTGGATTGGGCAATTTCAAACGGGAAAGGCCGAGGGCGCGGCGGACGAATGGGTTTTTGGGTTCGATGCCATTCACAGCCAGATCATGAACGTAACGGACGTTCACGCCATAGTGCGAGGCGATCCCGCGCCAGGTGGTGGGATGTTTCCGGCTACGATGCTCTCTATTGAGCCGTTTTTGGATAGTGGATGTAGATGTCATCTTTTCAATTTACGTGCTCTACAGGCTTGTTAATTGGCGTAACAAGACTATTTAGTGCTCGATCTGATCGGCATATTTGCCGGTAGTGTAGCGGTATCCATCACTCTTATCCGTGGGAGCATCCCATTGATTTTTGATGCGCCAGACAGCCAGACCGATCTCGTGTCCTTTGCACAGGACTTCAGAAACGTGGGCGCGGATGTACTCGGGTGTAGTCCAGGCCAGGGCCGAGATTTGGCTGGCGATTGGTTCATGGATGCCGGAGGCAATGCAGGCAGACTTGCAGGCCTGGCGATCCGCCTTACGCTTTGCTGAGACTTGGTAGGAATCGCGATATTCGCGGTTTTCACCTGGTGGTGGTAGTAGTGGATCATTGGTCTCTTCTATTGCACTACTACTACCACTAACTCCAAAACCGCGATATTCGCGGTTTTCAATTGAGAGTGGGAGTTGGAAACCGTAAGACAGGCGCCAGCCTCCAGCGACTCTTATTACGAGTTGGCGGGTTGGGCTTTCGAGCGCGCGCAGGGCGTCGGTGATAGTATGATCACCATAGCCGGTGGCGTCTTTGAGAAATTGTGCGGTGACGGGGACTTGTCCACTTTGTTCGAGCAACAGGATGGCAACAAGAACGGTCAACGGGCTGCCGCGTAGTTCACGGATGAGGGAGATGGTGAATTGTGGTGGAGGCATGTTGTCCTTTTTATGATAGAATTTGAAACAGCGACTCGCTGGTTTAGTCTTGGCGGACTCCGCCAGCGGGCCGCAAATCGTACCCGGTACGATGGCCCGGGTTACATCGATCAGGCTGGGGGTTGTCCGGCCTGGTGATGTCAGCATGGAGGTCAAAATGAATAAGGGAATGGTGGATGAGTTTCTAGCGTCGCGCCCCTACAGTCAGGCGACGAAAGATACCTATCGCCGCGCGTTACTGCTTCTAATTCAATTGGACCGGCTCGAGCAGATTAGTGCAGCGGAGTTATTGCGATTCGCAGACAGAAATGGATGGGGGAACAGTCAGCAATATGTGGCGGTCTGTGCATGCCGAGCATTTTTGAGTTGGCGGTTCGGAGCGATGCACCCAGGATTGGGAGTACGAATAAAGAGAATTCGTCCGCGTCGGCAGCGGGTATTATCGGCACAACGCGTACTTGATCTCCTGGTGATCTTCGACCGGACGACGGTAAAAGGTTTACGCGATCTGGCGATCTGCGCGTTGGCAATAGATACCGGTCTGCGCCTGGCGGAGTTATGCCGGCTGAGAATAACGGATGTGGACCTGCAGCAGCGATCGCTACAGGTGATCATCAAAGGTGGTCAATGGGGGATGGGGGTGTTCAGCGAACAGACGGCGATCTATATTGCTGAATGGTTGGCCGTGCGGAAGGGGCAGGCGGAGACGGTATTTGCATCCACGCGCACCTGGCGGCCGCTGACGCGGGAGGGATTGAAGGTGACTGTAAGGCGATGGGGGGAGCAAGCCGGTTTCAAGCTTTCGGCCCACGATCTGCGGCGGACATTTGCCACGCTCAGCACGATCTTTGGTGCACCATCGCGCGTTGTACAGGTGGCAGGTCGTTGGTCAGACCTGGCGATGGTTGAGCACTATACGGCCGGCATCACTGCAGAAGCAATACGACCTTATTTACCGATGGCCAGGTTGAACCCATAACAATCGGTTCAGGGTTCAAATCCCTGGTCGGTCACAGGCTTTCGGTTGTTAAGGTGCTGGCTTTACGGTAGACCTTAGCGCCGGAGGCGCTTTGCGGGCCGGCCCGTCGTTTCAGCGGCGGGCGGTTCGCTTTTACTGTGGACCTACTGAAACCCACAGGACGAGAAAGACAAAAAGAAGAATACCGGTGATCAAGTCTTCAGTCTGAGTTGGCTGAGACTTGCTGTTGGCGGCGCAGATCAATGATTTTGGCAATATCGGATCGGGGGATGCGATATTCTGGACGCCTGGCGTTGGGATTGAGTTTGTAGGCATTGGGAAAATATCCCCTGGCGATCCAGTCTTGGATAGTTCGCCTGGACACGCTGAAAAAATTGGCGGCTTGGATGGTGGTATAGATTTCGTTCATAAGCGCATTATACGCACAATTGGCATTGTCTGTCAATAGCGATCGGTGCTCGCTATTTCTGATGATGCAGGATCCGCGAAGGGCGCCCATCGCTTTATTTGATGATGTGAGCTGCCGATCTTGCTATTATTGGCGATGGGGACCCGGGTTGGCTTAATCATATCGCCACATTTGGCGATACTGCACCCCCGCTATTTTCAGCGAGGTTGGCCAGACCTAGACACCATCGCCGTTTTAGACGATAATGCCGGCGGAGGTTCTTATGGCTTATCCTGGTGGAAAGGCCGGAGCTGGTGTCTACCAGACCATCATCAACCAGATTCCCCCGCATCGCGTTTATATTGAACCGTTCCTGGGAGCGGGGACGGTGATGCGACACAAACGACCTGCACACGTCAACATCGGCATTGATAGCGATGGCGACGTGGTAGCGCGTGTTCCCTGGGCGAATAGTCTGGATGTACCAGGTATCATCATCAAATGTGACGATGCGATATCCTTTTTGAAATCTTACGACTGGCAGGGGGTTGAATTTGTTTACTGTGATCCCCCGTACTTGTTTGAGACGCGTAGCTGCAAACGACACGTCTACACCTGCGAATTTGGCGATGCGGACCAACATCGGGAGTTGCTGACCGTACTTCTGGCTTTACCCTGCACGGTGGCGATCTCCGGTTATCAATCATCGCTTTATGCGGAGTTGCTGGCCGGCTGGCGCACTATACACTACAGAACCCGTACGCGCGGAGGTCGGTCGGTAATTGAATGGTTGTGGATGAATTACGATGAACCAGTGGAGTTACACGATTACCGCTATCTTGGCAACAACTTTCGGGAGCGGGAACGATTGAAGCGGATTAGAGTGCGCTGGCTGGCAAGGCTGGCGCGCATGGGGAACCTAGAAAGATACGCTTTGCTCTCGACCATCGCTGAGTATAGCGGTAGGATCCCACACTCGAAAGTATCGTTAGATTGAGCGATGTTTCCGGGAGCTTTAGTACGGGAAACGAGGCAGTTTAGATAATGCTTGTGCTGGCGATGCTCACGTTCCAGCCTGGCCGCCCGAGCGCGTCACCCCGCCCGGTCACAGAAAACCAACCCGCAGCCGTGACCCGCGTCAGCCACGACGCCGAAGGCGAAACCCCGTCAGGGGTTTACGCGATTTTTTTCGCTGTGAAACAATGGTTGTGAAACACTCCCTATATATGACGGACCTGGTTGTGATCACCGCCGATATAGTCACTGGTGGGGGATAAAAAACCCCCATTCTCCTGGGCGGGGGTTTGGTGATCCTGGTTGTGGCTGATCAGGCGGCGGGTTTCTCCGGGGCCGGCTGAACCGTAGTCAGGCCGATGAGGATCGTATCAACGTCGCGGCCGGCGATGCGTTTGGTGACGGCGCGCAAGGTGACGGACTTACCATAGCTGGCGGTGATCTCATTGCCGAAAGTGGCGCGGAGGAAATCTTGGTTGGTGCTGGTAAGGATCAAGCCCTTTTGTTTACCGGCGAAGTACATCACAGGCTTGATCTCTTCCACGCCGGGGCGCGGGTGGACGGTTTGGAACTCGATCCGGTCCACGGTGACGGGGACGATGGCGGTTTTTAGGTGGGCGGCTTTGAGGTAGGGGTCGAGGTCAGACCAGGTGCGGGGGGCGGGTGTGGGGGTGGACATGGTTATTCTCCTACCGGTCTACCAGGCGGGCCGGCACGCCACGGATTAGAAGTCTACTTCGACTTCTGTGAATTGGGAATGTGCCTCGGCGGCGATCTCCCAATCGAGCGGCAGGGGAGTGACGGCGGCTAGGCGGTAGGACTCGCGGTAGATGTACTCACCGCGATGGTGGCCGGCGTAGTAGTAGCCGGCGCGCTCGAGTGTGACAGTGTAGGCGGTGTGATCATCCACGTGGATGTGTTGGCCGGTGGCGTGGTTATAGGCGAACCAGCAGGTATCGAGGCAATCGGGACAATAGTGTTTGGATAGGGCGATCATGACACCACCTCCGCGTAGCGGACCCATGCGGGGATTTGGGCGGCTGGTGGACGGCCGAAGGCTTGCAGCACCAGGTTGCCGGCGCGCAGGCTGACAGACGCGAGCGCTGAAAACGGGACACGGTGAACGGCAAAAGTGCCCAAGCGGATCACCTGAGCTATGCGGCTGGCGCCATCGGCATCGATGATCTCAGCCTGGTATGTTGCGGTGCCGATCTGAACCCAGGCGGCTAAGTGGATTGGACCGGACTCGGAAAACGGAAACATGGCAGATCTCCTTTTTTGACTTGCTGATATGGATGGCTAAAACAACGACTGCTGAACCGCGGCGGGATGCCACAGCCAGCAGGAAAAACCACGGAAGGAACCGACAACCCAGGCGCCCGCGCAATAGGGGATGGGGGAAGGCATGGGACCGAAGGCGAAGACTGACCGGCCCAACCTGACGGCATGGCTGGCCACGGCCAGCGAACCAGGGCCAGGCCAAAAGAACACAGCCGCCGAGCAGCCAGCCAGCCCGGCCAGAGAGCGCAAAAGATAACGGGCGCGCATGGGCGCAGCTGAACCGCCAGCCTGAAAAATGAGCTGTGCGCCAGCCTGGAAAGCCTGGGCGACATGGGCAGGAACAAACAACGGGGCCTCAACGGCGAAAACGACGAGGAACGACTGACCGCCAGCGGCGAGGGCTGCCTGGACAACTTGCTGATCTGCGCCCCGCTGGCAGCCGACATGAATGGACTGGCCGGAGGAAAACACGGCGTGGACCACCTGACCAACGAGGGGGCAGGATGGGAGCGAGCGGGAACCACCGAAATAAACTGCTGACATGTGAACCTGCCTTTTTTATGAACTGCGCCGAAGGCGCACAGATGGGGCGGGGCCAAAAAAACCGCACCGGACATTTTACGAAAGGCATGGCAATAAGCGAGCCGCCGTGAGCTTACGGCGGGCAGGAGCGAAGCGACTGACCGAGGGCAAGCCCGTATTTAGGAGCGGCAAAAGCGGAAGGCCGCCTGTACTAAGGCGGCCTGGGCACAAGCCCCGCTTTTGACCGGCGACGTGGGCTTGCCGGAGGCCGCTGCCATGCCCGGCCCCGCCACGCTGAACACATGCCGGGGGTCACCAGCCTGCTGTACTTGCAGGATGGGGCGGCATGGTGAAGCGGCACATGATATGTCTTTAAGATTGTTCTTAGATGCTTTTTTCCTTTACGGCATGGCGGTGGTACTTTCACCGCTTGACGGCGGCGCAGGGAAGGCAAGGCGGGCACGCCCGCCGGTGGCCGCTGTACTTGCGGCCATGCCGGAAAAAGCCCGCCCCCCTATCCCGACTTCAACACACCATACTGGACGCGGAGCAGCGCGGCGAGGTACGAGCCTGCCTGCGAAGCGGACGTGCAGGTGGGGGGTTGGGTTCGGGAGGGGGGCGGGCTGCGCCCTGTGCCGTCCGTGCGCCGAAGGCGTTTGTTGCGCATCGTCAGCCCGCAAGGGCTGCGAGCGCCAAGAAAAGATTTGCGGCGGCAGATGGTTTTACGTCCGCCGCCAAGAGTGCGAAATTAGCAAATAACTTAGAAGTGGAGTAGGTGTAGATAATGATTGTGCTGGCGATGCACACGCGTCAGCTTAGGCCGCCCAAGAAAAGAAATACGGCGGACGGTGGTTTCCCGTCCGCCGCCTGATGCTTGGCTTAGAACATCGAGAAAAAATGAGCGGTTGAAGTACCCCCAGAAGTATAGGCGACTGTCAAGATAGGGCGATAACCAGCAGTTGCATGATCTTGTGAAGCAAGAGATATGAGTTCATCATCAGTGGGCACTGAATTATTATAGTCTTCAGCGCTGCGCAAACTGTAATAGGTATTTCCGGTTTTATTCACCCACGCGGTTGCAAGATTACCGCTGGCATATTGAGTGTTCAAGGACATCCCTGAAGTATTGCGCCAAATGCTATCATCTGCGGTTCCGGCGAGGCAGTTATCATAGGCGGCTTCTTGAGTACCGGACGCAATTGGATCTTGAGCGCTCCAGTCCTGTTTCACGATCTGAACATCAAAATCGACTGTGCTATTATTTACAATACAAACCAATTTCAGATTTACCTGGGTGACAGATCCTCCAGCGCCAATCGCGCTAGTATCGAATTTTAGGAAACTGCGCAAAATGCGGTTAGGTGAATAAAGCCAATAATCCTGACCAACAATGAAAGTTGTTGCTATTATATCAAAACCTACCGAAGTACTACGCCGCGTGGAATAGGTGGCATTTTCGCCATATACATACCCATCCGCGGTGCTCTCTGTGAAATCAGGATCAATGATCACAGGATAAATGGCCTGGTCCAACCACAAGGCAAATGCGGCTGAATCGCCTTCGAACTCGAACTGAAAACCTTTATCATCTCTTGCAACCAAAGGGTGAACAATGAATTTGGAAGGAAGTATGCCGACCTTTTGAATAACGAACTTTTCAAACGGGAAAGTCTTTTTATCGAGGATGATCTGCTCTTGGAAACCATTCTCTAATAGGCGTAGATATTGTCTTCCACCTGGGAACTCGCGGACGATCCTATCCCCATCCAGAAAACCAAGCGGGCTGCCTGGAAGATAGGTGAACTGCTGGTAATCGCTTCCCTGGACTTTCACACGCCCATCTGGATGGATCAACACGTCCAGCCCGGGCGCGCCATAAAAGCCGCCAGATGCAGGAAATAAAGTAGTATCCAGCGGCTTCCATAAGCCATCCGCGTCTTGAAAATGGCACGGCGAACCGGTGAAAACCGCTATCCTTTCCCCATTTTTGCGCTCGAAGTGAATGCTGTGATGGGCGCGCTTCGCGACTGGCAGAGAAGACATATCGGGATTACGAGTAAAGAAATCAGCAACCCAGTTGGCCATCTTAGGCTTCCTCGGTCTTGGCTATACAATCCCACTTAGCATCCGTGGAATTATAGATAAAACCGACATATAAAGTCTTGGAGATCGTGGTGGTGGTGGGAAGAGCAACGCCCAGGGCGCGGTAGATGGCATTCCAAGAAAGAGCGCGGGCGGTGGCATTATCTTTGATACGGATGATCAGCTTTTGACCCTGGGAAGGCGTTCCTGTAGGAGCAGCGAAAGCGGCGGCGGCTGCCTGGGCGGTAAGGATATGCAGATCGGTTGTGTCTGCGTTTGGGGTGGGTGTTGCATTGGAGGCTTCAGAGGTGACGCGAGGCGCGATGCCCAAGGCGCTCAGCGTGGCGCGCTGTGCAGCAGCATCCGCGTCATCCAAGACCGCACGACCGGCAGCAGTGCAGGCGATCTCTTCAACATCACCTGAGCCTGCTGTGGAGCGGCCAAGAATCTTATCAGTGGCAGAGACATTTTGTATTCTGGCATAAGTTACCGCATCAGCGTCTATGTCTGCCGTTGCCACAGTAGCCTTATAAGCCAGGGCAGCAAGGCTAAGGATGGTTTTCACTTCAGCCAAAGTCTTCTTGACGAACACGCCTGCACCAGAAGCGACAATGAAATCACTTACGGCTGTGGCGAGTGAATGGGGAACATAATCCGTGCTGGCTGTATAGGCAGCGGAACCAAGGCCCAGGACGGTTTTCGTCTCTGCAAGGGTCTTCTTGACGAAAACACCTGCTCCAGAAGCCACCAGGAAGTCACTGACGGCCGTAGCAAGAGAATGTTTGACATATTGGGTGTGATCATCGTCTGCAAGCCCGCCCAGGCCGCCATGATCTATCTGTGCGCCATCGCCGCCAACATGATCATGAGAATCGCCGTTGGTAACGCCTTTGGCGGAAACTGCAAATATGGCCTTGAGTGTTGACCAAAGGAACTGCTTCATAGTTCCACCCGCGCCATCGGTGACATCACTTACATCACGAATGACTAAAGCATCACCAACAGCAGGCTCGACGGCAAGTTCTGTATCGGCGGAATATTTGCGGTCTGCCATATTTCACCTAACCTAGAATGTGTTTGGAAACACCATCTTCGAGAAGATGATGGAAAACTCCATCTTCCAAAAGGTGAAAGAAATCAGCACCAGGAGCACCACCTGAAATAGAATTCCAAGCGGAACCATCCCAAACATAAAAAGTCAAACCTACGGTATCGAAGGCGAACACCTTACCAGCAATCTCAGCGACAGGCGGAATGACAACAAGAGCAAGATGAACATGCTCATCCACGGCTTCAGCAAGAGCCTGAAGATTGCTAACAGCAGGGGATAGGACTTTGTCGAAGCCGGTATTGATAAGTGGAGTGTAGCTGAGTTGATCTTCGGTTGACATGAAATCAACGCCTTGGAGGTTTTGGAGGCGGTGGAGGCGGAGGAATAGGGACAATAGGAATGGGTAGAACGGCGCCACCTTCGGTATCACCGAAAACATCCAGGAACCTGGCTTGCCACTGCCAGGAGGGAGAAAGTCTTGGACTAAAAAGCTCGACAAACTTAGTAGGCCAAATCGAAAAATCACCTATATCAAGAACAGTATAAATTGCATCGAAATCAAGATATTTCAGATTGGGGGAAATGTTCTGAACGATCCAATTCTGCGTATCAGTCCAACTATATCTAGCAGGGTGAGTAGCGGTGGAGTGAAGGAAGCCGAGATTATGAGATGGTTTGTTGGTCCCACCTGATGTATGCAGCACATCGCTTTCATCCTTCGAGTATAAAGTCTTCTCATGGTAAGCACCGTGACCTGGGAGGGCAATCTTATTGGACTGGAATAATGTGTACTGGCCAGGGAAGGTAGGGCCGGTGGCTTTGGCCTGAAAGAAATAAAGCCTATCCGCATCATAATCTGTAGCGAAGATCAGATACTTTTGACGCAGAAGCGTGAAAAAAGACTTAGCATTACTGATCACAAGAGATTTACCAACAGGAAGGAACTTATAAGAGAGCCAGGCTGCAGCCGGATCCGAATGGAAGACACTGAAACCAAACTGAGTGCAGACGGTAGAGATGATGCTGGAATAAGTTACATCACCTGGCGTAGAGAAATATTTATAAGGGAAAACATGCCCTTCCAGGGTGCGGATATAGTTTTCATGACGATCGAAGGTAGGCCAATAGCAAGAGGACGTGATGATATTAGGGACACCATCTACAAGAATGCCACGTTGGATCCTAAACATGTAAAAATCATCCCAATAACCCGGGTCATGGAAAACCACCTTTGCGGTCAACCCATAGAGGATGAACTCGATGACTTCGGTAGTTTCGAACTGAACATACGCTCTATCCACATCCATGAGCTGCACATTGAAGTACGGGACGAAATTCCCGCTGTTCATGGCGGCGAGTAAGTCGGGATCAAGTGGCCTGGGCATTTTGCGATTTCAGATTTACGATTTACGATTGACGATTACGGATTAATATCCGGGAAATCAGGCAGGCAAATGCGGACACCTGGCTCAATGGTAAGGAATGACGCAAAAGAGGAAAGATAATCGACGGCAAGAAGCCTATACTTCTGTGCAACGTCAGGGTTCATGTTGATCGTCTCAATGCGGTCCAAGGCGCGCATTTGGGCGGCACGGCCGGCTGCGCCGACATGGATAAAAGGTTCATCTGCTGCGGCGAGAGTAGTACCGGCTGCGGAATCGAGGCCGTCAATGGTGTGGATGACAGAATAGGAGATTTGAAGAACTTCCCCGGCGCTGACTTCTGATCTTGTCTCGACGATCCACTGCTCATCGCGTTGATAGGCATAATACACACGATCAACAATATAATCAGGATCCTCGTTATACAACTGGACATTGGTGATGTGGCGGGTGATGAAATCGGCGGGGAGTATGTGGACGCCGGTGGTGGCGTCCACTATGAGCTGGTAGGTACGAATGAACGGACGATGATCAGAAAATTCTGTGAGAGTCCAACGAAGGGCCTGGTCCACATCATTGTTACTGAAGATGGCATTACTGGCATCGGAAAGCAAAGCCAGGACGGAAATTCTAAATGCTGCAAGGGCGCTCATGGGTTACTCCTTGTGGGCGATTCGCGAATCGCCCCTACATTCAAACGTGAAACAAAATCAGCCAAAGGACAAACCGTACATTCGGCAATTCCATACTTG
>Ga0315291_10004518_pt1 | contig 17712 bp, 13 predicted proteins | sample YL17G12_20_MG_FD_203070 | JGI IMG/M metagenome (GOLD analysis project Ga0315291, IMG submission 203070) | Sediment microbial communities from Yellowstone Lake, YNP, Wyoming, USA - YL17G12_20 | ecosystem: Environmental > Aquatic > Freshwater > Lake > Sediment | place: USA: Wyoming | collected...
TCCGCCGGCGCCTGGTGTTTGCCAACGCCCCGGCGGCGCTGCGGTTCCGCGACGGGCCCGCGGCCATCGCCGAGGCCCGCATCGGCAACGGCCGGGCGCTCCTGTTGGCGGCCGGGCCGGCCCCCGCGTGGGGTGACCTGGCGAGCCGCGCCGAGTTCGTCGTCCTCGCCCACTCGTTGGCCGAGGCCCTCGCGCCGCAACGTGCACCTTTAGCCCCCCGTGAATACACGGGGGGCGAGACGGCCGAGGGCATGGTCCCCGCCGCGCCGCCGCCGGTGTATTCACCGGGGCCCGCGGAGTATTCACCGGGGGCCAAACACGAAACCCCCGCCGCGCGCGACCTCGCGCTGTGGTTTGTGCTTGCTTGGGCTGCGGCCCTGGCGGCCGAGAGTTGGGTTGCGGCCCGCACCGCCCCGCGGGCGCTGACAAGGTCTTAGCCCTTCCGGTCTCTCGCATCGACCAGTGCGCGCACGAGGTGATCCACGTCCTCCTCGGTGTGCTCCGAGGTCAGGCTGACGCGCAGGCGGCTGGTGCCCGGCGGGACCGTGGGCGGCCGGATGGCCGGGCAGAAAATGCCGCGGTCCAGAAGGGCGGCGGCCATGGCGAGGGTGGGCCCCGGCTCGCCGACGATGACGGGGACGATGGGCGTTTCGCTCGCGCCGCAGTCAAAGCCGCGCCCGCGCAGCGCCCCGCGCAGCCGCTCGGCCAGCGAGAGGACGCGCCGGCGGCGCTCGGGCTCGGCCCGCACGATGGCCAGGGCCGCGCGGGCCGCCTCGCATGCCGCCGCCGGGAGCGCGGTGGTGTAGATGAACGGCCGCGCACGGTTCACGAGGAGGTCAACCAGATCGCGGCTTCCGGCCACGAACCCGCCGATGCCGCCCAGGGCCTTCGAGAGCGTTCCGACGCTGGCCGTGACGGCGTCGGCCCATTTAGCCCCCGGTGAATACACCGGGGGCCCAACAGCCGAGGGCCCATCCTCGCGCGCGCCGCCCCCCGTGTGTTCACGGGGGGCTAAATGAGACAAAGCCTCGACCAGGCCCGCGCCCGTGGGGCCGAGGACGCCCAGGGCATGGGCCTCGTCCACCAGGAGCATGGCGCCGCAAGCGCGGCAGGCGTCGGCCAGTTGGCGCAGGGGCGCAAGGTCGCCGCCCATCGAGAAGACCGTGTCGGTGACGAGCAACTTGCGCCGGCCTTGCGCGCCGAGCAACTCGGCGGCGGCCGAGGCATCGCCGTGCGGGTAACGCGCCAGTTCCGCGCCGGAGAGGCGCACGGCATCGTAGATGCTCGCGTGGTTTTCGCGGTCGCAGACGACCGTATCGCCGCGGCCGACGAGGGCCGTAACGGCGCCCAGGTTGGCCTGGTAGCCCGTCGGGAAGACGAGCGCCGCCTCGGTGCCCTTGAAGGCCGCCAGGTCCGCCTCCAGCGCCTCGTGGGCGCCGGTGTGGCCTGCCAGCAGGCGGCTGGCCCCCGCGCCCCAGCCCCACTTCTCGATAGCGCGTGTGGCGGCCTCGCGCACGCGCTCTTCGCCGGCCAGGCCCAGGTAGTTGTTGGAGACGAACTGGAGGACCGTCCGCCCGCCGAGGTCAACGCGCGGCCCGGCGGCCGAGCCGACCGCCACCAGGCGCCGGTACAGGTGGCGGGCCTTCAGGTCCTCGAGCGTCTCGCGGATAAAGTCGGGGGTTGTCATTTTAGTGAATCGACCGGGGCATCGCACGGGGCCAGACCGATTCCTCAATAGTCAGGCCCGGCCTACGCCCTGCACGGCGGCGGGGCCTTGGTGCGGTCCTTGAGGTATTCCTTGACCATGAGGGCGGCCACGACGCCGTCGCCTGCGGCCGTGGCGGCCTGTTTGAGGGTGCCGCTGCGCACATCGCCCGCCGCCCAGATGCCGGGCACGCTGGTCTGGAGCGCGCACGCGTGGGTCCGGATGAACCGCTGCTCGTCCAGGTCCACCACGCCGCGAAGGAACTCCGTGAGGGGCCTCAGGCCGATGAACACGAACACGCCGTCGCACGGGACAACCTGCTCCTGGTGGGTGGCGGTGCTTCGGATGCGCACGGCCTCGACCTTCTTGTCACCAAGGACTTCCGTGACAAGGGCCGAGAAGTGCGTGGTTACGCGGTCGCCCTGGGCGGCGAGTTCATCAACGCCGATCTGTGCGGCCGTGAACCGGTCGCCGACAACGACGTACGTCAGCCGGCCGGCGAACTTCAGGAGGTGCAGCCCCTCGTCCACCGCCGTGTTGCCGCCGCCCACCACCACGACGTGTTTGCCGCGATAGAACGGGGCATCGCACGTGCCGCAGTAACTGACGCCGTAGCCGGTCAGGCGCTTCTCGCCCGGAACGTCGAGGCGCCGGTACTCGGAGCCGACGGCCAGGATCATCGCGCGGCCGCGGTGGCGCACGTCGTCCACGTAGGCGTCGATGCAGCCGGTGTCGGGATCCGGGGCGATGCGCGTGACGGGGGCCTGCGTCAGGATCTCGGCGCCGAAGCGCGTGGCCTGCTCCGTAAGGCGGTCCGAGAGTTCCATGCCGCCGATGGGCTCGGGGAACCCCGGGTAGTTCTCGACGCGGGCGGTCGTCAGGATTTGGCCGCCGGGAATCTGCCGCTCCAGGATGCGCGTGCAGAGGCGCTCGCGCGTGGCGTAGATGGCGGCCGACAGGCCGGCGATGCCGCCGCCGATGATGAGCACGTCGCACACGCCGCGCGCGTCAGGGGCGGGTGGGGAAACGGAGGCCTCGGGCATAATCGCGTATCCCTTCATGTTTAGCCGTCGCCGGCACGCTGCCTTATTTAGCCCCCCGTGAATACACGGGGGGCGGCGCGGCGACGAGCGCACCCCTGATGCGGCCCCCCGTGTGTTCACGGGGGGCTAAGTACCGACAAACTCGCGCACCGCGCGCACGGCCTCCGGGTCGGCGGTGGTGTCGATCGTGCAGGTGGCGGCGAGGACGAGCGGCCGGCCAGCGGCGTCGCGGCGGGCGGCCCGCGCCTGCTCCAGGAGCGCCTCGCGCCCGCCCGGCTGCGTGAAGAGCCGCCGGTCCAGGCCGCCCACGAGGGCCTTGCCGGGGGCGCGGGCGGCCATCTCCGCCAGGCCCGGGTTCGTCGGGTCGGCCGTGTCCCAGTTGATCATGGCGGCGGGGTAGTCGGCCAGTTCGCGGACCATCGCCCGCCCCTTGCACACGTGCAGCAGGTTGAAGGGCGCGGCCCGGACGGCCGCCAGGATCTCCAGGTCGTACGGGCGGCCGAACTCCCGGTACTGCTCGGCGGTGAAGTTTGCCAGCGTCGCCGTGTGCGTCGTGGCCAGGAAGATGCCGTCGGCCCCGGCGGCCACGGCACGGGCCGCGAAGTCGGCAAATGTGTCGGTAATCGTGCGCAGGCCCACGTGGACCATGGCGGGGTCCTGCGCGATGAGGCCCGCGAGGGCCTGCGGCCCGCCGGCCAGTTCGGCGGCGACGGCCATCGGCGTAAAAACGGTCATCAGCATCGGCACGTCGGGGCCGAGCGCGGCACGCAGGTCGGCCACGGCCGCCAGGTGGTCCGAAAGGACGGGGGCCGGGCGGCCCCCCGCCGCACAGGACGGCGCCGGGTCCAGCCGGTCCAGGTGGCGGAAGTCCTCGGCCGCATGCACGCACGCCCGCACGAGCGCCGGCGGAACGTGCTCGCGGCCGGAGAAGTCGTAGCGGTTGCCCCAGTCCTCCACGTGGTAACTGGCGCGCGGGTTGATCTTTAGGAAGTCCCAGTCGTACGTCTTCTGCCAGCGGACCATGGCCTCGACAAGGCCCGCGCGCGACGTCTCCTGGACGTAGAAGTGCCGCCAGAGGGCCACCGGCAGGCGGTCGACGGGCTGCCCGGCGATGGCGGCGGCCAGGCGCCGACGTTGGGTCATCGTTTCGGCCATGCCTCGATGGTAAGACGGGCGCCGCCGGCGGTCAAGGCTTCGCCCCGCCGCGGCAACCTTTTCGACGGCGACGGCGCTGCTGCTGGCGGCGGGCGCGGCCATGGTGGCGTGGCGGCGGGGCTACGGCCTCGGCCAACTTTGCCTTGGCCAGCGGGAACTCTGAACGCGGAGAGCGCAGAGATCGCGGAGAACGCAGAGTAAAGATTGATATAAAAAGAAAACCGCGAATGCGTGCCGCTTCATCCCTTGGATGCGTTTAGGGTCTGCCGTGGTTTTCCTCTGGCTGTTCTCTTTTGCATCGGGTCCTGTTTCTCTCTGCGTTCTCTGCGGCCTCTGCGTTCAATCCGAACGGCGAAGCATGATGCCCGCCCTTTGCGGTTGACGCGGCGCTGTAGGGCCGTTTACAATCGCGCGCAAGAGTCGCAAGAAGGAGTCCGGCCATGACCGATGCGCCTCCGCCTTCCGGTTCCCCGGTCGCCCCAGGCGACCCGGCGTCCGCGCCGCTGATCCAGCCGCTCGTGTCGCCTGGGCGACCGCCGGGGCAGAAGCCCCGGCGCGTCGGCGTCCTGGCCGTCCTGGCCCTGGTGTTCCTGGGCCTCTCGCTCCTGGGCAACGTGGTCCTGCTGGTGGCCCTGATCGCCATGGCCGAGTTCATGGGCAGCGGGTACACCGAGGATGCCTACATCGAGCGCGTGGTGGAGAAAGGCCCGTCCTCTCGCAAGATTGCGGTGATCCGCATCGAGGGGATCATCGACGAGTCGCTGGCGCGGTCGCTGCGGACGCAGATGCAGCGGGCCGCACGCGACAGCACCGTCAAGGCGGTCATTCTGCGGATCGACTCGCCGGGCGGGGGCCTGACGGCCAGCGACATGATCCACCACGACGTCCAGACCATCCTGGCCGACAAGCCGGTCGTGGCGGCCATGGACGCCGTGGCGGCCTCCGGCGGGTACTACGTGGCCTGCGCGGCCGACCAGATCGTGGCCCAGCAGACCACCGTGACGGGCTCCATCGGCGTCATCGCGGAGTTCTTCTTCCTGAGCGGCCTCCTGAAGGACAAACTGGGCGTCCAGGTCGTGACCCTGAAGATGGGCGACCAGAAGGACTGGCCGAACATGTTCGCGGCCGACATGCCGCCCGAACAGCGCCAGTACATGATGGACACGCTCCTGAAGCCGGGGTACGACAAGTTCGTCGACACGGTGGCCGCGTCGCGCGAAATGAAACGCGACGCGGTGCTCCGGCTGGCCACCGGCCGGATCTTCATGGCTGAGGAGGCCAAGAAGCACGGACTCATCGACGAGGTCGGGTACTTCGACCGCGCCATCGCCATCGCCAAGGACCGCGCCCAGATCAAGGACGCCCGCGTGGTCGAGTACATCCAGCCGTTTCGGCTGTTTGACCTCCTGGGCGCCCAGGCCAAAGCCGATACGGTGCTGAACCTCAGCCGCGACAAGCTCGCCGGCCTCGCCGCGCCGCGGATCATGTACCTCTGGACGGGATACTGAGAAAGGCCGAGGGCCGGGGAGCGAGGGCCGGGGGTTCGGGCCCCGGGTGTCAACCCATGGGCGCTTTCGGTCGAGGCTGATGTGCGAATCGCGCGGCCCTCCCGCTGGCTGGCATCCAGAGCGGTTTAAGATTGCGTATTGGCGCGGCGGGTCTGGAGTACCCGCCGCGCAAACACCCTAAGGTTAAGCCCCTTTAACGATCTCGCTCCTCAATCTGCTTGACGGCCTTGGCGGCAGCGTCACGCATGTACGGGTCCGGATCCTTTTGCGCCAGTTCCCTGAGCACAACGAGGGTTTCCGGTGCGCATCGTTGGCCTAGAGAATCAGCCGCATTCATTCGCACGTCGGCATCCGCGTCTCTCAGGGCAGCCAGAAGCAAAGGCGCCGCCCGGGGGTCCTCCACGCAGCCAAGCCCATGGGCGGCGGCGGACCGCCGCATGGGGTCTTTATTGCTCTTAAGGCACGTAAAGAGGACTTGCGCCGGCTCGCGCCCCGGCATTTTAGCCAGGACCCAGCCGGCATTCATGACCAGGATTTCGGAAGTCTCCTTGAGCAGGATGCGGGCAACCGGCGCAATAGCCCGCTGGTCGGGCGCAGACACCAGGGCGCAAAGGGCCTCGCTTCTTATCTCCTCGTCTTCCTGCCGGTTCTCCACGACCGCCAGCAAAGGCTCGATGATACCGGGGTCCTTGGTGTTCCGAAGGGCCCCAATGGCGGCGGACCTTAACTCCTTGTTGCCGTCCTTCAGCATCCGGGCGAGCCAGGGCAGGACGCGGGGACTCTTGATGTCGGCCAGCGTCATGCCCGCCATGTGCCGGGCCTTCTCGCCACCGCTGCGGAAGACCTGCATCAGCGGCTCCACGGCGGGTTCGCCGATTCCCTGGAGGGCGATTGAAGCATTGATGTCAATACTCTCGTCCTTGAGTGCCTCAATGAGCGGGCCGACGGCCGGAGCGCCCAACCGCGCTAACGCATGGCTGGCAGCGGCGTCGGCGCAACCCCAAGCGCCCCCGTCGCCGCGAAAGAGGGCAATCAGGGGCTGGATGGCTCTCGGGTCCCCAATTCTTCCGAGCGCCTCGGCAACGTAGGCCTTGTAGTATCCGTCGCCGCGCTCCAAGGCGCGAATGAGCGGCTCGACGGCCTCCCCGGCCTTCAGTTTCCCGAGCGCCCAAGCCGCATGGGAGGCGGGCTTCCACTCCGGGTCCGGCTGGAGGCCGCAGCGGGAGCCTTGCACCTCGGGGGGAATGCGCATGCGCCTCAGGGCCGCAATCAGGGGCTTGCATGCCCGCGGGTCATGAAGGTCGGCCAGCGCATGTGCCGCACGCACGCGGACGCCCGCGTCCCTGTCCCGCAGGAGCGGGATGACGGCCTCAACGGCAGCGGGGTCGCCTATCTTCCCGAGCGCCACGGCCGCGCCTGCGCGGACGGCCGGGTCCTCGGCCTTGAGGGCGGCGATAAGCGGCGCAACGGCCGCGCGGCCGACCTTGCGGGCATCCACGCGGTCCCACTCGAAGTCCGTAGCGTAATCCAGCGCGCCGAACATGAGCGCGGTTCGCGGCATGTCCTTGCCGTCAGCAAGGGCGGTGCGGAATGCCGCTGCAACCGCCGACTGCACGGCCTCGGCCTGGGCCGCCGCTTCGGCCATGAGGGGCTTCAGTTCCTCCTCCGAGGGGGGCACGCTCGAGCCGTACGAGTCAGCGAACTCGCGCACATGGGCGTAGCCGAGGCTTAAGTCAGCAGTCGCCTGTTTGAGACCATCGGGCTCGGACAGATACGCGTCGATGGCCTCCGCCGCGACGCTCTGGAATTCACGGTCGGCCCCCGCCAGGCCCTCCACGAGCGGTTTGACGGCGGCCGGATCGGGAATATGGCCGAGCGCCCGCGCGGCCAACCGCTTGTCGAAATCCGGGGCCTTGCTCTTCAGCGCCCGAAGAAGCGGTTCCACGGCCCGGCGGTCGCGGAGTTTGCCGAGCGCACTTACCGCGGCGTAGGAAAGACGTTCGTTGCCCAGCGCGGCAATGAGGGGTTCCGCGGCCCGCGGGTCGCCGATGTTGCCAAGCGCCTCGGCCGCAGCGCTGCGAACGACGTAGTCTCCGTGGTTGAGCGCTGCGATGAGCGGCTCCACCGCCGGCGCGCCAGTCCTTACAAGCACCCTTATATTCCGCTCACGCGCCCCATAGTTGTCGAATTCCAGGGCTGCGACAAGGAGACGATTCCTGTCTGCGCCGAGCAGGCAAATCGCATCGCCAAGCGCCTGGGCAAGGTTGGACTCGCCCAGGGCCTCTTTGTAAGCGGACGGTGCGTGTTCTTTCGGCTCGCCGAAGAACGCGTGGTGTATGTGGGTGGCGTTGGTCACCGGCCGACTGAACGTGGCGCCCGGTGCGCTCAGGGTGACGGCGCCGCCGAGGTCCGCCGTGTACGTGACTCGCCCGCTTCCCTGTTCCCGCTCTTGGGAAAGCGTGCCTTTGATGGCGATGGTCAGCGTGGCGTCGGCCTGCCCCTGGTCGCCGCGGATGGGCGTCAGGTTGGCGGCCTTCAGAAGCGCCTCGGCCAGAGCGCCGATCGAGTCCAGTTGCAGGCGTCGGCAATCCTCGTAGTCTTCTTCAATGAGAAGGCGTACGGCTTTGACGTTGCGGAAGACGGGCGGTTGCTCCGCCGCGACGGCTGGCGCGGTGTCTGGTTCTTTCTGCGCCGGCGCAGTGCAGCCTGCTTGCGCGACCAGCATCAAGGCGAGAACTGCGAGGACAAACACACGGCCAACGTGCTCGAAGTCCATGGCTTTTCCCCCATCTTGCAGGACCGGGCCAACACGCGAGCGAGCGCAATCGGGGTTATTCTATGCCGACACATCTGGTTCCGCCAGCAGTATTGGCCCGAACGCGCGCCAGCCGCCTGGCGCCCGCAGGTTCGTGCATTGTTGACACTCCCCCCCAGTCGTCCTAAGATGGTCGCGCTGCAGGGTTCTGAGTGTTTTCGGCGCTTGGGGCGCCTCGTGAAACATCCGAAACACAGCCTGAACACCGCGCGTTCGGCCGAGGCCCTGGCCCGCGCCGAGGCCCTGATGCCGGGCGGGGTGTCAAGCCCCGTGCGGGCCTACCGGGCGGTGGGCGCGAAGCCGGTGTTCATCGCATCGGGCAGCGGCTCGAAAGTCCGCGACGTCGACGGCAACACCTTCATCGACTTCGTGTGCAGTTGGGGCCCGCTGATCCTGGGCCACGCCCATCCCAAGGTGGTCGATGCGGTCCGCAAGGCCCTGGAGGCCGGCTCGTCTTTCGGCGCCCCGACGGTGCGCGAGATCGAACTGGCCGAGCGCATCGCGGCCGCCATGCCCGCCGTCGTGCAACTGCGGTTCGTCAACTCCGGCACCGAGGCCACGATGAGCGCGGTGCGCCTGGCCCGGGCCGCCACCGGCCGGTCGGGCATCATCAAGTTCGAGGGCTGTTACCACGGCCACGTTGATGCGCTGCTGGTCAAGGCAGGCTCGGGCGCGATGACCTTCGGGTCGCCGTCGAGCCCCGGCGTGCCGGCCGAGGTCACGCAGCACACGCGCGTGGCCGCGTTCAACGATCTGGAGAGCGTCGAGCGCATCTTCGAGGTAGCCGCCGAGGCGATCGCCGCCATCCTCGTCGAGCCGGTCGCCGGCAACATGGGCGTCGTGCCGCCCGAGCCGGGGTTCCTTTCGGGCCTGCGTGCCCTGGCCGACAAGCACGGATGCCTGCTCATTTTCGATGAGGTGATGACGGGCTTCCGGGTGGCGCGCGGCGGCGCGGCGGCGCGGTACAACGTGCGGCCGGACCTCGTGACGCTGGGCAAGATTATAGGCGGCGGGCTGCCCGTGGGGGCGTACGGCGGGCGGCGGGACTTGATGCAGCAGGTCTCGCCCGTCGGGCCGGTGTACCAGGCGGGGACGCTTTCCGGGAATCCGCTGGCGATGGCCGCCGGAATTGCTACGCTGGATGCCCTGGCCGAGCCAGGCGTGTATGATTCGCTCGAGGAGAAGTCCCTGCGGCTGGAAGAGGGCCTGGCGGCGGCAGCGGCCAAGACCGGCGCGAAGGCCAGGGTCCAGCGGGCCGGATCGATGCTGACGCTGTTCTTTACGGACGCGCCGGTGACCGACTACGCCTCGGCCGCCCGGTGCGACACGGAGGCGTTCGGGCGGTTTTTCCGCGGGATGCTGTCGCGGGGCGTCTTGCTGCCGCCGAGCCAGTTCGAGGCGTGGTTCGTGAGCCTCGCGCACGGCCGCGAGGACATCGACCGGACCGTTGATGCCGCGCGCGAGGCACTGGCGCGGGGCTAGGTCTTCGGGTCGTTCGGGCGTTACGAAATCGGAGGCACACCATGGCACAGGAAACCAGGCGCGACCAGCCGGTTCGGCTTCTGAACCCCAGCGCGCAGCCGTTCGTGGCAGCGCTCCGGACGTGCAGGTTCTTCGCGGTCATTTTCTTCTGGGTGACGATGGTGTGCGTGCTGGCGTACACGCTGGCGTTTGTCATAACGGAGTGGGCGGGCCTGTACGACGAGTCGTCGCGCGTGCGGGAGGCCATGCAGGTAAAGCAACCCGCCGCCTCGCCCGCGCCGGCCTCCGCGGCCCCCACCGCCCCCGCCGCACCAGCGGCGCCGGCAGGCACCTCGTGCCTCTGGCTGTTCGAGGGCACCGCCGCAGCGGCCCCGCCGCCCGCAGCCAAGCGCCTGCCGGATAAGGAAGGCGCGGGCGAATCGCCGGCCTCCACCCTCCGCAGCGGCCTCGTGCTTCGCAGCGAAGCGTTGCTTCGCAGAGTAGCAAGCGCCGCTGCTGCGGAGGACGGGCCGCCCTCGGGCACGCCGACGTTCTTCGGCATTCCGGCCACGCCGGCCGCCGAGCCCGCCGCAGGAGCGGCGGGGCAGCCCGGGCCGAGGTACCCCGCCGCTCCCGCGGCGGGCTCGATGACGCCGAAAGAACCTCCGCCCGCCGCAACGGCCAAGGAGGGCGAGTCCAGGGGCGAGGCCGTCGCCAAACCCGAGACCCCGCTGCCGGAACGGACGCCCCCCACGCCCGAGGAGCGCCGGGTCCGCGCCGACTATTACTACGACGTGGCAGTCAACATCCTGAAGCCGCTGCGGATCGTGGGCGTCATCTCATCGTTCCTCCTGGGCGTGACGCTCTTTCTGTACCTCCAGATTGCGCTGCTGGGGCGCCTCTCGGGGATCAAGCAACTGACGAGCGCCCTGTTTTTCCTGATCCTCTTTTTCGCCACGGTCCTGCCGTGGGAGAGCATCTTTGAGGGCTTCCGCGTCAACGTGTTCTACGATTTCGCGCGGCTGGTTTCGATCCACGGCGAGCGATTGGCGGGCAACACGGGCGACTTCTGGGAGCAGGCGAAGTACTTCGCACGGTTTTTCGGCCTGCCGCTCGTCAGCCTGTTCCTGCTGGCATGGTCGGGGCTCCAGTTCGCTTCCGGCTACAGCGAGTCCGTTGTAGCGAACGAGTAGGCCCACGAGCCCGACGCGGGAGCGGTCGAGCCCGACGCGGGAGCGTCGGGTTACGTTCGAACGTGCCCCGCGTCTTCCGACGCGGGCTCGGGCGTCTTCCGACGCGGGCTCGGGCTGCTCCCGCAGCGGGTTCGAAGGGGGCGGCGTCATCGAGGAAAAACCATGATTCGTTTCCGGTGCCCGAAGTGCGATGCGCAGATGGAGGTGGACGAGTCGTTCGCCGATCGTGCGGCCCGGTGCCCGACGTGCGGCCATGACCTGCGGGTCCCCAAGACGGGGGAACCGGCCACCCCCTTCAAGGGCGTAGTCCGGCCGACGCGGCCCGGGGCCACGGTCGTCAAGGTCCAGGGCGAGTCCGTGGAGATCGTTCCGCCGACGGACCCGATGGCCCTCATCGCGTTGGCGGCGGTGGGCCTGTCGGTGGTGGCGGCGGTGGGCATCGGCGTGAGCGGCTTCTGGACGCCCCCCTGGGCCGTCGGGATGACCATGGGGGCGCTCCTGGCCCTCCTGGGCGCGATCATCGCCATACCGGCGTATCACGGCATCCGGCGCAGCCGCGGCCGGAAGCGCGGCAAGGCGCTGGCCACGGCGGGCCTGGCCGGCGGCGGAGCACTCTTTCTGGTGTTCCTCGTCGGCGCCATCATCGGGTTCTTCTCGGTCACGTTGAAGCCGCCGTGCGAGGAAAACCTCAAACGCATCTACCTTGCCCTCCGCGCCTATGCCGACAAGCACGAGGGGGCGTTCCCCAAGAGCCTCGAGGTCCTCGCCGCCGAGGGCTGCCTGGACGGCCGCGACTGGCTCACGTGCCCGGCGTACCGTGTGGTCCCCGGCACCGCGACCTATATCCTGACGCCCGACATCAACGTCAAGAACCCGCTCTTCCCGGACAGCATGATGATCGTGAGCGACGGGCCGCCGTACCAGGCCCACCCCGACGGGTTCGTGCGGGCGCTGCTCCTGGGCGGCAAGACCACGAGCGTGCCGGTCGCCGAGTGGCCGAAGTACCAGGAGACGCAGGCGAAGCAATGGAATGACATCCAGAACAAGATCCGCCGCGGCGTCCAGCCGGGCGCGCGGGGTCGCCTGGGCGACCGCCCGGCGGGACCGCCTCCCGCCGCGCCCGCCCCGCCAACTGCGGCCCCGGCCACCGGAGGCAGGCCATGACCGCCGCCCTCGAGCCGAAGGGCAAGCAGGCGGACGGCATTGCGCCGGTCCTGCGGTTTCTCGGCCTGGTCATGTTCCTGCTGCCGATCGCGGGCCTCGTGTTCCACGCGGCCATCTACCTACTGATGTCGCCCGAGTGGATGGCCACCTACCTTCGCGGCACGGCCGGCAAGGTGGTCGTCGGCGTGGCATTCCTCAACCTTGTCGGCAACTGGCTTCATTACCGGCGAACGCGGATGAGCCTGGACGTCTTCTCCCGGATCCTGACCTACCTGTGGATCATCACGATCGTGCTGATGGTGGTCCACCTGACCAAGTCCGCGGCGGTGCAGTAAGCCGCAAGGGAGCGCTGCGCCGGCCCGCCGGTCGGTTCTCCGCCGCCTGACAAGGGCGGGTTTCAACCGCAAAGAGCGCAAAGACCGCAAAGAGAGACCTGAGTAAGAAGAAAAGAGGTTCTCTTTCCTTTGCGCTCTTTGCGTCCTTTGCGGTTGAAACGCCTCTCGACCGGCCCACAGGCTCACTCCAACGACACATGACGCCGGCCGGCCGCACTCGTGCTTCGTAGCGAAGAAGCATCGCTACTTCGCAGAGTAGCAAGACCCGCCGCCGGCCGGCCTGGCGAAATATTGCATCCCGCCTGTCCGCCCGATACAGTCTTCGCATGCCTGCGCGTGAAATCATGCCTGCCGGGGGGCCGGTCTGCGGCTCGATCCGGCCGCCGGGGTCGCGGAGCCTGACGAACCGCGCCCTGGTTGTCGCGGCGCTGGCCGACGGCACGTCCGACCTCGTGGCGGTCGGCCTCTCGGACGACTCTTCTCTCTGCGCCGAGGCCCTGCGCACGCTGGGCATCCCCGTCAGCCTCGATGAGGCCCGCCGCACCCTGCGCGTCGAAGGCTGCGGCGGCCGCGTGCCGCCGGGACCCAGGGAGATCAACACCGGCGATTCCGGCACCGCCACGCGCTTCATGACCGCGCTGGTGGCGGCGGGGTGCGGCCGGTACCGCGTGGACGGAAGCCCCCGCATGCGCGAGCGGCCCATCCAGGACCTCCTGGACGGCCTTGGGGCACTGGGCGTCCGGGCCGAGAGCGAGTGGGGCACAGGCTGCCCGCCGGTAAAGGTCGAGACGCGGGGCCTGGCAGGAGGCAAGGTCCGCGTCGGCGGCGCCGTCTCCAGCCAGTACCTCTCGGGCCTCCTCATGGCCGCGCCGGCCGCGGCCGCGCCGGTCACCGTCGAGGTCGCCGGGGAACTGGTTTCCAAACCATACGTGGACATGACGCTGGCGGTGATGGGCGACTTTGGCATCAAGGTCGCCCGCGAGGGCTATGCCCGCTTCGAGGTCCCCGCCCCGCGGGCCTACCGCGCACGGCGGTACGCCGTGGAGCCGGATGCGTCCAGCGCCAGTTACTTCCTGGCGGCGGCCGCGGCCACCGGCGGGCGAGTCACCATCGAGGGCCTCACGCGCACCAGCACTCAGGGCGACGCGCAGTTTGCCGAGGTCCTCCGCGCCATGGGCTGCCACGTCGAGTGGTCCGATGCGGGCGTGACCGTCGGGGGCCCGGCCGGCCACCTCCAGGGCATCCACGTGGACCTGGGCGCCATGCCAGACATGGTGCTGACGCTGGCGCCGCTGGCCCTTCTGGCCGAAGGGCGCACGAGCATCCGCAACGTGGCGAACCTGCGCGTAAAGGAATCCGACCGCCTGGCGGCCCTGGCGACGGAACTGGCGCGGCTGGGGGCCAAGGTCCAGCAGCACCCGGACGGCTTGACGATCTACCCGCCCGAAACGGTCGTCCCGGCCGAAGTGGCCACCTATAACGACCACCGGGTGGCCATGGGCATGGCGATTGTCGGCCTGCGGGTGTCCGGCATCCGGATTGCCGGCGCCGAGTGCGTTTCGAAGACGTACCCGGAGTTCTTCGAGGACCTGGCTCGCCTGGCCGCAACGTTGTAGTGTTTCGCGCTGCGGCTGACAAGCCTGACACGATCTGCCGCGAGTAAATGGGCCGCGCGGCAGAGTGGTTGTTTTGAACCGCAAAGGACGCAAAGAGCGCAAAGGAAAGATTCGATTCCAAGGAACTGTTTTTGAAAAAAAAGCCTTCTTTGCGTTCTTTGCGGTTAGATAAGCCCCCACCCAACGGCGAAAGCAGAGTCATGCGGGCACTGAACCCGAAACTCGTGTTGGTGCCGGCCCTGACGGCGCTGCTTATGCTCGCCGGCTGCACCAACCCCTTTTCCGGTCCCCTGTGGGGCCAGAAACAGGCCCGCCGCGACGTTTACATGAACCTGATGACCCCCCTTCAGCAGGCCCATTTCCGGTACCTGGAGGCCACCGACAGGCCGGCGAGCCTCAAATTGGCGTACCTCCAGGAGATTGGGGTTTATCAACAATGGGCCGAACAGCCGAAAGATAGACAGGCGGCGATTCTGCGCTGCGAGGTGCTGGAGGGCATGACCCCTCTGGAGGTCCAGATGGCGTGGGGCCTGCCCGACGAGCGGTTGGACGTCGCGGACCCTGCCGAGCGGGCCGCCGGCCACACCAAGACCGTCTGGGAGTACCGCACGCGGGCGCAAAAGGGCGTCGGAGGCAGTTATGAGCGAAGCGTCTGTTACTTTGACGACCGCGTCCTCTGGGTCCGTTTCAACCGTTAGCCGCACCCCCGCGGCACCCCTCGTCGTCCTGGTCCTGACGGAGCGGCCCGAATTTGCCGGCCGGTTCTCCTCGCAACTGGACCCCGCGTGGTTCGAGGTCCGCAAGGCCAAGCCCCGCCAGTGGCTGGACGGCCTGGAGGCCGACGCTGTTCTCATCGACATCCCGGCCGACGACCCCAAGGCGATAGAAAAAGCCCTCGCTGCCGCTTGCCACCTGCACAACGGCTCGGCCGCAGTGGTCGCCGTCGGCGACCGCCTGTCCCGGGCCGAGCGCATCGCCCTGTACCATGCGGGGGTCCTGGCGTGCCTGGCGGCCGAGGATGAGTCCACCCTCCGCAGCGGCAGCGCCGCTGCTGCGGAGGACGGGTCGGAGGAGTTGGCGGCACACCTGGCAAGCCTGGTGACGGCCAGGCGCACCTCCGGCGTGGCAATCGCGCGGCTGCGGGAACACACGCGGAACCTGGACGAGCAACTGCGTCTGGCCCAGCGCCTCCAGATGGACTTCTTGCCGCGGCGGCTGCCCGAAGTGGTCGGCGGCCGCTTTGCCGCACGCATTGAGCCCGCCGCCTGGGTCGCCGGCGACTTCTACGACATCTTCCGCCTGGACGAGCGGCACGTGGGGTTCTACGTGGCCGACGCCGTGGGCCACGGCGTTCCGGCGGCGCTCCTGACGGTCTTCGTCAAGAAGAGCCTCCAGACCAAACGCATCGATGGCAAGCAGTACGAGTTGATACCACCCGAGGAGGCCCTGCGCCTCCTGAACGCCGACCTCCTGTCGGCCGAACTCAAGGAGACGCCGTTCATCACCATGGTCTACGGCGTGTACAACGAGGAAACGCGCCGGTGCTGCTACGCCCGGGCGGGGCACCCCAAGCCGATCCTTCTGGGCCCGCAGGGGTCGCTGGAAACCCTGGAGGGCGACGGGCCCCTGCTGGGCGTCTTCGCGGGGGCCACGTTTGAGGCCCGCGAGCGGCCCCTGGCGCCCGGCGAACGGCTGCTCCTCTACACCGACGGGGCCGAACGCATTGAGGCGGAGCGGCGGGCCAATCCGGCGGCGCTCCTGGAGGTCCTGCGGGCGTCGGCGCTCCTGCCGCTGGAGGCCCTTATCGACTCCGTGTTCGACGCCGTGCACGCGGCGACCGGCGGGCGGCATCTGGCCGACGACGTGACGCTCGTGGCGATGGAACTGACCACGCTGTAGGGCCGCCGCCCAGTACGGGCGGGCGTACTGGCCCGCAGCCAGACTCGCCGCCTGGCGCGGAGCGCGCAATATTTAGCCCCCCGTGAATACACGGGGGGCATTTCGCGCGCCGCCCGGTGCGTAGCGCGCAATATTTAGCCCCCCGTGAATACACGGGGGGCCGACGCGCAGGGAAGCGCCTGCCGTCAGGCCACGGCACGCCTGCCGTGCCAAGGTGGCCGCGCCGCCCCCGGTGTATTCACCGGGGGCTAAATACAGGATGCGGCCGGCGCCCCTGTCGCCCCTTCTACGCCGCTTCGCCCTCGGCCTTCAACTGCTTCTCGGGCGGCTTGAAGAACACCAGGTACGCCACCGCGCACGCCGCCGTCAGCACGCACGGCACCAAGAACACGGCGGTCCAGTTGGTGCCGCCTGCGACGTCGGTAAAGTAACTCAGGACGAACACGCTTATCTGCGTGCCGATCCACATGCCCACGCCCAGCGTCACCAGGGTCAGCAGGCTCTGGGCCGAGGCCCGGATGTCGGAGTGGGCCGCGTTGTTCACGTAAATCTGGCTGGCCACGAAGAAGAACGCGTAGCCAAACCCGTGGAACGCCAGCGACGCCACCACCAGCCATGTGGGCTGCCCAATGGCGAAGATGACGTACCGCAGCGGCCAGGCGATGACGCCCAGCGCCAGCGTCCACCTGAGGCCGATCTTCTTGATGGCGACCGGCAGCAGCCACCACATCGCAATGATCTCGGCCAACTGCGCTATCGTCATGACCATGGGCACGTTGGCCGGCGACATGTGGAGCGACTTGACGAAGAAATCGTTGGTCAGCAGAAAGTAGAACTGGAGTTCCGTGGTCACGATGAACGCGATAGCCAGGAACACCGCGAAGTTCGGGTCTTTCAGCAACTTCAGCGCCCCCAGGAACGCCAACGGGTTCTCAGCCGACTTCTTGGGCGGCGTGCTGGGCAGCGTCAGCGCAAAGAGGCCGTACAGGAGCGAGCACCCGCCCGCCAGGAGGAGCAGGTCGCCCTTCAGGCCGGCGGCCGACGGCGCCCACCACAGGTCCCACAGCCGGCCGAACCACTCGCCCGTCAGGCCGAAGCCGCCCAGTTCCTGGAGGAACGCCGGGTCGCTCAGGTGCCGCCACAGCGTCAGGCCCACGCCCGCCACAATCCACCCCAGCGTGCCGAACACGCGGATCGCGCCGAACTGCCGGTCCGGGTCGGTCAGGTGATGGAACGCCAGCGAGTTCACGAGCGGCAGCGTCGGTGCGTACAGCAGCGTGTAGAAGGCCATGAGGATGAGCATCGTCGTAGAGTCCGTTGTGCGCGCCATCACCAGCAGGAGCACGCCGCCCACCAGGTGCGCGATCGCCAGAAAGTACTGCGTCGGGAACCAGCGGTCGGCGATCTGCCCGCCCACGAACGGCGACACGATGCACGCGAGCCACAGGAGGCCGAACAGGTGGCCCGCGATGCCGGGGCCGAATTTGAGGTCCTCGTTAAAGTAACTGAACCCCACGCTGAACCACGCGCCCCAGACGGCGAACTGAAGAAACATCATGGTGCTCAGGCGAAACCGGGCGTGAAAGGGCATGCTCATGGCTCCGTTACTCCGCTTGCAGGACTTGGAATCAGTCAGCCGCCGCAGCCCACTCTAACCAGCGCCACGCGGGGGTGGAAAGAAAAATCGGGTCGCCTAGCAGTACAGCGCAACTTCGCGCGGCGGGTCTCCCGACCCGCCGCGCAAGACCCTCTGGCGCGGCCGAGAACGCCGCTTTTCGCGCGGTGGGTCAGGAGACCCACCGCGCAAAGAACTTAAGT
>Ga0315291_10004519_pt1 | contig 17704 bp, 13 predicted proteins | sample YL17G12_20_MG_FD_203070 | JGI IMG/M metagenome (GOLD analysis project Ga0315291, IMG submission 203070) | Sediment microbial communities from Yellowstone Lake, YNP, Wyoming, USA - YL17G12_20 | ecosystem: Environmental > Aquatic > Freshwater > Lake > Sediment | place: USA: Wyoming | collected...
CCGGCTGCTTGACACCCTTCGAGATGATGCCGCAGGCGCTAAAGAGGCCCTTTTCCGCCCCGTCGTCCTGGAACCAGAACATACAGGCTCGGTCAACGCCCATCCGAGCAAAGATGAGATAGGAGCGCAACAGGTACTGCGCTTGCTGCACGCGGCTCACCGTGGACGGGCGATCATGTATGGGCACGCCCACTTCCAACGGCGCCCCTTCCGCGCGGTGCGCATCCCAGCCGAACTCCGTGACCCAGACCGGCTTTCCCGGCGCATTAGCGTCCCGCCAGGCCAGCAGGTCGCGCACCGTGGTCAGGTAGGCGCAGGCAGGGTCCTCGGGATGCGTCCGGCGCTCGTTCGGCCATGCCCCCATCATGGCATAGGAATGCACGTTGAGGATGTCCACCAGGTCCCACCAACCCTCGTAGCACTTGATGCTCTTCGAGTAATCGTCGCCCTTCCCCAAGGACAGGTTGGCCGTGGCGACGCGCATGCGGGGGTCGCCCTCTTTCAGGCCCAGAGCCAGCGCGTGCGCGACGGCCGTGAACTGCTCGTCCGAATACTTGCCCGGCTCGTTGCCGAGCTCGGCGACGGTGACGAGGTCCTTGCCCGAAGGCCCGAGGAACCGGGCGAAGACCTTGCCGTACGAATGCGCGCTCTGCTCCGGGGTCACCCATTCCTGCGGCTTGTAGTCGTCCCACATGATGCATGCGTCTATCGTGAAGCCGGCCCTGCGCCAGCCGCCGTACAGGTCCTCCCAGTTGACGCCGTTCGACGCGAACGGATACGCAGGGTCCACGTAGGGCTTGGCCACGTCCAGGTCCCATCTCAGGGGGTGGTAGTTGCGCACAAGGCCGGCCACGGGCGCGTACGTCGGCCCCTTGAAGGGAAAATGCCCGCAGATGCCCATGAAGTCTTTCATCATCGGCCTCTGAGGCGGCGCCTCGGCGCCGGCACATGCCGACCACGGCGCGCACATCAGGGCGATCGCCGACAGCAGCAGCGCACGCACCAGAGCCCCCTCTCTCATTCGACCCGCTCCGCCAGGACCACTTCGAGGATGTCGGAGAGGCGGGCCTTGGCCAGGCAGATGCAGGAGTCGGCCGCGCCGTAATAGACCCAGAGTTCATCCCCCCGCACAAAGCCGCCGGACGGGAAGGCAACGTTCGGTGCATCCCCCGTCTGTTCGTAGGGCTCGCGCGGCGCGAGCATCCAGCGCCGGCCGCGTGCGGTCATTCTGTGCGGCTCCTTCAGGTCCAGCAACGCTGCGCCGAAGCGGTAGATGGGCTGCCGCGCCACTTCCTTCACGCCGTGGTAGATGACCAGCCAGCCTGCTTCCGTCTGGATGGGCGGCAGGCCCGCGCCCACGCGGACGCCGTCCCACCAGGGCCCGCCCCGAGCCGGCACCACAACCTGCGACTTTCCCCAGTAGACCAGGTCCGGCGAGTAGCCGACCCAGACGCTCCCCCCGCCCACGGCCGGCCGGTGGAGCATCGCGTAGAGGCCGCCGAACCGGCGCGGAAAGAGCGCCGCGTCCTTGTCGTCCGGCGGGAAGGCCAGCCCGATGCGCTCCACCGTCTTAAAATCCCGCGTCAGGGCCAGGGCCACGCCCGGCCCGTACTCCGAGAAGGCTGTGTAAGCCAGCCCCCAGGCCTTCAGGTCCTCCATCCACGTGATGCGACAGTCCTCGCAGCCGAACGTTTCGTGCGGGAAGCCTTGCGCCGGGTGAAGGAGCGCCCTGTCCCCCACTTTCCAGCCCGTCACGCCGTCCCTGCTGCGGGCAACCGTCAGGTGCGACCGGCCGGACGTGCTCTCCACGCGCAACAGCAGCACGACTTCGTCCCCGAGGTCCGCCGCGCCGGCGTTGAACACGGCGTTGGCCTGGTAAGGCAAGTCGCGCCTCGAGATGAGCGGGTTCTTCTCGCTGCGCTCGAACAGTTCTGCCATCGCCATCGTCTCCCAGGCCCACAAGGGGCGCACCGGAATGGCCACGGTATCACATCGCGGCAGGCAAGGCAACCGTGCCGCCAGGGGGCCCCCAGCGCATGGGGCCGCAGGGCCCATCGTGTGGGCCCCAGGCGCGGCAGGCTGCCTCGCAGGGGGCAGGCGGGGCAGCGGTCGGGGCAAGCGCAGGCCGGCTAAAGAGGATTTGTGTTGGCCTCAGGGCGTGCTTATAATACTATCGTTCCGTGGAGAGCGCACATGCCCGAAGAGGGCCCCCAGAAGTACGGCAAGTGCAAGGTCGTCAAGCTCCTCGGCCAGGGAGCAACGGCCATGGTGTACCTCGCCAAGCACGAGGGGCTGTACATCTCCGTGGCCGTGAAGGTCCTGCGCAGAAAGCTTTCCGACAAGCGCCCCGAATACGCCGAACGCTTCCTCCGCGAGGCGCGCACAGCAGCCTGGCTGGAGCACCCCAACATAGTCAGGGTCATAGACTGCGGCGTCGAGTCAGGCTACCACTACATGGTCATGGACTACGTGGACGGCCCCAACTGCCTGGAGATGCTGCAAGGGCACCCGCAGGGCCTCTACTGGCAGGAAGCGACGAGGATCGTCCAGCAGGCCGCCGCCGGACTCGCCTACGCAGCCGGGCGCGACGTGGTCCACCGCGACGTCAAGCCGAGCAACATCATGATGGACAGCACCGGCCGCGTGCGCGTGACCGACCTGGGGCTGGCCAAGCTCACCATCAAGGGAATGGTCTCGCTGACCCAGGAACTCCATACGGTCGGCACGCCGAACTACATGAGCCCCGAGCAGATCCGGTCTCCCTCGAAGCTCGACCTGCGGACGGACATCTACTCTCTCGGCGCGACCTTCTACCACCTCGTCACGGGCCAGCCGCCCTACTCGGGCGCGACGCCCATGGAAGTGGTCGCCCACCACCTCAGCTCGCCCCTCGTGCCGCCGGCCCAGGCCAAGTCCAGCCTGCCGCTGGCGCTCTCCTCGGTCATCTGCAAGATGATGGCGAAGTCCCCCGATGAGCGCTACCAGGATTACGAGGCCCTCAACGGCGACCTGGCCAGCCTCCTGGAGGGCAAGCAGACGATGGCAGAGGGCTTTCAGGAGACGGACCTGGGGATCGAGGACGAGAAGGAACTGCGCCGGCTGTTGGACGAACTGGCGGCCGGCGCGGCCACCAGGCTGGAAATGGAACAGCACTCCGCCTCAGCGGCGGCGACGGCGGCGCAGGAGGACAAGGGCTCGACGGAGCTCGACCCGTTCGGCCCCGGCGAGTTCAGCGCCTACGACACCCCGAAGTCCACCGCAGGCGAGAGCACCGCCCTCGCCCAGGCGCTGATGAAACGGAAGCAGACGAACAAGAAACTGGTCGTCGCCCTGTCCGTGATCGGCGGGCTCGTGGTCGCCGGCGTCATTGTCCTGATCCTCATGCTCGTCCTGTGAGCCGTCTGCCGCTGCGCCTCATCGCCATCAGCCGCCTCCTGCGCGCACCCTCACGTTGACAACGCCGTCCTCACCCCCTACAGTGCGGGGCGAACGTCACGGCCTGACGTGAAGGGGCCCGGCGGCGCAGGTAGTGCCACGCCAGTGGGAAGCGCAGTGGAAGCTCTCAGAGCCAGGGCACGCGATCTCATCAGACAGTTCAAGGGCGACGCGTACGCCTTCGGGCCGGGTGCCATCGAGCGCGCGGGCGAGATGGCGGCGCGCATCGGCCGGGAGTTCCTCCTCGTCGCCGGCCGGTCCTCGGCGGCGAACGGGATGGCGGAGGGCCTGAAGGAATCCTTCGCGAGGGCGGGCCTCGCAATCAAGGCCGAGTGTGCAGGCGCCAGGCCGAACTCCCCCGTTGAGGATGCCCAAAGGGTGCGCGACGAGATACTCCGAACCGGCGCGCAGGCCATAGTCGGCCTCGGGGGCGGCAGCCTGATAGACGCCCTCAAAGGGTCCGTCACGCTGGCCTCGTTGGGCGGCACGTGCGAGGCCTACTACGGCGTCGGCAAAGTCACGGCGCGGCTCCAGGAAGCCGGCCGCAGCCTTATCCCCGTCCTGGCGGTGCAGACGGCGAGCGGCTCGGCGGCGCACCTGACAAAGTACGCGAACCTCACCAACATGCGGACCCTCCAGAAGAAGCTGTTCATTGACGCGGCGCTCGTCCCGCCCGTCGCCGTCTTCGATTACCGCGCGACCATCACCGCGCCAGCCGAGCTAACGATGGTGGGCGCCTTCGACGGCATCTGCCACCTGCTGGAGGTCCACTTTGGAACACTCGAAGGACATGCGCAGTCCGGGACGGTCGCCGAGGTCGCCGCGACGGGGCTGGAGCTGATCATGGCGTCCTTGCCGGGCGCCTTGCAGCAGCCGGCGTGTGAGAGGCTCCGCGAGAGCATCGGCCTCGGCACCGACCTGGGCGGCTATGCCATCATGATCGGCAGCACCAACGGGCCGCACCTGAACAGTCTCTCGCTCGTGGACCTGATGGACCACGGGAAGGCCACGGCAGTGCTCACGCCTTACTACACATGCTTCTTTGCGCCGGCCATCGAGGGGAAGCTCCGGCGCGTCGGCCGCATATATCAGGAATATGGCTACATTGACGGCGCTGCGGACCTGGCCAGGCTGCCGGCCCGCGAGTTGGGGGAGGCGGTCGCGCGCGGCATGGTGGAGCTTGCGCGCAGCGTCGGTTTCCCGACGACACTGAACGAAGTGCCCGGGTTTCGCACGGAGCACGTGGCCCGCATGCTCGAAGCAGCCAAGGACCCGGCCCTCTCCTCCAAGCTCGAGGCCATGCCGGTCCCCATGAAGGCGGAGGACGTAGACCGGTACATGCGCCCCATCCTGGAGGCGGCGCGGGCGGGCGACTTCTCGTTGATCGTTCCACCGGACGGGCGACGGTAGCAGGCTGCCTCTTGCAGCGCTGCCCCGTGCAGATTAGCATGGCGCTGGCGGCGGAGGCCGCGACGCACGTAGACGCCGCCAAGCCCGAACCGGTGACCAGGCCCCAGAACCTGAACGCATTCACGGCGAAGGTCTGACACCGGCTCGAGGAGCGTGCATGAAGATCGCGCGCATTGAGAGCTACCTGAGGAACGACATCCCCGTCTGCCGCGTCTACACGGACACCGGCGAGGCCGGCACGGGGCAGTGCTCTACCTACGGCGGGGCCATCACCGTCAAGGTCCTTCACGAGATGCTGGCGCCCATGGTCCTCGGCGGGGATGCGCTGGGGATTGACGCGATCGCCGACAAGGTGATGGACCGGACGATGAAGTTCCCCGGCTCGTTCGTCTGCCGCGCCCTGGCCGGCATTGACACGGCCCTGTGGGACCTGGCGGGTAAGCTGACCGGCCAGCCCGTGGGCAGGCTCCTGGGCGGCCCACTGCGGGACCCTGTGCCGATGTACGCCTCGAGCATGAGCCGCGAGATCAGTCCGGCAGACGAGGCGAGACGGCTCTCGGCGCTTGTGCGCGAACAGGGATTCGGCGCCGTCAAGATACGCATCGGGACCGGTCCCGCCGCGATGATGGGCAGCGATCAGGACATGTACCCGGGCCGCACAGAGGACCTGGTGAAGACGGTGCGTAAGGCGCTCGGTGACGACGTGCGCATCAACGTGGACGCCAACAGCAGCTACACCGCGCACAAGGCGATCCGCGTGGGGCGGATGCTGGAGCAGTTCGGCGTCTTCCACTTCGAGGAGCCCTGCCCTTACCCGGACATTGAGTCCACGCGCGAGGTGGCGGACGCCCTCGACGTCTACGTGGCCGGCGGCGAGCAGGACAACAGCATCCCGCAGTTCCGTCGCATGGTCGCCATGCGCGCGGTGGACATCGTGCAGCCGGACATCCTTTATCTCGGCGGCATCTCGCGGGCCCGGCGCGTGGCCATGCTGGCGCACGAGTCCGGCCTGGCCTGCACGCCGCACGCGGCGAACCGCGCCATGGCGCAGCTCTTCACGCTGCACTTCGCCGCCGCCATGCCCAATTGCCTCTACGAGCAGGAGTGGACGATCGAGTCCACCGCGTGGAGCGACGGCCTGCTCGAGCGGCCCCTGGTGGTAGAAGACGGCGCGGTGAAGATGCCCGACGGCCCCGGCTGGGGCATCGAGGTCAGCCAGGACTGGCTGAAGGGGGCAGAGATGCGCGTATCGGAACTGGAGTAACTCACTGCTCGGAGGCGCTATGCAGACCGCAGCCGATATCATCGCCTTCGTCGAGAGAGCCACCGGACATCCGCTGCACTCGGACGAGGGAGTCCAGCGCGGCCCCGCCGGCAGGTCGGTCGAGCGCGCGTTCGTCTGCTGGATGGCCACGAAGGAAGCCCTGTCCAGGGCCGCTAAGACGGCCGCCGACCTTGTGATCGGCCACGAGAGCCTCTACTACCCGTACGACGCAGTGGTCCGGAAGGACCTGGCGCCCGGTTGGCAGGACTGGCCCGTGAACCACGCCCGCCGGACGCTCCTCGAAGACCACGGCATGACCTTCGCACGGCTGCACGGCAGCTTGGACGAGATCTGCATCTTCGACGAGTTCGCCGCAAGGCTCGGCCTCGAGCAACCGGTGATCGCAGAGGGGGGGCTTGCCAAGGTCTACGCGATCAAGCCGTGCACTCTCGGGGAGTTGGTGGAGCGGGTTACGCGCTGCATGACGATGTCGCCGCTTCGGGTCTCGGCGCCGAACGGGCTCGGCCAGAAGGTCTCGCGCGTGGGGCTGCCCTGGGGCGGGCTCGGCCTCTTCGTGAACGTGGGGTACCAGCAGCACCTGCTCTCGCTCGGCTGCGACGTGCTGATCGCGGGCGAGTCGGACAGCTACGGCTTCCGTTTCTCGGCCGAGTGCGGCGTGCCGATGATCGAGACGAGCCATGAGGACAGCGAGAACGACGGCCTCCGCCGCTTCTGCGAACTGTTGCGCGAGCGCTTCCCGGCGCTCTCGGTCGAGTTCTTCGAGGTCTCCCGCCCATGGTGCTGGACCTAAGAGCCTCTAACGCGCGTCCGGCCTGCCTTGGGCGGCCCCAGGAGAGCGACCTGTAATCAGGCGACGCGTTCCGGCGGCTGGGGGCTCAGGCTCTTTGCATTCGCGTAGGATCGGAGGGATGGAGATGATCGCAGTGTGTCGCGAGCTGGGCGGAGTGGGGGTCGTCGTGTTCCTTGCAGTGGCGTCCGGGTTGTGCTGTGCCCAGGTGGAGAACGCTCCGCCGGAACCGGCCGGCGCACCACTGCCGGCCGCCGCCAAACTGCCGCCGGGCGGAGCGGCGCAGTTTGAGGACGCGCTGGCGGCCTTCGGAGTCGGCTCGGGGACGAGGGGCTCCAGCGAGGTAGTTGCTGCAGAGGGGCCGGGCTTCTCCCGCGCCGTCCGCATCACAACGGCCGAAAGAGGCCAGCCGTGGGACGTGGTGGCCGTAGCGGCGATCCCCCGGCCCGTCGCCCGGGGCGACGTGCTGCTCCTCAGCTTCTGGTCGCGGACGCTGCGCACCAGGGATGAGTCCGGCCAGGGGGTGTTCAGGGCGTCCGTGGGCATGTCGGTGCCGCCCTGGACCAAGTCGCTGGAGCGCACGCTCACCGTCGGGCGCGAGTGGCAGCAGTTCCTCCTGCCGTTCAGGAGCCGCGACTCCTATGCGGCCCGGGGGATGTCCGTCGAGCTGGCAGCCGGGCAGGTCGTGCAGAGCCTGGAGTTCGGCGGCCTAGAGCTGCTCTCTTACGGCGACCGGCTGACGGTCGCCGACCTGCCGCAGACGCGCTCGACGTACGCAGGGCGCGAGCCCGACGCCCCGTGGCGCGCCGCCGCGGAGGAGCGGATACGCCGCCTGCGCATGGCGCCCATCGGCGTCCGCGTCGTGGACGAGGCCGGGAAGCCGGTCGAAGGTGCCCAGGTGCGCGTCCGGATGACGCGCCACGCCTTCCAGTTCGGCTGCGCTGTAGACGCCTGGGAACTCGTGAACGAGGCCGACCCCGGCACCGCGCAGTACCAGCAGAAGCTGCTGGGGATGTTCAACGCCATGTCGTTCGGCAACTGCCTGAAGTGGCCCGCGTGGGCCGGCGACTGGGGCGAGAGGAACAGCCGCGACGTGGCGCTGCGCGGGCTGAAGTGGGTCAAGGAACACGGCCTGACCTTCCGTGGGCACGTGCTCGTGTGGCCCGCCTGGCAGCACCTGCCGCGCTACATGCAGAAGTACAGGGAGCAGCCCGACGCAGCGGCCGTCGAGCGCGACGTCCTTGCGCACATTGACGAAGAGACGGCCGCCACGCGCGGCTACGTCGCCGAGTGGGACGTGATCAACGAGCCCTTCGATAACCACGACCTGATGGACATCTGCGGCCGGCAGGTCATGGTGGACTGGTTCAAGGCTGCCCGTCGGAACCTGCCCGACGCCGGCCTGGCGCTGAACGACTACGGCATCCTCACCCCGCTGGCCGGCGACGTGCACCAGGACGCCTACGAGGAGACCGTCCGCTACCTGCTCGACAACGGAGCGCCCCTCACCGTCCTGGGCTTGCAGGGGCACTTCGGCGGCAGCGTGCCCGGCCCGGAGCGCGTCCTGGCAACGCTCGACCGCTTTGCCAGGCTCGGCCTGCCCATCCGCGTGACGGAGTTCACGATCGGCGGCGACGACGCGGATCTCCAGGCCGACTTCACGCGGGACTTCCTGACGGCCCTGTTCAGCCACCCGTCGGCCGTCGGTTTCCAGTTCTGGGGCTCCGGCCAGTTGTTCACGCGGGACCTTCAGGACAGGCCCATCGGGACTGCCTATCGCGAGCTGGTCCTGGGCCGCTGGTGGACGGACGTCACCGGCAAGACAGACCCGGCAGGGACCTTCTCCGCTGAGGGCTTCCTGGGCAGCTATAAGGTGACTGCGACGCAGGCGGGCAGAAGCGTTGAGCGGGACCTGGAGCTGACCAAGGCGTCCGCGCTTCTGACCATCACCATTCCCACCGAGTAGAGGAACGCCGCAAGGCCGCCCGGGGCAAGCCGCCCGGGCGCTCAGCGCACGGTGGCGTCGGGGTGGGACTGGAGGGGATGGGTGCGGGCCAGGAGGGAGAACAGGTAGGGGTAGGCCGTCTGAAGATGCTCGCAGTAGCGGAGCCACGCCGTCGTCAGCCGCGAGTAGACGCGCACCACGTCCCCCGACAGGTGGTCCACGTCGGTCTTCGGCAGGCCCTCGAAGGACTTCCTCGCCGCCAGCTCCTCCATCAGGTGGAAGATGGCCCAGAGGAGGTCCGTGAACTCCTCATGCTCCAGCAGGTTGGGGTTCGCCAGAAGCGTGAGCAGCAGGTCGTGATGGGCGACCAACACCGCGCGCAGCGCCGCCAAATCCAGCCGCGAGAGGTCCGCCTCGTAGCTGAAGGCGCTCGCAAAGGCCTGCGCCTTCCTGTAGTCGCGCGCCGTCCAACCGGCGTTCACCGATAGGTAGGGCTTCAGTTCCTCCCGGTTCCTGATGCAGCCGGTCAGGCGCCCGAGCAGCTCGCCCCCCAGCTCGCTGAAGAAGAGGCCGATGGGCATGTTCATCTTCCGGAGCATGATGCGCTTCTCGCGCCGACTCAGAAGCCGCTCGATGACGATCACCACCAAGAGCACCTCGAGGGGCAGGAAGCCGAGGTCAATGAGCAGGTAGAAGAGCAGGTTGTGGAGGTCGTGGAAGGCGAGGTAGTTGATCCCGTAGACGGCGGCGGAACACGCGATCAGCGCGGCGCCGACGATGATGAGCCACCGGTGCTGCTTCATGCTCGCCTCTCCGCATCCGGCCCGCCGGCCGTGCTGGCGTCAGGCCAGCGCGCCTCGGAGCACGACCAGGGCGGCGCCTTTGACGAGGGGCAGGACCACCTTCGCCCGGCCGTCCGTCCACTTGCAGCGCAGATGGGTTCCGTGCGGCTCGACCGTCACCATTCTCGGCCTGCGCTCGGTGCGCAGGTCCAGCTCGACGCCCACCAAGGGCTGCGCCTCCTCGATGATGTCGATCGTCTGGCCGCGCCTCTGCGGGCAGTAGTGCAGGAGGCAGACCAGAAGGTCATGCCCCCTGCGCCGGAGCGTCAGCTCGGCCGTGGTGGGGCAGTTGGTGCGGATGATGGGCTCCGGCAGGAACCTGTCCAGCAGGTCGTGCACGGCCTTCTTGTAGACCGTGTAGCCGCTCTCGCGGAAGCCGCGGAAGATCTCGTTCGCCACGTAGGCGACGTTGTCATTCATGACGACGGCGGGCCACTTCGTGTCGGCCCTGACCGGCGCCTGGTGGTGAGAGCAGAAGTGCTCGGCTGTGCGGTTGAAGTAGGGCTCCGCCAGGACGGCCAGCACACGCGCTCCGCGCCGCGCCCGCGCCTGCCACGAGCGCTGGTAGAGCACGAAGCGGTAGTCCCAGAGGAACGATTCGTCAGTCGGGTGCATGTACGCGGGCATGTAAGCGAACGGCTCGGCGCCGGCCACGGGCCACTCGCGCATGCCGAGTCCGCTCGCGCCGCTTGCGATGATCTTGCCGCCGTCCTTGAGGAACCGGCGCACCTTTGCCGCCAGTTCGCCATGCAGGTGAACGTGGTCGGGCAGGATCATGACGCGCACCGGCCAGTCGTCCTCGAAGCCGTCGAAGATGCGGAACGGCGTCTGCCGCTCCAACAGCATGCGCATGGCGCCGGTCTCGGGCACGTTGACCTCTCCCAGCGGGTCTTTAGGGTCGGTGCCGGCCCCTATGAGGATGCCCACCTCATAGACGGCCTCCGAGCCGAGCAACAGCTCCTGGTAAGGCGTGAGCACCCGGAAGGCGCCGGCAAGGAGCTTCGCCGTGTAGGGCTCGACAGCGCCCGTGGGATGAAGCTGGTCGCCGACGGCCGTCTTGACGCCGTATGCGGCGTGGCGGAGGCATTCGTACTCGAGCGCCGCGGGGTTCTTCAGGCCGCCGAAGTCGCCCCAGGCCATGTGGAAGCGCCCCGTGTGCGAGTAGATGTCCATTCCCTTGTGCCCGTAGTAGGCCGCCTGGAGTGGAAAGTGATCGTATCCCCAGCCGCCGGACGGCAAGGATTCGATGCACATCCAGTGCTGATGGCGCAGGAAGCGGTCCGCGCGCAGCTCGGGATTGGCGGAGGGATGCCAGGGGCCGTTGTAATAAAGGGGGATGTCCGGCTTCAGGGAAGCGCCGACGCGCGTCATGCGTTCCATGAAGTGCTCGCGCACGCGGAAGCTGTACCGGCGGCGGTCGTTGCGGTCGGCGGGGTCGAGGCCCTCCTTCCGCATGCCGTCGAGGCACCACTGGCACGAGCAGCCCTCATAGCCGTACATGACGATGTCGAAGAAGATGCGGTCCGGGTCGTAGAGCTCCAGGACCTCGCGGAAGTGCGCCTCGAGGAAATCCACGTACGGCGTGTTGAAGCAGACCCAGCGCCAGCCGGGCTGGTCGGGAGGGACGCCCACGTGCCGCCCGTCGGGATAACGCTGGAGCCACTCGGGATGCTCGCGGGCCGTCACCTCGTCCCAGCCGACGGTGATGTAGAGGAGCGGGCTGACGCCGACGCTGCGGGCAGCGGAGATGATGCCGCCGACGAGGTCCGGATACTGGAGCTGCGGATGAGGCTTGCCCACCTTCGTGGGGTAGTAGCACCAGCCGTGGTGACACCGCGCCTTGGCCGAGCAGCCGTCGGCGCCCGACTCCTTCAGTGCGCGGGCGAACTCACGGGGGTCGAACCTGCTGCCGACGCCGGGGATGTGCTCGCTCGTGTGGAAGTCCATGAACCATTCACGCTTCGCAACGGGCCTCATGGCTGTGTCCTGCCCTTCTTCAGTAGCTGTTGGAAAGCCCCATCCGTGACAAGAGACCGAATGGTACCAGCCGCCGGGCAGGCCGTCAAAGGGCAAACGACGGCAGGGGCCCGCGCCGGGCGGCCGCCTTTTCCGTGGCAGGGGCTTCTGTTATACTAACGCTGCAGCCCGACGGGGCCGTCGCACTGGGCAAAAGAGGGGAAGGGAAGCGTGGCCGCGCAACGGCAAAAGGTCCGCCTGCACTTTCTCATCGCCCTGACGTTGGCGATGCTCGCCTTCGGCGCGAGCAGGATCGTCCGCACGTACAAGCGCGAACAGGTGCGCACCCAGTATGCCGAGACGGAGCGCGAGCTGCACACCTACGCGGCGCAGTTGCTCATGGCGGAGCACAAGCAGCTCGAGAACATGGCCATGGCCGAGCCGGGCAGGATCGGGAGCGACGCCGCCGCCCTGCTCATGCAGGTCCGCTACTACCAGAGCCAGCAGAGCAGCGCCCGAGGGCGGGTCGCGGACGCTTCTGCGAGCGACACGACGAAGATCCTGACCGACATAAGGGAGAACTTCAACAGGCTCCGGGCCGGCGAGCCCGCCGTCTTCCCGAAGGGGCAGGCGTTCCTGCGGGCCTACTACTCCGCCGTGGACGGCACGTTCCAGCCCTATACCCTGTGCCTGCCCAAGAGCTACACCGGTGAGCGGCCCTACCCCCTGATCATCGTCCTGCACGGGCGGATGGGCTTCGAGCCGTTCCAGTGCCTCGGCGCTCCTTATTACGAGGGCGCCATCGCCGTGCAGCCGGAGGGCCGCGGCGCGACCGACTTCATGTACATCGGCGAGGACGACGTGCTCGACGTCCTGGAGGAGGTCTGCACGCTCTACAGCGTGGACACGAGCCGAGTCTACCTTGTCGGGACGTCCATGGGCGCGACGGGCTGCTGGAACCTGGCCGTCCACTACCCGCACCTGTTCGCGGGCATCGTCCCGATCAGCGGCAATGCGGACTACCGGGCGTGGGAGCAAAGGTGGGGCTGGAACGTCGCCGCCTCCCAGTCCCATGAGTGGCTGCGGTCCTTCCTCCATGCCTCGTTGTCGCCCGCTTCCTACGCTGAGAACCTTCAGTACTGTCACATTGCGGCGGTGCACGGCACGGGAGACGAGGTGGTGCCGGTCGAGCATGCCCGGGGCATGGCGTCCAGGCTCCGCGAGCTCGGCTACGCCTTCGAGTACCTCGAGTTCCCGCAGGCGGGCCACGCCGGCATCCCGACCTGGGCCAAGGATTACGCCATGGCCAAGGTCATGGGGCAGCCGCCGGCGAGCACGCCCGCGCGGTTCACCTACAAGACGGCCGACCCGCGGCACGACCGCGCCTGGTGGCTGCGGCTGGACCGGTTGAGCGATCCTGTGCGGTTCGCAACGGCCAGTGCAGAGGCGTCGGACGGCCGCGTCGGAATCAGCACGGAGAACGTCTCGGCGCTGACCGTCCTGCTGAACGACGTGCCGGGCGGCGTGCAGCTCGTCAGCGTGGACGGCGCCGAGTTCGAGCTCGCGAAGCAGCAAGCTGGCCCGGAGCTGCGGCTGGAGAAGTGGGATCGCGCATGGCGCCGCGCGGAGGCCGGCGGCGTCCTCAAGCGCAAGGCCCTGAGCGGCCCCTTCTCCGACGTGTTCCGCGACCCGTTCATGCTGGTCTACGGGACGGCCGGCGAGTCCGATCTCGCGAAGGAGATCAGCCGTCAGGAGGCGCAACGCTTGGCGGACGACTGGGCGCTGCGCTACGGCGAGCCCCCGCGCATGAAGGCGGACTCGGAGGTAGATGCCAACGACATCGGCAGCTGCAGTCTGCTGATCTTCGGGGGGCCCGACGTCAACAAGGTGGCTGCCGAGATAGCCGCCAAGCTTCCTGCGAGCGTGAGCGACGTGGTCACGGTGGGCGACCGGACTTACTCGGGCAACGACGTCGGGCTGATGATCTGCTATCCCAACCCGCTGAACCCCGAGCGGATGATCGCCATGGTGGCCGGCACCACGCCGGCCGCGCTCTATCAGGCATACGAGCGCACGGGGCTCTGGTTCGACTGGGGCGTTTACGACGAGTACAAGTGGTTCGACTACGCAGTCTATGACAACCGCACGGTCGGACCCGAGACGTTCCGCCTGGCGGGCTTCTTCGACAACCAGTGGCAGCTTGCGCCGGGCGGCAGCCCTGCGGGCGGCGGCGCCGCCTGGGTCGGCGATCCGGCCGCGGTGGAGGGCATCCTGCCGCAGGGCTTCCCCCGTTACCGTTCCGCCGCTGAGGTCAGCGGGGGCAGGGCCATGCTCTCCGAGGTCCGCCCGACGGCCATAGACCAGTACCGCGGCGCCGTCGGCTTCGACCGAAGCTACGAGGGACGGGCCATCGAGATCGGGGGTGACACCTTCGACAGGGGACTTGGCGTGAAGGTGCCCTCGGCGGTCTCGTTCGCGCTGGGCGGGCAGTTCCGCCACTTCAGCGCCACCGTCGGACTGGTGCGCGGCGAAGCGCAGGCCCTCTCGCCCGCGCGCATCGCCGCCGAAGGCGTGGTCTTCGAGGTGTGGGGCGACGGCGCCCTCATCGCCGCCAGCCCCACGCTGAGCTGGAGCGAGGCCGACCGCAACCGGACCGCCATCGAGGCGGGCGTGGCGGGCGTGAACGTGCTCACGCTCAAAGCACGGCCGATGAGCGGCGCCACGTGGCTGTACGGCGACTGCGCCTGGGGTGCCCCCACGCTCGCGCGCTAAGAGCCCCTAACAGGACCCCCTGCTGGCTTCGGCAGGCGTGCAGGGCCGACGGAACGTCTCAGCGAAGGGGGCATGCGTCGTTCGAGCAGGACGAGCAACGTTCCGAACGTGCGGTCGGCGCGACTCTCGCGCTGAACGAGGAGAGTACTTTCTTCAGGTCCTTGCTGCCGCAGGCCTCGCACACGGGCCGTTCGTCACTCGCGGCGCGGGTCAGCACTTCGGTCACCTGTCCGCACTTCTTGCAGCGGTACTCTATGAGCGGCATTCGCCAGCACCTTGCTGTTTGGCAGGGGCGGCTTCGCCAGAAGCCGCAGCGGCCAGCACGCCATCATACACGAAGCCAGCTATGGAGTCACGGGAACGCGCGGCGCGGGGCCTTGCGCAGTTCACCCGCCCAGCTGCGCGACGAAGGCCTTGACCTTCGAGGTCGGGGCGCCTTTGGCGACTTCGTTCATCAACAGGCCAAGTACGGCCACCGGCTTCCTGCCGGAGAGTTCCTCCATGTGGCGGAACGTGCGGTCCATGCCCGTCCAGCCGGTGGTCAGGAAGAACGCGACCTTGTGTAACTTATCGGCGTAGCGCGAGATGTAGGTCCTGACCGGCGTGGACATGGTCCAGGCCCAGACCGGCGTTCCGATGACGACGAGATCGTACGCGGCCGCGTCCTTCACGGGCTCATGAATCGTCGTCAGGGCCTTGAGCGTCGCGTCCTTCCCGCTCCGCAGGAAGCCGCCCACCCCGGACCTGCTCTTGGTGTCCACGATCTCTTCGACGTCGCACGGGAGCATCGCCGCGATCGCCTCAGCCACTTTCCGCGTCGTCCCCGTGCGTGAGTAGTAGACGACCAGCGCCTTCTGTGCCATCGCTGCCCCTCCGATAGGGTACGGCCCCCGGGTCTTCACTTGCAGTCTACCCGCCTGCCCAAGCCGGTTCAACGGCGGCCCGCGCCGTACGGCGACGCCGTCCCGTTGCGCAATGTCGCCGACCGGTGTAAGTTCTTGGCGCTCGAACCGCGCGCCGGAAGAGGCGCGCTGGCTGGCCCTTCACAGGAGGTACCCCCGAGGACGGCAAGGCGGCCACGTTCGGCCTCTACTACCTGCTGCGCGATATAGTCGTATCCGTGGCGGCGTTCGGCGGCGCCTTCCTGTGGAAGATAAGCCCCGAGACGAACTTCCTCGCCGCCTTCGCGTTTGGGCTGGCCGGCACGCTCTGGTTCGCCTTCCGCGGCGCCGACCTGTCGGCAGACGCCTTGCGCAAAGGCGCGGCGCACTGACGCCGTCCGTCCCTGCCAGTTCGCTTGTCCGCCCGAAGTATCTTTGGGTACACTCTGCTCGGCGACCGGCCGGGCGTGCATCGCCCCTCCGATCGCCCTGCGCCGTTGAGGACGGTCGCACACACACCAGGCAGAGGCCATAGGCGAGTTGACTGACGGCACTCTCGGAAAGCCGGCGCCTTCCACGCAGAAGGCTATCTGGGACTGGCGCAGCCCTCGAGACTCCGAGGGGCGCGCCGTTCCTGTGTGGCCTCGCCTGCTTCGGATCGTGGTGCTGGCCTGCGCCTTCGGCGGTTTCGCCTGGTGGCGGGGCCACCGCACGGCCGCGGCGGTCCTCGCCGCCTTCGCGCTGGCGAACGTGGTCCTGGCCGTCCTCGCGCCGCGCGCGTTCCACTGGCACGCCGGGCTTTGGGAGAAGCTCGGCCGGGCCGGCGCCTTCGTCATCGGCGCGGTCGCGCTCACGCTCGCCTACTTTCTGCTCTTCACGCCCGCCGCGTTGCTGCTCAGGCTGCTGGGCAGGGAGCCCCTCAAGCTCCGCTTCCCGGGGCCGCAGGGGACCTGCTGGAGCGACGTAGCCGAGCGCAGCCGGTCCGAGGCCGACTACCGAAAGCAGTTCTGAGATGCACATCCTGGGCATCAGCGCCTACTACCACGACTCGGCCGCCTGCCTGGTGCGGGACGGAGAGATCGTCGCTGCCGCGCAGGAGGAGCGCTTCACCCGCAGGAAGCACGACCACTCCTTCCCCACCCACGCCATCCGCTACTGCCTCGCCGAGGGCGGCCTGTCGGGCGACGGCCTGGACGCCGTGGTGTTCTACGAGAAGCCCATCACAAAGTTCGTGCGCATACTCCAGACCTACTTCGCCGTCGCGCCCCGCGGGCTGAGGCCTTTCCGGGAGGCCATCCCTCTCTGGGCGCGCGAGAAGCTGTGGACGCCCTACAAGATCGAGCAGAGCTTGGCCGAAATCCGCGTCCGCATGCCGGAGCGGCTTTACTTCCCCAGCCACCACGAGTCACACGCCGCCAGCGCGTTCCTGCCGTCGCCCTTCGAGAGCGCCGCCATCATCACCACGGACGGCGTCGGCGAGTGGGACACCACCACGATCGGCGTGGGCGAGCAGAACCGCATGCGACTGCTCAAGGAGGTGGGCTTCCCGCACTCCCTCGGGCTCCTGTACTCCGCGTTCACCTACTTCACCGGCTTTCAGGTGCTCGACGGCGAGTACAAGATGATGGGGCTGGCGCCTTACGGCGAGCCGCGCTACGTGGACCGCATCAGGGAGCACGTAGTGGACATCCGCGACGACGGCTCCTTCCGGCTCAACATGGAGTATTTCGGCTACCTTGACAGCCTCAGAATGACGAACCGCCGGTTCGAGCGGCTCTTCGACGGCCCGCCCCTGAAACGCGACGCGCCCGTCACGGCCCGCGAGGCAGACCTGGCCGCTTCCTGCCAGGCAGTCACGGAGGAGATCCTCTCCAAGATGGCCCGTCACGCGGCCGAGATAACGGGCAAGAAGAACCTCTGCCTCGCCGGCGGGGTCGCCCTGAACTGCGTAGCCAACGGCAAGCTCCTGCGAGATGGGCCATTCGACGACATCTGGATCCAGCCGGCAGCGGGGGACGCCGGCGGGGCGCTCGGCGCCGCCCTCTTTGCGTGGCACCAGATCCTTGGGGAGCCGCGCCAGGCCGACGGCGCGACGGACGCGATGCACGGCGCCTGTCTCGGCCCGGCCTTCTCCGACGAGGAGATCGGAGAGTTCCTGTCATCCAGAGGTCACCCCGCCCGGCGGCTCGCGCAGGACGAGTGGGCCCGCGTCATCGCCGGGCTTATCGCAGACGAGAAGGTGGTGGGCCTCTTCCAGGGCCGCATGGAGTGGGGACCACGAGCGCTCGGCAACCGGTCCATCGTTGCGGACGCGCGCTCGCCCCGAATGCAGTCCATCCTGAACCTGAAGATCAAACACCGCGAGTCGTTCCGGCCTTTCGCGCCGTCGGT
>Ga0315291_10004521_pt1 | contig 17704 bp, 16 predicted proteins | sample YL17G12_20_MG_FD_203070 | JGI IMG/M metagenome (GOLD analysis project Ga0315291, IMG submission 203070) | Sediment microbial communities from Yellowstone Lake, YNP, Wyoming, USA - YL17G12_20 | ecosystem: Environmental > Aquatic > Freshwater > Lake > Sediment | place: USA: Wyoming | collected...
TAGCGCGTGCACCTTTCCAATTGCGTTTTTGAGAGGGCTGTGATAGTTTTGTCCTCGCGTTTCATTGTTCCTGATGCACACGGAGAGTCGCCATGGGCCGCGCGAAACAGGTTATCGTAGGCTGCCGCGGAGATGTGCTGTCAGTGATCTATCGGACGCGCGTGCGCGAGGCGCTCAGGGACGCGCACCCGCACGGGGAGTTCGTCGATTTTCGCCAGTCATCCCCCCGGAGACTCGACGCGCGGAAGGCGGCGGCGGTGATGATCCAGCGGCTCGGCAAGGGAGAGATGGACGTCGCCGTGATGGACGCGCGCTGGATACCGCTCCAGCTCGCGGGTACCCTCGAGGTCGGCGCGATCCTCGAGCGCACGAATCCATTCGACGCGCTCATTTCGTGCGAGAGCCTCATTCTCGACGAGCAGCCGGAGAACACGCGCATCGTGGCGGGGGAAGCGGTGAAGCGCGGGCAGCTCCTCTATTACCGGAACGATCTCAGGCTCGTCGAGGGGGACGATGATTTCGAATCGCTTTTCGCCTCGATGAATCGAGGGGCGATCGAAGCCTTCGTGTTTCCGGCCTCGGATGTCGAGACACTCAACCAGCAGGAACACGTCGTGGAGGTGTTCACGACTTCGATATGCACGCCCGTGGCCGGGCAGGGCGCGCTGGCGCTCCTTGCCCGCCGCGACAGGAAGGACGTGCTCTCGATGCTCAGGGATCTGAACGATCCGTCGACCGCGGCGGAAGTCGAGCTCGAACGGATGTTCCTCGCACGCGTGGCGAAGGACGGCAGGGGTCCCGTCGGCGTTCTCGGCAACGTCGAGGGGAACGGATTCGAGATCGAGGCTGCGATCGCCGCGCCCGACGGTTCCGAGAAGATCTCGGGCACCGCGAGCGGCGCCCTCGCCGATCGGTCAAGGATCATTGGAAAGCTCGCGGGCGAGCTCCTCGCCGCGGGAGGGGAAGACATCATCGTGTCGTTCAGGAAACTGCGGGGGAACGGCTGAGGCGATGCTCGACCGGAAAATGATACGGAAGGATCCCGACCGGGTTCGGGAGGGGTTGCGGAAGAAGGGAGCCGCCTTCGATCTCGATGGATTCCTCGCGCTCGACGAGCGTCAGCGCGCCCTCATCCAGGAAACGGAAAGTCTCAAGCGCGAACGCAACGAGGTTTCGCAGGAGATATCCCGCCTCAAAAAGGAAAACAGGGACGCATCCTCGATCCTCGAGCGTATGAAGAAGAATTCGGACCGCATCAAGGAAATCGACGCCGAGCTCAAGGGAATCGCCGAGCGGCTCGAAGAGCTCGCGCTCTTCATGCCGAATCTCCCGCACGATTCCGTTCCGTACGGCACCTGCCCCGAGCACAACGTCGTGCGGAGGCAGTGGGGCACGCTCCCCGAGCGCTCCACCGAGCCGCTCCCGCACTGGGAGATCGGCGAGAAGCTCGGGATCCTCGACCTCGCCGCGGGGAGCAGCCTGGGCGGACGCGGATTTGTGGTGCTGCGCGGGGACGGCTCGCTCCTGTCACGCGCGCTCATCACGCTCATGCTGGACATACACCGCACGCAGGGGTACGAGGAGATCTCGGTCCCCTACCTGGTGACCCGCGCGTGCATGGTCGGGACGGGACAGCTCCCGAAGCTCGCCGAGGACATGTACGCGAGCGAGAAAGACGATCTCTTCCTCATCCCGACCGCCGAGGTGCCGCTCACGAACATGTACCGCGAATCGATTCTCGACGGGGCGCGTCTCCCCGTGAAGCTCACCGCCGCGAGTCCCTGTTTCCGGCGCGAGGCGGGAAGTTACGGCCAGGAGACGAGAGGGCTCGTGCGGGTGCACCAGTTCGACAAGGTCGAGATGGTGAAGCTCTCGCTCCCCGAAGCGTCGTACGAGGAGCTCGAATCTCTCACGAGCGATGCGACCGCGATCCTCGAGGCGCTCGAGATCCCGTACCGCGTCATAGAGCTCTGCACGATGGACCTGAGCTTCGGCGCGGCGAAGTGCTACGATCTCGAGACGTACGCTCCCGGGATGGGGCGGTGGCTCGAGGTTTCCTCCTGCAGCAATTTTGAGGACTTCCAGGCGCGTCGGGCAAACATCCGGTTCAAGCGGCGGCCGAACGAAAAGCCCGAATTCGTGCACACGCTGAACGGCTCCGGGCTCGCGCTCCCGCGGGTCATCGCGACGATTCTCGAGCTCAACCAGACGCCGACCGGCAAGGTCCGTATCCCCACAGCCCTCGTCCCCTACATGGGGGGCAGGGAGTACCTCGAGGCCTGAATCGATCATGAGGGCGCCACGTAATCTGCCATTTCTTCTCACGGTCTACCTCATTGCGGGCAGCATTGTAATTGTCGCCTTTGCAGTCATTTACAATAATAGTCTAATAAGAAAGATGAATGAGCAGTCGGAACGGACGACCCGCATTTTCTCTTACTTTATCGGGCTCGAGCTCAAGCAGCTCGCGGAAGCCGACGAGAGCCGGGATAGGTTCATACGCGAAGTGCGGAACTCGATAGACGTTCCTTACATCATAACCGATGTGACGGGAAGACCCATGCTCTGGAGTAAGATCGGGATCCCGTACCTGCGCGATGACGAATACGGGCGTCTTCTCGATTTCGATCCCGCATCCCCGAACGATCCGCTGCTCGAGAGTGTTCTGAGGAAAGCCCGTGTCTTCGATCGCGAGAACGAGCCGATACCGATCGAGACCGAGCAGTACCGATTCAGGCTCCACTACGGGGCTTCCGCGCTCTCGCGGGAGCTCGCCGTCGCGCCGTACGTCCAGCTCGGGGTTCTCGTCATCTTCATGCTTTTCGGGTTCCTCGGTTTCCGCGCGGTGAAGATCGGCGAGCAGCGCTCGATCTGGGTTGGCATGGCGAAGGAGACCGCGCATCAGCTCGGCACGCCGCTCTCTTCGGTCATGGGCTGGCTTTCGCTGATCCGGGATGAGATGGCGGCGACGGGGACCTCGGAGAAGCTCGCCTCCGCGATCGGCGAGGTCTCGGTCGATATCGACCGGCTGAGCAAGATATCCGCGCGATTCAGCAAGATCGGCTCCGCCCCGAAGCTTGAGTTCCAGGAGCTCGTCCCGATCGTCGAGGAGACGGTCGGCTACTTCGAGCGCAGGCGCCCCACGCTCAGGATCAATTCGACGATCACCACCGAGTTCGAGGAGCTCCCCCTCATCCGGTGCAGCAGGGAGCTCATCGGCTGGGTTCTCGAGAATATGATCAAGAACGCCCTCGACGCGATTGCGGGGGACGAGGGGAAGATTCATATTCAATGCAGGATGAACGAACGGGAGAAGCGCGTCGAAATCCTCTTCAGCGACAACGGGAAGGGGATGAGCCCGGGCGTGCGCAAACGCGTGTTCTCCCCCGGCTTCACGACGAAGAGCCGCGGATGGGGCCTCGGGCTCTCTCTCGTGAAGCGCATCGTGGAAGAGATGCACGGCGGCTCGATCAGGGTGCTTCAGACGCAGCCGGGGAAAGGGACGACGTTTCTCATCACGTTCCCCGTGGACTGAAGGGACGCCGCGGACGAGGTCGCATGGCGAAGGAAAAGAAAATTCTCTGGGTCGACGACGAAATCGATCTCCTCGCCTCCCACATCATGTTTCTCGAGGAGAAGGGCTATGTGGTCACGCCCGCCTCGAGCGGCGATGAGGGCGTTTCCGCGATCAGGGCGGCCCGGTTCGACCTCATCCTCCTCGACGAGACGATGCCCGGCAAGAGCGGGCTCGAAACGCTCCAGGAGATCAAGGAGATCGATTCGAACCTGCCCGTCATCATGATAACGAAGAACGAGGCCGAGGATCTCGTCGAGCAGGCGATCGGCATGAAAATCGACGATTACCTCCTCAAGCCCGTGAACCCGCTCCAGATCTATTCGGCCGCCAAGCGTATCCTCGACGCGCACCGCATCCAGGAGAGCGTTCTCAGCAAGGACTACCTCCAGGTGTACCAGAGGATCGAAGAGAGCCTCCACGCCTCCCCCGATTGGCGCGAGTGGATCAGGATCCACCAGGAGATCTCGTTCTGGGACGTCGAGTTCGACCGGTTCAGCGATACGGGGCTCGAGCAGACGCAGCAGGACCTCAAGAAGAAATTGAACATCGATTTCGCGCGCTATATCGAACGCGTTTACCGCGACTGGATTCACGGCGCGGAGCGTCCTCCCCTGAGCGTCGACGTGTTCGGTCGCTACGTTTTCCCGCACCTCAAGGAGAAAAAGAAAGTCTACTTCATCCTTATCGACTGCATGCGGTACGATCAGTGGCTCAAGATCGAGGATCTTCTCGCGCCCTTCTACACGATTGAACGGGAGTGCTATTATTCGATTCTCCCGACCGCGACCCCGTACGCCCGGAACGCAATCTTCGCCGGCGCGTTTCCGGCCGAAATCCAGAAGCGGAACCCCGCGCAATGGCTCGAGCGCTCGAAAGATGAGCTCAGCAAGAACCGGTTCGAGCAGAGTTTCATGCAGGAGCAGCTCGCGCGCTCGGGACTGGGCAGGCTCACCTCGAAGTACATCAAGATATACGAGATAGAGGAAGCGAACGAGATCAGAAAGCAGGTGGACAGCTACCGCGGCATCGACTTCGTCGCCATGGTGTTCAACTTTCTCGACATCCTCGCGCACGGGCGCAGCCAGAGCGACATCCTCCAGGAAATCGCCCCCGATGAGAGCGCATTCCGGTCCCTTATGCGGTCGTGGTTCATCCACTCGGCGCTCTTCGAGATTCTCCAGAGGATCTCGAAGCACGGCGCGACCGTGATCATCACGACCGATCACGGCTCAATCCTCGGGGCGCGGGCGAGCCTCGTGCACGGGAACCGCGACACCTCGACGAACCTCCGGTACAAATTCGGCGAGAACATCAACGGCGATCCGCGGCAGACGCTCCTCATCCGCAAGCCCCTCGAGTTCAAGCTGCCCGCCGAGGGCCCCTCGAAGAACTACATTCTCGCCAAGGAGAACTTCTACTTCGTCTATCCGACCAAGTTCCACGAATACGAGCGGCAATACCTGGGGACGTTTCAGCACGGAGGCATTTCGCTCGAGGAGATGATCATTCCGAGCGTCACCCTGAAGCCGAGGTAACGCATGAACGCGCATCCCGCCCGACGGAAGGCGAAGGCGTCGGACGTTGACGCGTCGCGGCGCCTCGGGAGTTTCGAGGGGCCGAGGCGAGGGATTGTTCTCTCGAGCGACGCCCCGGAACGGACGCTCGAAATCGGGCGCTCGATCGGGGCGCTGCTCCCCGAGGGCGCCGTGCTCTCGCTCGAGGGGGGCCTCGGTGCGGGGAAGACCCTCATCGCGAAAGGGATCTGCGCGGGGCTCGGCGTTTCCGACGAGGTTCTCAGCCCGAGCTTCATCCTCGCCGAGGAATACGCGGGAGTGTTCCCCGTGTTTCATTTCGATCTCTACCGGCTCGACAGCGTCGACGAGGTCGTCCGCATCGGACTCTTCGATGCGATCGACGGCCGCAATGTCGTGATCGTCGAATGGGGGGACCGGCTCCCCTCGGGGGCGCTCGGCGCCGACGTCCGGATCGTCATGGAGATCGCCGGGGAGAGGAGTCGCACGATGACGATCGAGGGCGGCGAGGGTTTTATCGTCAAGCTCGAAGGGGGCTCCGCGTGAACGCAACGCCGCTCATCCTCGCGCTCGATACGTCGCACCAGCGGGGGAGCGTGGCGGTGAGCCGCGGCGAGGAGGTTCTCTCCGAGATCCTCTTCGATGCGAGCGACACGCATTCGGCGACGCTGCTTCCGTCCGTCGATGCATGTCTCGCCTCGGCGAAGGTATCGCTTCGCGACGTCGATCTGATCGCGGTCGTATCGGGTCCCGGGAGTTTCACCGGTCTCCGGATCGGGCTCGCGACGGTCAAGGCGTTCGCCGCGGTGCGGCGCATCCCGGTCGTTCCCGTGGAAAGCTGCGCCGTGCTTGCGGCGGCGTTTCCCTTTGCCGCGCATCCCGTTTTTCCCCTCATAGACGCCCGCCGCGGCGAGGTGTACGGGGCGCTCTACGGAACCGAGGGGGGCTCTCCGCGCGAGATCGCGCCGCTTTTTTCGGCGAAGCCCGAAACGCTCGGGCGGTTTCTCGAGACGCGTTCGATCACGGGCCCGGTCATTCTGTGCGGTACGGGCATGCTCCGGCACCGCGCCGTTCTCGAAGCTCTCATGCCGGCGGGAAGCTTTTTCGCCGGCGGGCGGTGGACCCTGCCGTCGGCATCGCTCTGCGCGCACGTGGCGCTCGCCCGCGTGCCTCTCCTCTACGAGGAACTCTTCAGACTCGAGCCGCTCTACATCCGTCCGCCCGATGCCCGTCTCCCCGATACGGCGCGCCCGAAAGCCCGCGGGGGTGGCCGCGGGTGACGGATTGGAAGATCCGCGAGATGGGCGAGAGCGATATCGCACGCGTGATGGAGATCGAACGCGCGAGCTTCATCACGCCGTGGACTGAAGGGATGTTCAGATCCCAGCTCCGGTTCAAGGATGATGCGATCAATCTCGTTCTCGGCGAGGAAGAGACGATCATCGGCTACGCGGCGGCGTGGATCGCCTACGATGAGATGCACCTCCTCAGCATCGCCGTCATGCCGGAGCGGCGCAGGCACGGGTTCGGCGACACGATCCTCGATGAGGTCATGAAACGGGGGAAGGTGCGGGGCGCCGCACGGGTGATTCTCGAGGTTCGGGAAGGAAACGCGGCAGCGCGCACATTCTATCTGACGCGCGGTTTCCTGGAAATCGGGAAACGGCGCAGGTACTACAGCGATACGGGGGAAGATGCGATCGTCATGGAACGCGTATTCGACGAGTGAGGAGCTTCGCGCCATCCGCGGCGCGGCGGCGGATGCGGTCATACTGGGGAGCGGTCTCGCCGGGCTCGCGGATGCGCTCGACACTCTCGCGCGGATTCCCTATGCGCGGATCCCTGGTTTCGGCGCGCCGTCCGTCGATGGGCATCCCGGCTTCGTTTCGTTGAACCGGATCGCGGGGGAACCGGTGCTCATTCTCGCGGGGAGGTTCCATGCGTACGAGGGGACCGGGGTGGCCGGGCTGGCCTCTCCCGTCGCGCTCGCCGCGTATGCCGGCTGCGCGCGTATCGTCGTGACGCAGGCCGCGGGAAGCCTCACGCGGCGGATTTCCCCCGGAACATGGATGCTCGCCACCGATGCCGTTTCGCTTCCGGCGAGGCTCGTCTCCGGTCTCAACCGGGCGCCGTATCCAAGTGACGATTCCCGGCTCGGACGGCGCGGTGCCGCGAGTATCGTGTCGGAACGGCTTTCTTCGGCGCTCCGCGATGCGGCGCGCGCGGCGCGTGTTCCGCTCGCCGACGGGGTGCTCTGCTGGACGAGCGGTCCCACGTACGAGACGGCGGCTGAGGCGCGGGCCGCGGCGATCGCCGGGGCGGACGCGGCGACGATGTCCTCGTTCCCCGAGCTCCTCGCCGCACAGAGTCTTCGCATGGAAGCCGCGTGCCTCAGCTGGATCACAAATTACACCGCGCATATATCGGGAGGGCGGACCGATCACGCCCACGTCGTCGAAATGGGCGAGGCGGGAGCGCCGATGCTCGGCGCGATACTCGCCGCGCTCTTTCGCGCCCGCCGCGCCGAGTGAAAAAAGCTCTTCGTACCGCCCGGCGTAATGAGATACCATCGCTCTGATTTACAGGCGATTGCACGGGCGCCTCGCGGATCCCACAAGGTGCTCGGACGCGCCGAACGTCGAGGGAAAAGCCACGGGCATGCGTGTGAAAAAAACGGCTTCGCTGCGGGAAGAGGCGCCGTTTCGGCATCTCTCGTATCTCGCCTCGCTCAAGCCGTCCCGGATGAACCTGAGCCTGACGAACATCGCGGCGGTTCTCGCGCGAATGGGCAACCCGGAGAGGCGCTATCCGGCGATTATCGTCGCCGGCACGAACGGCAAAGGTTCCGTGACCACGTATGTGTCCTCGGCGCTCCGCGAGATGGGGCTCGTCGTCGGCGCCTACTATTCGCCGCACCTGTTCCGCCTGCACGAACGCATTCGCGTCGGCGGCCTCGAGATATCCTCTCGCGAGCTCGATGAGCTCATCGGGAGCGTGCGGGCTCTGTCGCGCGGCATCCCCCTGACCTATTTCGAGATGCTCACCGCGGTCGCCGCCCGGCACTTTCTCGAGAAGCGCGTCGATGCGGCCGTATTCGAAGTGGGGCTCGGTGGGCGTCTCGATGCGACGAATCTCGTCAATGCCGTCGTGACCGTGATAACGGGGATATCGCACGATCACCGCGAGCATCTCGGGCGGACGAAGTACCGCATCCTTGCCGAGAAACTCGGGATCGTCCGCTCGTCCGCACCCCTCGTCGCGAACCTCGCGCCGCGCGTTCTCGTCGCGCAGGCCGCCTCCCATTGCGCGCGCTCGGGGGCGCCGTTTCATTCGGTCCGTGATGAGGTGGCGAGCTCCCTCGTCGCGCTCGAACCGGAGCGGATGACCGTGCGGGTGCGCACCCCGCGCCGCGATTACGGCGTCCTCGAAACGAGGATGATCGGGCCGGCGCAGACGGGCAATATGGCGACGGCGGTGAGGACGATCGAGATGCTCGAGGAGGCGGGGTTCGTCCGGTGCGTCGACGGGGAGGCGCTCGGGAAGGGGTTCGCGAGCGCCTTTCTCGCGGGGCGCTTCCAGAGCGTTTCGCGATCCCCGCGCGTCGTCCTCGATGTCTCGCACAACGAGGAATCTTTTCTCGCGGCGCTCGCTACGCTGCGGCGCGTTTCGCCGCGGGAGCGCTCGGCGATCGTGTTCGGCGCGCTCGCGCACAAGGAGCTCGGGCGCTTTCCGGCACGCGCCGTCAAGGCGGTGCGCGATATCATCGTCACGCCGCTCGCGGATCCCCGGAGCGCATCGGGCGCTCACCTCGCCGGCGTCTTCGGCGATGAGCGGCGGAAGGCCCGGGGCGAACGGGCGGCCGTGCACGTCGCACGCGGCGTCGGGGACGCCATCCGTGAAGCGCGGCGGCGCGCCGCGAGCGATGACACGATCCTGATCATGGGTTCGCACGTCACGGTCGAAGAGGCCGCACCATTTCTCTGATGGAAGGAATTCGTATGACTCTCGTGCTCGGTGTCGACATCGGCGGAACGGATATCAAGCTCGGGCTCGTGACGGAGGAGGGGGAGATACGCGCTTCGGGAAAGATCCCGACGGAGCCAGCCCGGGGCCCCGAAGAGGCCGCGGCGCGCGCAGCCGCGTGGCTCGCGGAGCATGGGCGCGGCGCCGGGCCGGTCGTCGCGGCCGGCGTCGACTGTGCGGGGCTCATCGACGGCGAGTGCGGGTTCCTGCATACCTCTCCGAACCTGGCGGGATGGGACGACGTTCCCCTGCGATCGCTTTTCGAGAGGGCGCTCGGCTGCCCCGTGATCGTCGAGAACGACGCCAACGCCGCCGCGTATGGGGAATGGGCGAGAGGGGCGGGAGCGGGGATGAGGAATTTCGTGTGCCTCACCCTCGGCACCGGAGTCGGGGGAGGCATCGTTCTGAACGGCGCGCTCTACCGCGGTTCTTCCGGTTTCGCGGGAGAGATCGGGCACACGGTCATCCTCGCCGGCGGTCCCCCGTGCACGTGCGGAAATCGCGGCTGTCTCGAGGCGATGATCAGCGCAAAGGCGATCATCGCGCGCGCGCTCGAAATGCTCCGCTCGGCGGGGGAGAGGCGGCCCGGTTGGGACGGCGCGCTCACCGTCGAGATGCTGTCGCACGCCGCCGCGGCCGGGGATGCAATCGCCGTCGCGGCGCTCGCGGAGACGGGGCGGTATCTCGGCATCGGGCTCACGAACGTCGTCCATATCCTGGCGCCCGAGGCGATCGCGGTCGGGGGCGGAGTCGCGGGCGCGGGGGATTTTATCCTTGATCCCGCACGCGCGACGCTGCGAGATTGTGTTATGGACGAGGCGATGGCCTCCGTCAGGATCGTCCCCGCGATGCTCGGCAACAAGGCGTCCTTCATCGGCGTCTCGCTCCTCGCCCTGGCCAAGGCGAACGAGCGGCCATGAGCGGTGAGCTGAAAGCTACGTCATCCGGAGCGGGCCGTGCGCGCCCGCATGCGGTAAGGTCGGAATGAAGCACTACGCGCTCGTGTTCCTTTCCGCGCTGTGCCTGTTCGCCGTCTTCGGCGGACCCGAGGCCAGATCGCAGGGGGAGACCGCTCCCGCGGACTCGGCGGTCTACCGCGTGTCGTCGTCGAGCCTCCGGTGGACCATCGAGGACGGAGAGCGCGTCGTGTACCTCGAGGGCGGCGTGCGGATCGATCATGAAACGACGACGATCACGAGCCTGCGCGGCAAGCACTACCCCAACCGGCGCTACATCGTCCTCTACGACAGCGTGCGCGTCGTGGACGGCCCGGCGGAGATGACGGGGGACGTCGGGGAGTATTTCGGCGAGACGAATACCGTGGGGCTCGACGGGCACGTGCGGTTCATCGAACGCGGGTGGAAGGTCCGCTGCGATCGCGCGAAGTACAATCGGGAGACGAGGATCGCGCGCTTCACCGGCAACGTGAGCATCGCCGACAGCACGCGCACGATGTACGCGGACACGGTCGTCTACAACCGCGACCGGGAGATCGCCGATGCGACCGGCAGGGTCGTCATCATCGACGACGTCGAGGATTATTCCATCGCGGGCAAGCATATCCGCTTCGACCGCCGCGGGAGGACGGCGGTCGCCGATGCGAATCCCATTCTCACCTTCGATCTGAAAAGCGAGGAAACGGGAACGGTCGTGAGCCGCACGATGCGCTTCGACGTCGATCGCACGATCGGCATCGCCGAGGGAGACGTGCAGATGGTGAAGGGTCAAACACGCGCGCACTGCGATTCGGCGACCATCTACGACGCCGAGGGCCGTGCCGAGCTCACCGGCACGCCGAAGGCGACAAACGGCTCCTCCTCCATGAGCGGGAAACGGATGCTCCTGTGGTACAACGAGGACGAGGTAGAGCGCATCGAACTGCCCGAGACGGGGCGGCTGGCGGAATCGCCGAAGGCGGGCTCCCCCTGGACGGAGGATTCCTGGATCGAAGGGGATTCGATCGCCGTCTATCTTTCCCGCGAGAAGGTGGACTCGGCCAATATCCTGAGAAACGCACGGGCGATGTATTATCCGGTGGAGGGGGAGGCGAACAAGGTTTCGAACAGCTACTCGACCGGGAACAAGATGTGCTTCGTCTTCAAGGATGCCGTGCTGGATCATATCCGGATTTCGGGCGCGTCCACGGGGCTCTACAAGTACGTAAACCTCGCCCCCCGCGAGACCATCGACAGTCTCGCCGCGACGCTCGACAGCACGCTCGCGTACAAGAGCTTCGCCCGCTCGAGCGAACGCGTCCGATACAACGCCGACAAGATCGAGTATTTCGCGAGCTCCGAAAACGTCCTTCTTCACGGGCATGCGTTTCTCAAGTACCAGAACTCGAGCCTCGAAGCGAAGCGGATCGATTTCAACTCGCGCCTCAACCTCCTCGAGGCGACGGGGGATCCCGTGCTCGAGGAGGATGAGCAGCGGATGTTCGGGACCGATATGGGGTACGACCTCGATACCGAGGGGGGTGTGATCGTCGAGGGCTCGACGAAGTACGGCGAGGGATATTACCAGGGGAAAGACATCTTCAAGGTGGGCAGGGACGTTCTCAAGGTCTACCGCTCGACCTACACGACGTGCGATCTCACGCATCCCCACTACTCGTTCCACGCGGATAAGATGAAGGTCTACATCGACGACAAGATCGTCTCGGGTCCCATTTTCCTCTACATCGGGAAGATTCCGGTCTTCTACCTCCCCTTCATGGTCAACTCGCTCCACCATGCGCGGAGCTCCGGTTTTCTCAAGCCCAACTTCGATATCGGGATTGGAAGCCGCGAGGGGCGATTCGTTCAGGGCCTCGGCTACTACTGGGCGACGAACGACTACACCGATTTTCTCCTCACGGGGGATTTCAACGAGCGGCGAAGCGTCCGGCTGCACCTCGTCAATAACTACGTGGTGCGATACGTCCTGAACGGCGACGCCCGCCTCGACTTCGTGCGCGACTTTGGGTCAAAGGCGAACAAGTACAACAAGACGAACGAATGGATGATCGAATCAGCACATTCGCAGACCTTCTCGCCGTCGGCGAGCTTCACGAGCCACCTCAAGTTCGTGAGCTCCGACAACGCCCAGCAATCGATCAACCAGTCGCAGGACATCGAACGCTTCATCGACCGGAGAGTCTATTCGAGCGCGAGCTACCGCAAGGCGTGGGGAGGAACGAGTCTCAGTCTCTCGGCGCGCCGCGATCAGAAGCTCAGCGTGAAGCTGCCGACCGAGGCGCGCATCTCGTCGACGTTGCCCTCGTTCTCGCTCAACTTCCCGCAGCGATCGCTCTGGTTCGGCGCGAAGCACCCGAAAGGGCAGCAGGGCCTGTGGGAGCGCGGTTTGGGGAGCGTTCTGTTCACGCCGCGGATATCGGCGATACGGAACAGCGAGGAGAGCATCGCCCGGAAATTCTCCACGGGATCCACCGGATATAACATGGGCTTCAGCCGGCAGGCGCGTCTCGGTTTTATCGGGATCAGTCCGAGTGTCGGAATGGGGTGGTCCTACTACAAGGTGCTCGAGTACAAGGTGAACGAGAAGTACGATAGCCTCTATCCTCCCTCGACGCGGCCCCGTGATCGCAACGAAATCTCGATGAATTTCGGCGCGGAGTTGGGCACGAAGGTGTATGGGACCGTGTATCCGCGGATCGGCTCGCTCGTCGCGGTCCGCCACACGATCACGCCGAGCGTGCGGTACGGATTCACGCCGAAGCTGACCGAGTCCCAGCGCAGGTCGCAATCCGTGCAGTGGTCGCTCGACAACTCGATCGATCTCAAGGTCAAGAAAGGCGAGCAGGAGGTCAAATCGAACGACGTCTTCGCCTGGTACCTGGGCGGGAGCTACAATCCTGAGCTTCCCGCCGACCGGGCCTTCTCGGATATCGGGAGCACGACGCGGCTTCGCCTCGGAAGCCTCATGTCGTTCAACCTCAACAACCGGTACGCCACGTACCGGGGGAGAATCGTGTCGACCGATTTCAGCATGGACCTCAATCTGAGGGGAGCGCTGCAGTACCCGGCGACGTGGGCCGTCCCGCAGCGGGAACGGATCGTCGCCGCCGAGGAAGAGAAAACGCCGAAAGAAACGCCGCGCGACGCAGTCGGGGCGGGGAGCCCACGCGGCGCAGGGGGCTGGTCGCTCGCCGTCGGATACAACTACGGCTCGTCGGGAGAGGGAGCATACCGCACGAAGCGGAGCAACGTGCGGTACAACGCCAGCGCGCAGCTCTCGCAGGGGTGGCGGCTGTCCTTCAGCGGCTATTACAACATCGATGCGCGAAATTTCACCCAGCAGTCGTACAGTCTCGTGCGCGATCTCCATTGCTGGCAGGCGAGCTTCACGCACGAGCAGACCGGCACCGATTGGAAATACTACTTCGAAATCAGAATCAAGGCGCACCCCGAGATCAAGTACGAGCGTGGAACGCGAGCGGTCCAGTCGTACCTCGGCGGGGCGTACCCGTCGAGCGGGTACTGAAATCCGCTCCTCGAGCCCCCGGGACGAATCCCAAAAAATCTTGTATCCGCGCCGAAAAATCGTGATAAAACTATTGACAAGATTCGGAACGGGCGGTAGGGTGGCGCTAAATCCACTGTCAGGTAAAGGAGGTGAAACATGAACAAGACCGAATTGATCGATAAGGTCGCGAAAAAGACCGGCCTTACCCTGAAGGATACACGGGGGGTTATCGAGGCGATTTTCAGCACTTCTCTGAAGGAAGGCATCCTCGCTGGAGAGCTCGCAGCCGGCAGAAAGGTCCAGATTACCGGCTTCGGAACCTTCATGCAGCGCAAGAGAAAGAAACGCATGGGACGCAATCCGCAGACCGGCGAAGCGATCACGATTCCGGCGACGAAATTCCCGGCGTTCTCTGCCGGTAAGGCGCTCAAGACTCGTATCGCGAAGTAAGAAGGGTTTGACCCCGGGGCAAAGAGAGTCGGCTTTCTTTGCCCTTTTTCTTGCCCGCTCCCGAGGATCGTGTGCCGGGCGCATCGCGGGATCAGCATTCCCTCCGCGCGCGATTCGTGCTATAGTGCTTCCATGAAAACAGCTCTGCTTTGGGCCTGTTCGGCGCTTCTCGCTTTCGCCGTATCCGGATGCCGCGAGGAGGCCCGCCTCACCATCCTCTTCGGCGGCGACGAGCGGGGGTGGGTCCTTCCCGCGGGTTGAGGCGAGAGCGCCTCGGGCGGGGTGGCCCGGCGGGCCGCCGTGATCGAGACACAGCGCGCCCTCGATCCGGGTCTCCTCCTCCTTTCCGCGGGGGATTTTTCCGGCGATCCGGGGATCGTCGAAATGTACCGAAGCCGCTTTCTCGCCCGCACGATGGCCGGGATGAGTTATGGGGCCGTCGCGGCCGGCGAGCGGGACCTGAACTACGGCGTCCGCACGCTGAGGGCGGAAGCGGATGAAGGGCTCCCCGTCATCTGCGCGAATCTCTACGAAAAGGGGCAGCGCATCTTTCCCCCGTACGTGATCCGGAAGATTCACGGCGCGAAGGTCGGCATCCTCGCGCTTCTCGGCGAGAAACCCCGCGAGATCGATGGCGTAGAGCTTCGCGACCCGGCGCTCGAAGGGCGCGAGGCGCTCGGGAGGCTGCGCCGGGAGTGCGACTGCGTGATCCTCCTCGCCCACATGGAGCGGGAGAGACTTCTCGAGATTCTCCCTTCGCTCGCGGGAATCGATGTCGTCATACGGGGCCACATGCGCGAGGGGGAGAAGGAGCGGGAAAGCTGCGCGGACACCTTCCTCGTCGTTCGAGAGCACGCCGGGCTTCCCGTGTTCTTCGCCGGCGACCGGGGAAGAAATCTCGGGTGCCTGACGCTCGCGGGTTCCCGAGGCGCGCGGCCGTCGGTCGTCGAGAGCATGCTCATTCATCTCGACGGAAGCGTCGCCGACGACCCCGCGACGGCGGAAAAGCTCAAGGCGTTCCAAATCGAGGAGCGTGTGAAACAGCGGGAGCTCCAGCTTTCGAGGCTGCTCGCGAGGGACGATGCGACCGGCACGCTCGTCGAACGCTATCTCGGAATCGAGATCTGCCGGCGGTGCCACGCGAGCATCATGCCGCGCTTCGTCGCGAGCAGGCACTTCCGCGCGTTCGAGACGCTCAGGTCGCGCGGAGAGGCGGCCAATCCCGAGTGCCTCGCGTGCCATTCGACGGGCTACGGGAGGCCGACCGGTTATGATCCGGAAGCGGAAAAGAAAGGGGCCGCATATCTTCAGGGAGTGCAATGCGAAGCGTGCCATGGTCCCGGTACGGTGCACGAGCGGGGCGGCTCGTACGTGAAAGCGGCGCGCGAGTCGTGCCGGGCGTGCCACACGTCGAAATGGAGCCCCGATTTCGATTTTGAAACCTTCTGGAAGCGCGCGAATCACCGAATGCGCGCGGACAGCGTGTGAGCATGGAACGGCGCCTGCCCCGGATAATCATGCTGGTAATGTTCGCCTGCGCGATCGGGGGGGAGAGCGCGCAGGGAATCGACGTTCTCGTACCGGGGATGTCGCTCCAGTCCGTTTCGCTCGTGCCGGGCGCGCGTGTATCCTATCTCGTCAAATCGGAATCGTTCGGCGCGACCGATTCATCGTATCTAGAGCTCCGCGTTCTCGATCACGCAAAGGGGAGCTTTCGGCTCGAGATCGTTTCCTCTCCGTATCCCCGGTCGAAGGAGGGATCCGTCACCGTCAGGCTCCGCCTCGCGGAGCGTGTCACTGCCATATCCTCTCCCGCGGAATTCCGTTCGTGCCTGCACGAGATTCTCATCAGGGAGGGCACGGGCGCCTTTCGTGCGCCCACCGGGGCGGAGCTCGAGGACCTTGATATCGAAGGGATGTTTATTCGGCCCGACGATCATGCGGTACGCACGGCGCTCGGGCCCGCGCGGATCGCCGCGCCGGCGGGTGTATTTCTCTGCGACGGCGTGGAGCTCGCGAAGAAGGAGGCGAGACCCGTGAATCTCGGCGGCGTCGAGACGCAGCGGGAGGAGGAGGAGATGAGCCGGGCGTGGATCTCGCGCGATGTCCCGCTGTGGGGCCTCGTGAAGAGCACCGTCGAGAAAAAGACTCTCACAAGGATGCCCGGCACACGCGCGCGCGCCGAGCGGCCGCGGGTGACGAGAACCGAATCCATTCTTCTCTCGTATGCGAGGCCGCGCGGACACTGAAGGGGCGGCATGCCGGTAAAGCCGTCTCCGCCGGATGGTCCCGGCTTTTCGATTGCGTATGCCCTTGCGAGCGATTATTCTTAGCAGAAGAAGATTTGTGCGAAGGGGGGGCCATGGTTCGAGTCTGGGGCATCGGCGCATTCATCACTCTTCATCGCGCTCTCACCGGACATATGCCTCGTAAACGGCTCGTGATTTCCGGGAAATAGTGTTGACAAAAAAAAGGGGAAGTGATATAAGCCCACCATATATTGTATGGGCCGGGTTGGAAGACCACACTATGTAGAGTCTTGAAGCAGTTATCCCTGAAAGGGAGGGCGGATATGACGCGAGTGGATAAGGAGGATACACTACTTCAGAAGGATAAGAACTACGTGAAATTCCACAGGCTGCTCGCAAAGGCGGAGACCGAGGGCAGGTTGGATGGAAAGCATGTGTGCCCCGTGTGCGGGATGAGATTTCTCTCGGCGACGGAAGCGGATGAATGCTGCCGAATCATCTCGCAGTAGCAGCGTGTGCAGAGCGCGGCGACGAATTCGCGGTGGAGGTTCCGGTGACGCAGCGAAAGGTGAAAGACAGGAAGGAAGCCAAGCGGACCATAGAGCAGTACTGCTCGGTGTGCAAGAAGACCTTCGACATGGCGGTCGTCGAGGAAGCGGAGAACCAGGACGTCATCTGGCTCAACTGCCCGGGCTGCCGGGGGTACCTGCCGTACATGCTCAATCAGGAAGATGTCGCGGAGGCCGAGGAAAACGAAAAGGAAGAAGCCCACAGGGGGAGCGATGATCTCGCCATCGAGGATCTCTCCACGGATGACGCGCGTGAGTATCAGGAGTCGCTCGAGTACCAGGTCGGGGAGACCATCTACCATCGTTCATGGAACGATTACGGAAAGGTAATCGCGAAGGAGACCCTTTCCGGGCACCGGAAAACGATCCTCGTTCATTTCGTCAATCAGGGAAAAACCCGCTTGCTGGAGGGCGTGGCGTAGAAGGGCTGCCAATTGAGACTCGCCTCCTTCCTGATCTCCGTCCTTATCGGTTCGGCCGCGCTTCTCGCCGGTCCTCTGTGCGCGACCGGGCTTTACCATGACCTCCCTTCATTCTTCCCCCGGCCCGACACGGTGCGAACGCTCGTTATAAGGCAGACCGAATGTGATCGTGGGGTCTGGCGGGCCTCGCTCCTCACGGGCGGCCTCACGGTGCGTCCGGCGCCGCGGTTCGAGGTGCGGCTCGATCTCCAGTTTCCCGCGGTGCGTCGCGACAACGCGATGGAGTACGGCATGGGGGATATGCTGCTTCGCGCCGCCGCGCGAATCAGCGGGGACTCGCTCAATGCGTCGGGGCTGTTCCTTCGCGCCGACCTGAGGATTCCGAGCGGCTCGAAAGGCCTCCGTCCGTTCTCCGACG
>Ga0315291_10004522_pt1 | contig 17702 bp, 32 predicted proteins | sample YL17G12_20_MG_FD_203070 | JGI IMG/M metagenome (GOLD analysis project Ga0315291, IMG submission 203070) | Sediment microbial communities from Yellowstone Lake, YNP, Wyoming, USA - YL17G12_20 | ecosystem: Environmental > Aquatic > Freshwater > Lake > Sediment | place: USA: Wyoming | collected...
GGGAAACAATTGTGCCAATAAACCCGCATAGAAGCCGGAGCTTCAATTATACGGGTTCCTATGGTATCATATAATTTCAAAAGATTCTCTTTACGAGAATCCTCTGAAATTAATTTCATGAAGCGATCATATTGCTCTTTGATTTGCTCTTCCGTAACCATATTATTATAACCTTGTTTATACTGTTAAATGATATTTCTTTGCTAGGTATTTACTCCATATCTCAAATATAGTAGGAACAGATGGTGTTGTCAAGAGATGCATACCACTCTTTTCCAAGAAGGTATTGCCCTTATTATTATTACATGTTGAACATGCAGCGACCACATTTGTCCATGAATTGGGACCGTTGTAAGATTGCGGCACCACATGATCAACTGTTAGAAATTCATGTGATTTAAACACACTCTTTGAACGACCACAATATTGACAAGAGTATTTATCTCGTATGAACAAATTACGCTTCGTTAATATAGCCGGACCAATTCGTTCCTTAATGAATTTCTTCAGTGCAACAATAATTGGTACTGGCCACGAAGCGGTTACAGAACGAACCATGTAAGTAGGATGCTGTTCGACAATGTGTACCTTGCCTTCAAAATACATCTTCAATGCCCGTTTGGCAGGAATAACATGTACTGGTCTATATGTGGAATTTAGTACCACACAACGAATTGTTTCTAACATATACACTCTATTCTTTTGTACTATGAATCAATTCTTCGATAGTATAACTTGTTAACACTTCTTTACATTTTTCAGCAAATTCATATTCTTCAACAGAAACAAAATGTTTTAATGATTCCCGTAAAACATGCCCGTAATCTTCTCGGTGGAGACTTGCAAGAGTTTTCTTGTCTCCTAAATAAAACAGTTTTGTTTCCTGCTGTTCATTTTTTTCCCTTTTGAGCGTTTCAGAAATTCGCTTAAGTAAAAATTTATGCAAAACTGTTGGATTATTTTGTAAAAAAGTTCGTAACGATGCCACGACTGATTTTGGTATAATTGGAATATTATTAAATTCTAATTTTTCTCGGTCTGCCTCTTGGACGCTTTCCGGTCGGAGGAAGCTGTTTATCTTTTCCACTTCCTTTGGGGCGTCCACGTTTTGCGGCAGACTTTGGCTTAACATCTTTTGTTCCGGAATTATTAGATTCTCCGGCTGGTTTTCCTCTTTCATATACCGTCCCATCTGTAGCGACGAATCGCTTTCTGAGATGCCAACCTCGGGGATAGTCTTCATGACCATTAGCAATTTTAGCTGCCACTTTTATTTCTGGTGGCGGGACCATTCTCTGAACGCAAGTGCTGCAAGTAACTGCGGATATATCTGGTCCTACTTCTACTTCTTCTTGCAAACACATCCTACATAACATCCACTGCGATCCTACTCCAATATATTTCTGTGCAGTTGCTTTCGTCTTTGCAGTAGTTCTGCGGCGATTCAGTTTCATAACCGTTCCCCGTTAATTATAAGTAGTCTTGCGTTCCTTCGTGACCACTGCTAACAACTCTTCCAGAATCTCTTTCTTTATAAGAAGTTTTTGCTCTCGTATTTTCATATCTTGTAATTCTTTTATAACTTCTTTAAGTTGAGGAGATCCAACATCCTTCACCATGAGAGGAACATTAACATCTGATACTGGCACATGAACTTCAGCGGTAATTGGAGCGGATAATTCTGGCACCTTCTTATGACCAAACATGAAACCTCACATGAAAGAGAAATCTATTAATAAAAGAAAACTTAGTAGCAACGGCCATATTGAAAACACCAGTCAGGGATCAATATGTTTTTTGCCCATTGGCGGTATTCCGTTCGGATACCCTTTAAGATTCCAATGACACGGGAGCTTTGTTAATGAAAGGTAACATCTATAACTGCATGCTCCAACCGTGTGGCCGTCACTAGCTAAGTTTTCCACTACCTATAAATATAACATATATACCATTTTTTGTCAAGCCCCAAAAAGGGACCGAAAATGGGGTATATTAGGTGCTTAATTTGAATTGCCTTTGGGGGCATCACGAATAACTGGTCGGAACCACAAGGTATCCGTGTGAGTAGTAACTTCAGAAGAAAGATCTTCTGGTGATGGAGATAGTTTCACATCTACATCTATCCCATGCATCTGTTTCATAAATCGCATGAACACCTTGGCGGTTTCTGTCCATTCGTTGGGTGGAATATATTTCGCCATTGAAACGGTACTTATTGCGTCACCCGTTTCAATCTCTGCTATAATTCGTAAGAATGTTCTATTGGCTTTCACAGGAATCATATAACCTTACTTTTTGTTAAGTGGAAAGCTTTATATCTGACGGAGTTACTAATTCATCGGTTGGTGGTAAATCGTCGGACCATTCAATTGGAGGTTCTCCTCGAATAGCTCGGGCAATATTTATATTCCATCTATATTTACGAGTGCGTTCTGCAAAATATGTTGGGTTTTGAATGATATTAACCACTTCCATTATTAAGTTATTATATTTCTTATGAACGGTTATGGTGGTATAATTTCCCGATATGGTAAGTTCAACATCATCTTCTGCAAATGAGGAAGGTGATTTCAATGGGTTACTCTCCATCGAACGTTGATTCAATAATTCTGAAGGATCATTATAGGGAAATGGTTTATCAAATATAGACATAATATAACCTCACTTATTTTCATAAAATTTCACAAACTTACCGTCTCTAGCTGTTTTTCTTCGATGACAATTACAACATCGTACTTCACACTTATCAATTTCAGTCTGTAATCTGCAAAGTGCCACCTTGTTTAATACTAATTGAGATATATTATTAATTTTCACTTTTGGATCTATATGGTCAAACTCCAATACAATTGGATCATCTTCATTACAATCTACACAAGGATGAGTTTTTAAATATTCAAACACATAGTTTCTAAGAAGTTGTTTTTTCTTCGTGCTACTTTTCATTGCATATTGTATTGCGTACTCTCTATTTTTGTCATAATAAGATTTTCTATACTTCTTAGCACACTCTTTGCAATATGACTTTGGCGTTCCTTTATTAGTATGATACTCCGATAATAACTTATTCTTTTTACATGTAGAACATACTTTCATAATCAATTCCTCCACATATAAATAGTATGTGAAGGAATCAAACTACAAACTAGTTGGAAGATTTTTCTAAGAGCTTCTGGTCGGTTCTGCCCCGGCGACTACAGTTTGGAAGACTGTCGCGTTACTATTACGCCACAAAAGCATTGCCCCTAGTTAGCAAGACACCCGTTTTGATATCCCGGACGGCACAGCAGGACCATTACCGGGGAGGTATCGGACTTGAATTCTTTGCTAGGGGCAACCCCGTTGTGCCATAAAAGCAACAAATCGGGGCAATTTGAATTCTATCCGTACCTTATATAAGTAGTAAGTATGCCGCACCCGCTGGTAGTGCACACCCACCAATCATATTACCTAATCTATCTTTAATCTGCCCATTTTCAAATGAACCAATCTTATTTCCCCACCGATCAAACACGGTATGCCCAAATGAGGCAGAACGCACATGCCCAATCATATTTTTCAACCGATCATAAACATTATTGTTTTGAACATATCCTACTAAGTTCTTATAACGGTCAAATAAAGTTTCACCGTCAGTTTCTCCAATTTTATTTCCGTACCGATCAAATATTGTTGACGCCATAAGAACTCCTTAACTACAGAATAAATATACAACTATTACTGTTATAAGTCAATACCCCATAACTTTTTTACACTATGTTTCATATCTTCAGGAGTGCCCATACTAAACACTCTATTCATTTGGTATATAGTAATTTGTTTTTCATCTAATATTGCTTCGTTGTACACCGGACATACATAAAATTCATTGTTCGTGCGAATATTTTTAGAAATCATCTGTTCGGCATATTTGACAAAATCACTACCATGTTTCCAATAATAAATACCAACCGTACCATTATCCGAAATGGGAATTTTTTCTGCGGTTTTAACCACATATCCCGATTCATTTGTTTTTGCAAACGACCATGATGGATCAACCGTTTTATAAGTTACAATACATCCATCTGGATCGGTTCGTTTCAATTCATTCAAAAAATTACAACTATGTTCCGAATGATGTATTCCCTCCCATGAATGCGGCGCATGATTTGTCCAACCATACATTGTATCTGAATTTACTATAAGTAATGATTCATTATTATCAATATATTCTTTTGCAAGTAATACGGAACACGCTTGCCCCCTCGTAATAGCATCAACTTCAACTATTGTAACTGGCTTGGTATATACATTACCATCTCGTTTCGTTACTCCATGTGTTCCCATAATTTCTGTCGGAAATACTTGTTGCACTGTGGTATTAAGTACCCTGTCCAACTCATATTGTTTTCTATGTTTTTGTTGAACAACAAAAATATAATCTCCAAAAATATTCAAACTTTCCACCACTCTACGAATCATGGGTAGACCATTTACTGATATAAGAGGTTTGGGGTCAACATATCCGGCATTAGAAAAACGAGAACCGTTTCCCGCCATAGGAATGAGTATATTCATTAAAATTTCTCCCTAGTATCTTCTTCATACAATTGGCGAGCAATTTGTTCATGTGCAATTAACGGAATGGTACCAATGGATTCTAGATATTGAAACAACGCTTGAATAACATTATTTCCACCGGGAACAGACAACACCTTGGCATATTGTTGTACGAGAACTGGCGCGTCATTTGGACAAAATGCATATCCTACCGCTTTCATCATTTCAATATCCATAATATCATCCCCGATATACAAAATATCTGGAGGGAGTACATTATAATCTCTCATCAACACTTCCAAAAATTCAATCTTGGTTTTATGCTGCCCATTGTCACGAGTAGCATATAATGGAATATCTCTATTTTTGGATAGGTTTTTTGCAATAGTTAAATCGGGTCCAGAACCAGCCGTTAAAAAAGCCACTGGAATTCCGATAGCTCTAAATCGTTTTAATGAAGTAAAATCTTTGTCATTGAAAATCTTAGCAAATGGAAGGCCGTCCAATCCATAAATTTTACTTCCGTCCGTCATAACACCATCAATATCAACAACAATTAACTTAATCATATATAATCTCGTAAAAAAATAGCAGACATGTAATACATATCTGCTATTCATGGCAGGGGTGGGAATTGCACCCACGATCTTCACATTATGAGCGTGACGAGATGCTGCTTCTCTACCCTACTCCGATTAATTTTTCTTTTGTGTGACTATGACTCCGTGTGGAACCTCTATAACAGTACACACATTTGAATCTACTTTGGTACTGATTTCCTTCGGTGTGACTCTGATAATACATTCCTTGGCACCACCGAAGCATCCGGCTAACATCAATAGCAATAAACCGCTTACTGTGATTCTTTTCACATTGTTCTCCTTTTCATACCGTGCAGGGGAATCGAACCCCTCTTCACTAGCTTGAAAGGCTAGGGTCCAGAACCGATAGACGGGCACGGCGTCTAATATAACTATATTACATTTGCAAAAAGAGGGGGGGAAAAAGCTTGAGACTACGGCTTTCGCAACTTCCCTTTTGAGACATTACCGACAGAGTTCCCACCCCATCGTTCTTCTCGTATCCACCTGCTCGTGCAGGTAGGAAATCATAGCGGCATTTATTAAAGTCTCCGCAGTGAGACTGTCGTGCTTCGCTACTCAACCTTTATCCTACCACCGACCTTGCGAGCCGTTCACAGGGGCTACCCCGTTATGTGCGGATGCTGATTGAAGAGTAGAAACCTTGGGGGTATCCACTCTGCCAAATTCCTCCGAGGAGGTTTGGCATTACGCTACTTCAAGAAACCTTTTCACGTAGCACCGAAGGCGTCTTTCCGTTTTTTATGCGATTATAAGATCTCAATTCTTATGGTAGTTTGCAGCTACCTAGCTGTTAAACCTCCATGAAGTGCGCCTTCAGTTGTTTCAATATCTTTTGGATATCAAAATGCAACACTCCACTGCTAAGTTTCTCTGTGGCAGATACTCCTTCGTATTTTGTGATTTCGGCCCCTCTTGAGAACTCACAGGGAACCGATCCCACTCATACTACCATTTGGCATTTGCATCCCACTGCTCACACCAATTGATTATCACTTGTCCATACTCTGTCGTGTATTGGTTTGAAAGGAGCCCGGCACCACCCGTCAGTCTTTCCTCGCAAGTGTTCCCCGGCCAGCCGAACTGAATCCGGGCACTTAAACAAAGCTTTTTCCCTTTCATACACTTCCAGCCTATTACCGGCTCTCCGCCGATACATTACCCTCGCAGGTAACTGGATGTGACTTGTTTAGATTCTCCCAACTTGCGTCAGGCGGGGCGGTGAGGCACCAATCCCCCTTTATACGACTTGCGCCGTATTATGATTACGGACTCCAAACAGCCCGTTACTTCCTACTTCTCAAAGAACGATATAAATCTAATATCTTATATCTGAATTGTCAAGCCCCGCATTTACAATCCCTACTTAACTTGTCGGACTTGTTGTATTCGCCATGTTCATTACATGATTCATTGTATAACTGGTAGCCGGAGTATACATTCCACTGGCAGTTTCTGTACCAATGACATGATCAATACCAGTAAGAGTAACATTTCCACCTACCCATGGTGGAACTCCGGCAATTACCGTTCCAGACGATGAATTATGTCCCCAAGCTGCAACTTCGGTCTTAGCATTTTTCCGGAATCGCACATCTTCTTTTTCGGTTTTACTTGGGGTTCTTAAAAAAGGCGAATAAGAATGTCAACAAAATCTGGTTGTGACGCAAATTCCTCTGGAACTAACCGAGCAATCGTCATAACAGCTTTCTGTTCGTTTTTTGACATCACTTGGCCAGACTTTACAATCTTTGGAGCGTCCACTTCATTGCCTTCTTTGTCAAATGGAGCGTATACAACCACATATTCGAACACCTTAGAATCTTTCATATAACCTCACATTGTTTGGGTACTAGTATAGCTTTTACTTCATTACTTTAATGCTCCGTCACGGGATCGAACCGTGTTCTCTCGGTTACATACCACTATAGCTTTCGCTACCCATTTCAGGTTTTGTGGTCTGGACTTTCTCTTGATCTTCACCATTATGTGGTCAGACCGTCACCATTAAGTCTCTACACCTTTTTGAATATTTCTATTCAAACTTGGCTCGGGATTGGGATTTAACACCGTTCCCCGAATTTGATGACATTCACATATATCATTTCTGATATAGTGTTCCGTTTGTGTAACCAAAGCCGAGTGCTTCACCAATAAAGCTTACAGAGCAAGTGTTGTGATGAAGATATTGCCACCTTTTGTCAGGGTACTCCACCCTGCGCGATGACACCACTCACCGCGTCTTCACCACAAACACAATTTACTAATTACTGATTTTTGAAATAAACACGAATCTCATCAATAGTTCCACTGGCAGTCGCTAAACCGGATAGTGGACCACTAACACCTGCTTGGGGAATAATCTTCCCAAGTGACTTACCATCTTTATCTGCGTAGTCAACATAGTCTACAGCATACGCTGCATTTGGTCGAGCTTCCCATGCAAACGCTTCCCCCCACTTAATTGTGCGTGTGAGTGGGGATGCCTTACAAACATCCAATGAACACACCACACCCCGGCCCGCATATACAGACAGAGTGATTACGAGTGAATCTGGATGTGTAACAGTTGTGTCTACAATGGTTGTATCCACAATAGTACTATCAACTGGTTGATTTGTTACTGGATGCGGCTTACATGCAACTATTGCTACGAGTAACCCTAATATAAACAATTTCTTCATGACCTACTCCTTTTTATTTTTTAATCTTAACCGATCAATGTAATTAAAGCTCGGATTCCTTCACTAATAGCACCACCAGTACCACCGCCGGTCATTGCTCTATTATAATTTTCTTGCCCAATTTTGTTGGTGGGGTCAAGTTCTTTTTGCAAACTATATGCGGTGATAATTGTTACTACCGATAGCACCACCCACCCCATTTTCTTCATAACCCACTCCTTGTAAAGTTTTATTTATTCCCCGCTACCACCCGTTACCGGGAATGGACCTGAAGGGGAATCGAACCCCTTGTCCGTAACAACCTACTTGTAATTCATTCTACATGCTTAGACATTATTACATCTAGGAATAGGTCAGGTAAATGTCAACCATTCTATCCTTCGTTGCCGTGGTGCCATTGATGTGTCGCAACCCCCTCATCAATCATACCCTACTATTGACGGATTGTGAAATCGTAGGCCCCTTCACGCTCCGATGTCCGCTTTAAGCAGCCATAGCAAATGTTTCGTTTGCTGTTATGTTTTTGACTTAATGTTACGGGAGTGAGTCAATCCCGGCATGCTTCTAATCACTTTCAATCTTACGTCGAAACCGTGCAGGCCCGAATACTAAATAACAATTGTGGTTGTATCCTTATGATATTCGTTAATCGTTCCATTACCAAATATTATTACTCCTGAATTAGCACGAATTATATCTCTCATATTACTCCTTTTTGCGACCAAGAATGAAATTAGATGTAACCCAATACACAGAACCTATAAGCATTGATCCAACTATAATTAGTAAGATAACCCATAATGGAATAAAAATTTGCATCCATGTCCATGCCACAGTTTGTGTTAATTTCAGGATAACCAGTAATAATTGTATTAAAACAATAGTAGTTACCGGCCCCAATTCAAACACAACTTGTATTTTTTGAGTACCTTCTAAATTTTTGGGCATGTATCCTCCATGCATAAATTTAACTAATATGTAGCAATTTGTCAAGGGGCAAAATACCCTTATATTCTGCGCCGATGGGTAGTATATGATACTGGCTTATACCAGCCGTTTTCTGATGACACATCCATAATTTGATGAAACGCCGCATCATATTGATGGGCAACCTTGTACATGTCATATAGCTGTGATGCACGATATCGTACATAACTACGATCTATCATTTCATTCTTTTCAATGATTTCCAATCCCACCAGAAAATCACCTAATGTATGACAATTAAACCCCGTCATGCCATGTTCTACTGTTTCTGAAAAACAAGCAAACCCCGATGCCAATACTGGAGTGCCACATAATTGTGCCTCGACAGCCACCCCGCCAAATGGTTCAATATATCTGGTACCAGCAAAAAATGCAAGGGCGTTTCCAAGAAAATCTGATCGTTCTTTTCCATGTAAAGGTTCCCGATATTCTATATTAGGAGAAACTAACCATGGAGTCGGATCGCCCTGCCCACACATAATGAATTTTATATCTGGTCGTGCTTTGGCCATTTCAACAAATATGGACAATCCCTTCGTATCAATCAATCGTGCCATAAACGCAACATATCGCTGTGGGGATTGCTGGAATTTCCATTCATTTATATCATAATAATTAGGAATCACAAACCAGTAATCATTTCCATAAAACGCATTTTGTTTCCCCGCAGTATAATGATACCATGCATAACTCTCAAAAATTCGATAGGACTGATATGAATGATCATATCCAATACCAGTTTCTACCTTAATGGCGTTACCAAAATGTTTAGTCAACGCATCTTCGTGTGCATATCCAAACGGCAAACAAATAATATCTCCTTCTTCATAATTCTGAATAAGTTGATATTCTAATTGCTTATTAAATGTTACATATAATTCACTATTGGGGCGCACAAAATCTTGGAAAAAATCTTTCTTTGAAAGAAGATCTTCTTCTTTTCTATCTGGATAAATGGTCTTTGCCATCCGCACAAGAATGTCTTTCCATTCTGGATAAGAAAGAACATCTATTTGCTTGGTTGCTCCAGAATCTGCTCCTTCAACTCCATAATGATAAACCTCATATCCCAATGAGCGCATCATAGGGGAAAACCGTTTAATTTTTCCAGTATATGCACAATGACTATATTCGTTTGTAGTCTGAGTATGGGGCAAGCCCATGATGTGAAGTTTCATACCATAACCTCGTTGGCGTTCATCTATAAGTATAAATAAAATGAGGATGAACATCAAAATTCACCCCCATTTTATACTTTGCCGCAGTTAAAACTAAGCTAGATTACGCAGACCAACCTGTGATCATACGTCCGCGAGCAGCGGCCCGAGTGGAAGGAACCGTATCAACCGCCGCAAAATTCGGTTCACGAAGAACGGAATTAATGAACGACAGACGGGTCTTAATCTGCTTAGGGGTAACTCCCTCGCGAGTTAGATACGCATGAACATCATCTGCAGTAACAATACCAGATGACCGCTTATTGGACAAACTGCGAAGATATGTGTTGATTCTCTTCGTCATGCTTGTGCGTTCCGTATCATTGAAACTACGAGTTACGATATACTTCTTCTTGATATTTTTCTTAGTAGCCATATATAACCTCTTTATTTTAGTACCGATATCCGACCGGCGCGGAATGAACACTGTTAAACATAACACATCTTCTAGAATCTGTCAAGCCCTACATCTGTAAACCACTATTTAATATCTCCAATCCCCTAGCGTACATAAGAATACTTCTTGTATCAGATTCTTTATGCAAGGGACACATAGATAAAAATAACATTCCCTCTAATATTAGAAGATATTTTTTATCAACGGGGAAAAATTCGTCAAACAATTCCATTAAAAGAGGAGATGGTTTCATATGTTCTGTATAGTAAGAAACCCGCATTGCTCCATTTATTATATCATAATTTGTCTCAATTTTATCTGCTACTATATCATCATACATTCCATGAATTGAATGATATAATTTTGCAATATCATACACACTGTCCCCATAACAGATTTCTGAACCAAATGCACCACGGGGGTCTACGAGTACTAATCGATCAGTATAATTCATTTTTAGTATGTTTGAAAAACACCAATCACCATGTATAATATTTAATTCGGGAACCTCTACCGATCTGATATATGTAAACACATCTTCTGAGATAGTTTTCCAATTTGGAATCGTTATATTATTTACTGTAATATGTTTTAATTGTTCAACAGACCTGCCCCAATATGTGCTGGAATAATAAGATTCCAACCGGGTTATTATCTTATCAATGTAAAATAGATGCTGTATTTGATTGGGGTTTGGTATATGATATTCACTAAACACTTCGTGAATGAATTGCAACTGAGTAAATATTTTTTTCCACTGGTGGATATCACCATATAATTCTGATAGTGGGGATGCATTCATATACTGTGTTTCGAGTATAGCGTAAGTTCCCTCAAGTTTAAATGATATTGGTTCTACGAAAAATTTATGTAATTCGAGGGGAAGGGATCTGTAATAAAGATATTCTGCCGACAATTTGCCAATATCAGAACTGAGTTTGATTACTTTTCCATTTACTTCATCGTACCACACATTATTAAAATATCTGGAAGAAAACTGTTTATTCGGCATACTAATCTATAAAGGAATTATCTATAAAAAATAATTCCTTTCCTTTCCATTCTGCAATATCATCTCTCACTAAAGAATGTCTGTTGCCATTATATTTTCCGGGAGGAAAAGGATTATTAATATCAACATACACCATCTTATCACCTATCAATCCTTGCTTATATAGATTTGCTTGTAGCATATCTTCACCTATCATTACACATCCACTATTATAGAATTCATCAATATGTAAATGAGTTTCAGAATACCTATCCATGATTTCTGACGAACCATATGCAAACTGGTCGTTACAGAAATCGTGTGCATCTGTCATACGATCATTGGGGACATATAATTTAGTGGGATCTAATTCACTGAATGGAATAACAAAATTAAGTGCTAAATCATACCGAGAACGAATTACCCAATCATAAATTTTAGCACCATAATCAATTTCATGTTCTCTTCGCATCCAATTGGCTGTATATAATGAATACAGAAATGATAGTGTAAAATGGGCTGGATGAAAGGGATTAATAATATTGGGATATTGAAATGCCTTTTCCGGACCCCATTCTGGCTCATACATTATAGCAATTGGTTTATAATTCAGACTGATGAACTTAAAATGCTCTTGGAACAAATCTGGTCGTTCTGGTTTGTGCCAAAAATGACAGAATACATCTACATCATACTGATCAAGCAAGTTGCGTTTAATGTACTCAAACGCTGTTTTTAGCCCTCTAGGTTGCCCTGAGAGACACAATGCTATCTTCATGGGGTATTTGCTGGTATCGCAATGTATTTAGGTCTGAGGTCATATCCGTGAGCCGAGATGATCTTACAGGACACTTTTAGAGCATTTGCTAAGATGTGAACCGGTTCAAACGAATCCATATCTCCATACCAGATTTTACCAAATGCATCGGTGGCAACTGCAACATCTCTGTGGGTAGCATCAGGATCAATACGACCATTTGGCCCCAATAGACCTTCTGCAACCGTGAACGCTGGCATAACATCATCCGCTTGGTAGAACATTATTCTCTCCTTGTGATTCATGAAACTTATTATATACGGGAATATAACATTGAAAACATAATGTGGGAAGAGTTGGCAGATCTTTCCGCCGTGATGCCCACGCACCACATTCTTGACAAGTTTTTGCCGCCATTCGCTCATAGTAAAAAGTAAGTATTTTTCCGAGCGCAGATATAACCTCGTCTTCAGTTTGTTCAAATTCTAATTTAAGTAATCCATGTTCATTTATAAAGGTATTAATCATTTTAAGATTTACCTTTTTTAATATAGGATTTAACTCATTTTCTAATTTGTTCCAACCGGGATTATTAAGCATTTTATGTTATTTTCTTTTTGCTTACTTTTTCTTTTATAATAGACGAAATAGGAGGGTACGCCAAAGATTCCCTCGGTTCATAATATAAAGGATATAATAGATTATATGTGCGCACTTATTTTTCACGTGTACTGCCACTATAAGTAGTACTATCAGTTATTCAAACGGACGACGAGCCATTTCATTAAACATTTTGGTAGCACTGGACTGATCTTCTTCAATCCTATCAGATGAATATACACTATTCTGTCGAATTGTCAAGCCCGAATCTTTTAATGCTTTTCTAGCTAGACGTTCAACATCCTTCACTGTCATTTCAATTAATGTTTTTGGTTTATTACTTCTTTTCTTGCCACGGCTCATTAGGATCGTCTCCGTCATTAAAGGTATCTTCTTCAAACAGCTTGCGCAATTCTTCTAATTGATCTTTACTAATCCCCTTGAATTGGGGATCATTATGTATTTTAGTTAAAAAGTCTTCAAGGGAAGTTGCCATAATAATTCCTCCGGGGGTGCGAATCGCTCTCGGAGGGGAATCTCTGCCACTACTATTACCATCTTCCCATGCACTTACTGAAATAATATGTTGCAACATATTTTCCATTTTAGATGCTGTATTATATAAATTTTCCAGCCGAAGCCGCAAAACAGGAAACTCCGTCAATGCACGATTTGTATTATATAATAAAGTTATTAACAATAGAAAGATGATTCCAAGTAAAACCAAATTGAGCACTGCCATCACAACCATTAGCATTTCATTCATATAATCCTCTACTAGAGACTAATTTAAATATAATACATTGTTCCACAAATGTCAACCGATACCAAATCCAGATTGATGTTGAAATTGCTCTGGTTTGAGTATCGGTTCATATTCATTAAATGCTGAATTATATCTAAACCAAAATTGTTTTGTTTCATATAAAATGTGGGGACGAATAGTATCTAATTGTGTTTCTTCAATTACTGCATACAAATAAGTTCCTCCATCGCATAAATCTTCAGAATTATTTTGTACTGCGAAAATGGCAGATTCTAATCTAGTAAATATTACCGGAGTGCGCCGGGTTCCTAGAATGTTTTTTCGGTCGTTAATATCTATAACTGTTATGGTATAAATCATTGAGTAATAATTCTAGTAGATCGTAGTATTAAATCTATTATCACGTTAATAACAGTAATCGCTATGCCCATAATCATAATAGTTTTGACTTGTATCGATTTGTGTTCTGCTGCCGCACCGGAGGTTGAAGCGAGTTCTCGTTCCACCGATGTTATTCTGGCGATGATTGTATGTATATCACTTTCCAATGCTTTGTGTTCTGTTTCCCACAACTTTCTCTCAACATATGCTTCTCGCATATCTCGGAATGTGGCACTCCATTCATTCATAGAGTCGAGTCGATGCTCTAGTGCCTTAAGCGCAGTTTCTCTAGCACGATCTTCACTGCCATCGGCCGCGATTATTTCTCGTCTCAATGCCATATCTTGTGCTTCACAAGCTGCCTTGAGTGAATTAAGATTGGTTTCGAGAATAGCAACTCGTTCTTTATGATGGTCCAGATTGCAATTACAATTTGTATGGCTATCAGGCATAGATATCTCTGTAAAAAGTAAATATAAAACCTGATTATTTTTGCCAAGTATAAATAGATTAATACAATATAAAATCAGCTATTTTAGGTTAGTTAACATCCATTCCGCACACATGGTTTTATTTTTCATAACAATTAGTGTATCCCGTGCCGACCGTGCCACACTAAGCAAGGATGGACAGGTTGTTTCCTGCTCAACAACGAATTTCTTATGTGAATATTCATAATATCTAGTCCCCCCTTGCCACAGCACAAGGGGAACAACAATATACATAATTAATCTTATGATCCACAATTTAAGTAGTTTTATATTATTTTGTAGAAGATAATTCATAATATCCCCTTGTTAAAGTTCAATCATTTGATATCTACTAGGCCCCGTACTTAGATATCTGATCCGTACCTTAGTTGTATCTTCAATGAGGTCAATAAATCGCCTAATAGAAGATGGAATATGTTGGAAAGTTTGCATTCCTGCAAAATTTACATCAGACCAACCATCCATCGTATTATATATGGGTTGCACTTGTTCCAAATAATGAGTGAATGTCATCTTATGCGTTTTCTCAATACCAGTGTATCCAGTACACACCGGAATCTTATCAAAAATAGTTAATGAATCCAATTTAGTGAGTGCCAGTTCATGAATTCCATTTTGGAAACATGAGCGAGACAGTAACTGTAAATCCAACCACCCCAATCGTCGTGGCCGACCAGTAGTGGAACCAAACTCTTCGGCGTGTTCACGGAGTGCGGTTGAATCGGTTTCCGCCATTTCGGTTGGGAATGGGCCGGTACCAACTCGGGAAGTAAATGCTTTACATACTCCCAGCACCTTTCGAACCACATGGGGGGAAAGTCCGGTGCCGATGGCGGCATACGAAGGATGAACATTGCTACTAGTGACATATGGATATGTTCCATTGTCAATATCCAGCATTGCGCCTTGTGCTCCCTCAAAAATGATTCGTTCACCATTTTGATACGCAGTACCCAACACGAAAAATGTATCTGAGATATATGGTTCAATGCGTCCCAGATACTTTCTCCATTTAACCAGTGCTCGTTTGCCACCTACTAATGTAGAAAGCTCGGATTCTGGCATGGCATACAAATCACCAATGGTTAGTCCAGTACGGGCAATCTTATCCGCATATGCCGGACCAATCCCTCGGCCAGTACTTCCCAGCCGGATTTTATTATCTTCGTCATCTACAAGATGTTTTGGTAGTACAACATGTGCCTGAGAACTGATAAACAACCTACCGTCCAATGTTGAATCAGAATTTTTAGCAAAGTCATCTAGTTCATCAACCAATCGGGGAATATCAATAACCATACCGTGACCCAATACGAGTTTTACGGTAGGATGCAAAATAGACGAAGGAAGATGATGCACCACAAATTTTAATTCGGGTACAACACCTTCCTTGTCGGCGGGACCGTTATATCGGATGGTATGACCTGCATTGGCACCGCCATTAAAACGAGCGTTCCAATGCCACAAACCAGTACTTCCCAACCAATCAATAATTTTTCCCTTGCCTTCATCGCCCCATTGGGCACCAATGACAGTTATTGTCTGATTAAATTCTAATTGAGACATATATATAACCTTTGTTTGAGTTTAGTGTTTCTTTCGGTTTCGTCTATTTTTGCGTTTTTGTGAACCAATTTTTCGTCGGCCTCTTCGCTTTTTTCTGTGTATCACGATCCCTCCTTAGGCATAACAGGACGCCATCCAATTTCTAATAAGTCTTCAAGAATTCCATGAAGAATAGTTCCTTCTGGTATACCATCGTCGCCAATGCCAGAACAATACCAATCTAAATAATTTCCATCTTGTTGGCGTAATATGGAAGCAATTTCTCCTGCATATCGCCATGTAACAAGCAATTCCAATTGGTTCTTTTTCCACATATTATTGCATAGTGCGGCATATAATGATTGACAATAATCTTCATTATCTTGACATTTTTGCGCAATAAACGAATTACACGCATCTGTAATAAATACTTTTACTGCATCACTAATCATTGCAGTATTCTCATGTAAGCGTTTTATCATGTCAGCAGAATTCATAAAGTATATAATTCATTACAATCCAGAATCCGGCAATTAAATATGTTGATAGATGTGTGCATGTGCCCACAAAACAGCTTTGGACGATCAAGCGCGTTCCATAGATATTCTATGTTATTCATGGACACATCAACCCACGACAAATCTAGATTCCACTCCGCATGATTCAACGGAGGAAATGCTCTGTCACGCACGGTCGCTGGAGGAATATGAGTAATGAGAATGTCAATCGGATTAGTTTGCGCATCCTTAACAAGCTCTTCCACTTGATGTCGTTGCACTCGCTCTTCATGGAACACGCTTACACCATATTGTCTCCAATACTTATCAATGGATTCCCCACCACCCATGAAACCAAACTTAATACCTTCAAAAGTATGAATGGTTCCACGGGGAATGTAGAACAAATTTTTCTGAAGTTCCACTGGCTGCTTGATTTGAAATCCGTTTTCAGTTGGCACTTGCTCCCAAAGGGACGGAAAGTGTTCATGGTTTCCGTCAATGAAATAAACGGGCCATGGTGTAGTTTTCCAATTGCCCATTGACATTGGCCAATAACCAAAATCACCCACTTGAATGATAATGGCGTCTGGATCATCACCAATTTTTTCACGGATATAATCAAAAATTTTGAAATCCCCGTGGGTATCACCTAGTAAAATAATCATTATAATTCCGTTTTTGCTTTAAATAATTCTGCTTCTATTTTAAAACGATCAATTGAAAGTCTTTTGATAGATTGAATAGCTGCTTCCATGTTTTTACAACCAACCGGATTAGCAGAGTGAACATTGAAAGTAATCCAAGGACATGTCCTACCGCCTGTGGCAAGATAGCCTTCAATATATACTAAAATATCATATCCTGTTTTAGAATTTTCTCCTAAATCATGATCCAATGATATGTCAGTTATTTCATACCAATTAATAGTGATATATCTGCGGGCGTCATCATAATTTTTTACCCACACCCACTCATCATCGGGGGGCACACGAATGTCATCAATCCAAAGCTTCATAACCATTTCTCCGATTAATTAAATATAGTCTATTTTTATCTATTTGTCAAGAGCCCCCATTCATAACGAAAAAAGAGCTACCTGTGAGAATCGAACTCACTCTGCTTTCGCACTTGCTTACCAAGCAAGGGTAATCCCACTATACGAAGGTAGCAATAAAATTATCACTATAGGGGCACTAAAACGCATGCTTTATAAAATCAGTTATAGTCATGTTATGTGTATAT
>Ga0315291_10004525_pt1 | contig 17695 bp, 22 predicted proteins | sample YL17G12_20_MG_FD_203070 | JGI IMG/M metagenome (GOLD analysis project Ga0315291, IMG submission 203070) | Sediment microbial communities from Yellowstone Lake, YNP, Wyoming, USA - YL17G12_20 | ecosystem: Environmental > Aquatic > Freshwater > Lake > Sediment | place: USA: Wyoming | collected...
AAAATTTGTACTTTAAACAAATTTAATATGGTGTTTTTAGCTCAGTTGGTTTAGAGCGCTTGATTGTGGTTCAAGAGGTCGTCGGTTCGAGCCCGACATAACACCCATAAGTTGCCATAGTTCATTCGGTAGAATACTTCCTTGGTAAGGAAGAGGTGGACAGGTCGAAGCTGTCTGGCAACTCAAATAAATAAAATAAAAACAAATGAAAACAACAGTAGAATTCAGAAAAAAGTTTCTTGTTGACAGAGATGAGTCAGGAAGATTTCTTGTAAAATCCTTCAGAACAGGTAAAACTTATTTTGTTGAACCAATTGGTCCAGACAGAAGTGCTGATTGGGGTTCATATAATCCCGGCACTGGCAATATTGAAAATAAAAAAGGTTTTGACAAATACAGAGGTTCTATTGACGAAAAGGATTCAATGATAACTAAAGAAAATGGATTTGAAGAAATTCATTACTCTGGTGTCGGTGGTTCTCCAATGAGTGTAATAGATAAACTTGATGCGAAGCATCCAACAATAAATAAATAATAAACAAAGAAAAATAAAACAAAATGTTAGTATTAGCTATCGTAATAAAAAAGACAAAAAAACCTTGGCCTCCAGGGACGATAGCCTATTGACTTTTTTGTAAAGTTATGAAAGCCTGAGTCTCTATGTAGATTCAGGCTTTTTTATTTGTACCTATGGCTCAATTGGTAGAGCAACTGACTTTTAATCAGTGGGGAGCCGAAAGGCCGTTGCGCGTTCGAGTCGCGCTGGGTACACAATTGTTGATTATTATCCACAAAATGAATCTTTTCGTGGATAATAACCAACACTTTTAAAATGTGTTCGTAGCAAAATGTGGCATTGCTTCTGGCTTTTAACCAGACAAAAAGTGGGTTCGACTCCCACCGGGCACACAACATAACGTTTGTTAACTCATACAAAATTGGCCATTTTGTTTGATTTATAAAACATTATAAAATATCTCTTCGTAGCTCAGTTGGTAGATGCACCTGACTTTTAATCAGGGGGTCGCGTGTTCGAGTCACGCCGGGGAGACTTAAATAAAATAAAATGGAAGAATATTCGTATTGGGAAATTTGGTATGTGTCATGCGAAAGCAACAAAAGATGGACAATCGCAAGAGCGCCGGCAGATTGGGAATCGTGTGATGTTAGAGATAAGATACCTAGAGGTGGTTGTGGTGATGATGTTGCTGAAATAACTTCTGTAGAACAAACTTGGGATGATAATTACTGGTGGGATTTTACATAAACATTGCCCTTGTAGCTCAGAGGTAGTAGCTACCGGCTCTTAACCGGAAGGCCTTGGTTCGACTCCAAGCAGGGGCACTTATTTGAAAAAAAAATAGTAAATTTGTAATAATGAAAAACAAAGAAATTTTCACTGAGGATGAAATGGATTTTTTAAAAAATACCATTGAAAGAAAAACAATTGCCACAGAAACAAATAGAATAAATCTAATTGATTTTGAAGAAGACTATATTCAAAGCCAATTTATAAACGGTAAAAATTATCTATTTTTATCCGACAGAGCTAAATCAAGTGACATAAGTTTAAAAAAAGAAAAATTAATAAAAGCATTAAATGATTGTGATGATTTTAATATTGAAATTTATGGTGGTGGATATGATGACCCTAGTGAGGGAACATTGGTCACTTATAATTTAATGTTAGAGTCTGATGAAATATTTGTTGAGCGTTTAAAAATATTAGGAAGAGATGTTTTAAAACGTGAAAAAATGAGATTGTCTCGTTTAAGAAAATTAGAAACCAGACAAGTTTTGTTTGAAAAAACTATTATAAAGAAAAAAAGAGGTAGACCAAAAATGTATCCACTTCGTCGTGTTTTTCCAGAAATACGTTGGCATACATAGTTAAAATGTTATTTTAATAGACTTTTATTTTGTTCTAATAATTAATAATATAGTTTCACCCAAACATTTCAAAACGCTTGTTTTTTGGATATATGTATGTAAAAACATACAACCATGAAACAATTTAAATTTATATTTTTAACTATCGCGTTACTGCTTTCAGTAACAATTAAATCACAAACAGATGATGTAAAAGTAGTCGACAACTATTTTACATTAATAAACTATTGGAGTGCAGTAGGTCCCACAAAGGAAGCTAAATTCTCTCCTTATGTTGAGGCTAAATACGATTTTCAACAAAACTTTACTACATGGAAAAAAGAAAATAGATTCTTATACATAAAAGAAATTTGGTATCATGCTGAATCATTTTATATAATACGTAACTACTCAAAAGAAGGAGTTAAGATAGATGAATCTATGATAGACGTTAGTAGATTTGAAAGTTACAGAAAAGAAAACGAGCAAGTAACAATTGCTCTTCCTGGATTTAAAGACGCAATAGTTTTATTGGCAGGAAGCGAACTTATTTACAAACCATAATTAATAAAAAAATAAAAATGAAAAAAATAATTAATATTTTAATTGGGATTTTACTTCTTTGTCAAGTAAAAGTTTCATCACAAGTAGGAACTGGTCCAGCGCCATATTGTATGCCATTGTATTCTCAAATACCGTGTAATCAACCAAACCCTTCTAACACTCCCGGAAACGGCATTAACGACTTCATTCATAGTTACAATACTAATGGCGCAACATTCAATATTGTAAATAATGCTTCAGGTTGTAACGCTCAGAATTTAGCTGGTATTAAAAATTATAGACTTTGGGGTTGTCAATTTTATATGGTATGTTCACCTGGTCAAGTTATTACAAGTAATTTTCAATCAGGAAATGTATTTGCACAAGGCGCAACAGTATTTGTGGATTGGAATAATGATGGTGTTTATAATCCTATTACAGAACGTATGACGTCTGCTCCCGGAGTTCCTCCTGCAGCTGTTGTTACGCCAATGCCAGCGTGGACTGTTCCAGTAGTAGTAGCAGGCACTTACAGAATGAGAGTGAGATGTGCCTATTTTACAGTTGGTAATACTATTGACCCTTGTTTAAATTATGGTTATGGTGAAACTGAAGAATATTATGTTTATGTTAATATGCAACCTCCGGGAATAATTACCGCAACTGCATCTAGCAACTCTCCTCTTTGTTCTACTCAAACCCTTAGTTTATCTGTAGTGAATACTGGAACTATGGCAATGACTTATACTTGGACGGGCCCAAACACATTTAGCTCAACTGTTCAAAATCCAACAATACCAAATGCAACTCCTCTTATGAGTGGTATTTATACTGTTGTTGTAAATCCTGGTTCTTGTCCTGTTACTGTAACAACTCAAGTAACTGTTAACGCAACTCCGACAATTACATCATTAACAAACAATGGACCTGTTTGTCAAGGTTCGCCAGTTAATTTTATTTTAAATGCAAATGCAAACCCAACAGTATCTTATTCTTGGACAGGACCTAATTCATATACATCAAATGTTCAAAATCCTTCTATAATAAATTCTACTCCTGCAAATACAGGTGTGTATAACGTAACTGTAACTAGCACTTTTGCAGGTAATGCAACATGTAAAGCTACATCCACATCTTCTATTGCTGTTGTTCCTGTAAATACAATTGCAGTAACTCCAACATTTACGCTATGTCAAGGTTCTAATTTGAATTTAATTGCAAATGTAATTGGTGCCAGTTCTTATACTTGGAATGGACCAAATACTTTCACGAGCAATATTCAAAATCCTTCTATTGCAAATATTTTACCTGTAGCTTCTGGAAATTATTCAATCACCGCATACTTTACAAGTATGAGTACAACTTTAGTTTGTAACTCAAACGCTGTAACTAATGTATCAGTTGTTCCAATGAGTCCTGTTGTGGCATTTGCAACTGCTAATGTTTGTCAGAATTCTCAAGCAACATTTTCAGCAAATGCACCTGGTGCTGTAGCTTATTCTTGGAATGGCCCAAATAGCTACACTTCAACAAATCAAGCGAACGTAATTAATAACACACAACCATCAGCTGCAGGAGTTTATTCTGTTAATGCTATATTTAGTATTGGAACTGTATCTTGTGTAACTTCAAGTGCAATCAATATTAATGTGGTTCCAACATCTTCAATAACTGTTGTTCCAGTTATTACAGTTTGTAATGGCCAAGGTGCTGTACTTACAGCAAGTGCGCCTGGGGCTGTTTCTTATACTTGGACTGGACCAAACAATTTTAATGTTGGTTCGCCAAATACAACATTTACCAATTTAAATCCTACCTTCTCTGGTATTTATACTGTTACGGCTATATTTACAAATGGTAATATAACTTGTTCTCAAACAAACTCAACTCAATTAACAGTAAAACCAGATATGCCATTTACGCTTGGTCCAAATAAGACTTTGTGTTATAATGATGTATTAAACATTGTTGGACCTGCAGGTGCAAGTACATACACTTGGACTGGACCAGGTTATAATTCAAATTTACAAAATGTTTATATACAAAACGCAGTTACAAATAATGCTGGAGTGTATACTTTAATTGTAGACTTAAATGGTTGTAAGACTCAAAACAATATTACTGTAAGTATTAACAATCCTATCACTTGGACTTTAACACCATCAAATCAAACGATTTGTAAAGGTGATAGTTTTACAGTTACCGCCGGAGCAGGAAATGGTAGTGGAAACTATGCTTACAATTGGAATCCTTCTAATTACTTAACAGGACCTACTGGAAGTGTTCAATCAGGAATTGGATTAGGAACCACAATGTATAATGTTTCAGTATATGATATTGCTTGTCCTAATTATACAATCAACCATGCTTTTACTTTAAATGTAAACAAAGCTCCAGTACCAATGTTGAACTTAAATAAAAACAATCAATGTGAACCATTCTGTTTTATTTATGATTCTAAGGTTAAAAATCAATCTTCATTTGTGAGTTATAATTTTAATGGCAATTCATTCATAGGAGACAGTACAAACATATGCTTAAATGCTGGACAATATACTTTAACTATTTCAACAATTGGAAACAATGGTTGTAAGGAAAACTTCTTATATCCAACTCCTATTGTGGTTTATCCGAAACCTTCAGCTGATTTTAGTTGGAATCCTAGTACTCCAAATACTGTTTCTGAAAATCACGTAACATTCTTACCTGTTGAATATAAAGATGTAAATACGTGGACTTGGGAAATAAACGGAACTTTATTTGGCGAAAAGAGTCCTACATATATATTTGATGCTCAAGGTAAATATCCAGTAACATTAATGGTAACAACTAGTCATGGATGTAAAGATACTCTTACAAAAGTATTAAATATTAAAGACGAGTTTTTATTATTTGTTCCAAACATATTCACTCCAAATGGAGATGGATTAAATGATGTACTTAGTGCAAAAGGAATTGGAATTAAACATTTTGAAATGTCTATTTTTGACAGATGGGGTGAAATGATATTTATAACAAATGATATAAATAAAGCTTGGGATGGTACATATAAAGGCGTTGCGTGTCAAGACGGTGCATATGTTTATAAGATTGATGCGATTGATATGAACTCTATGAAACATACAAAAACAGGTCATGTAACATTGTTGAAATAAGTGGTTTTTAAGTGATGTTACAAATTAAGAAGGCTCCAATTAGGAGCCTTTTTTTATTCTAAACCTTAGAAGTGGTTTTTTATTTATTGTGATATCACCTTTTTCGTTTTTTCCGATATCCTTAACTATTGTTTTTTTATTTTTAAATTTTCCGCCCAAAACCTCATCGCCAATATTAATTGGAACATTTATATCTTCTTCTAAATCATTTTCTTTTGAAGAATTTTCATATTCTTCTTTTTCTTTTTTTCTTAATAAAGAATCATATAAACGATTTCCATCTATAGTCCTTGCGTTTGCATCAAGAGGAAATCCAATATGCATATAATGTCTTCTTAAACCATTTTTATCAAAATTTTTATTAAATATTTTTATCAAATCTGTATAATAATAGTATGGTTGAATATCTCCACCTCTTCTGTCAAAATGATATACCATAGGGAGCATATAATTATTATATAATTTATTAAATCTCTCAACGGTTTTATCTAATTTATCCCATTGTTTATTTTTCAATTCTTGAATAGCAATTTTAAATTCTCTTTCAATCCTTAAAGTTATCTCATTAATTCCTTTTTGAAAAATTTCTCTATTATTCTCTTCAAATACTTTTTCTTTTAATTCTTTCCATGATAAATTACCGAGTCCAGTATTTGGATTTATATCCCACCTAGGTTTTTCTAATTTGAAGTTTTCTATATCTATAAAATCAGAATTTTCTTTTACAATAGAATTTTCAAATAGAATTTTTCTAATAAACTTTCTTATGTCATTAGGATTAGACATTATACTTTTAATTTGGGTGAATCTGGTTTTGTTAGGAAATCTTTCTTTCTCATAACAGTTATAGCATCCAATTCTGTCTCTCCTTGTTTTTTATTAATTCCTACAGGTATATTAAGATTACTTCTTGTATCATTAATAACTCTTTCTGAACCACTTTTTAAATGAGAAATATAATTACCATATTTATCGTGTGTTTTTTTATAAAGTGCCTTAAGTTCTTCTGGGGTTATATCTTCCACATTTCTTGGGTCATTAGCTCTATCTAAAAAATGACTTGAAAATTCAACATCTATATTTAAATCAGAAAACAATTCATCAGCATAATCATCGACAGATTTTAAATCTCTTCGAGTCATATATTCTTTTAATAATATTTGCCTAACAATTTGTCTTAATTTTTGTTCCATTATTTTTTGTTTGTTGGTTTAACATTCATTCCTTTTTTATTTTGTAATGATATTCCTATACCTTCATTTTTTTGTAATGGTTTTACATTCATTCCTTTTTTATTTTGTAATGAAATTGCTATTCCTTCATCTGTAATTTCTTCTTTTACATTCATTCCTTTTTTCATTTCCAAGCCGGTACCGATACCTTCTTCGATTTCATTTTCATTACCCTTATCTGAGTTCATAAGAAAATCATAAACTTGGTCCATACTTTCTTTTGCGGTTGCAATATGGTCTTGTGCCCAATCGTGACCATTTTCAAGAATTTCATTAACCTCATTTTCGTCAAGAGCAAGTAATTCTTCCGCTTGTTTTTTCATCTGTTCAAGATTACTAAAAAACATATATCTACTAGATTCAGCACCTTCTTCAATATCACCAACCTCTCTTTGTCTTTCTGTTTCTTTGTTTTTTAATCTTTTTAATTCAGTATCGATTCTTAATTTTTTCTCTTCCGGAGTTTCTGTTGATGGATTTTTAGGAGTCATTTCTCTTTCCATATTGTCCTTAAATTGACCCATTAATTTATCAAAACTATTTTCAGATTCTTTTCTTGCTGCAATTTCTCTTTTCTTTTTTTCCCAAGGAGTATTATAAGCAGCTCCTGTAGTAAGGTCTCTATTACCTATTCCTAATCCAGTTTCATTTAAAGAGCCACCGCCAAATCTTTTAATTTGGTCAATTTGTTTTTGGATTCTTTTTAAATCCATACCAGTTTTACCGTGTTTAGCATCTTCCAAATCTTTAAGCATATCTTCAATGCTTAAATCTTTTTCAAATTCGCTTTTACCTAAATCAACAAAATTATCACCAGAACTCTCAATATCTTGCATAGCTTCTCTTCTGGCTGCGCCCATCATTTCTTCAGAATCGAAATCACTCCAAATTCCTAAATCTTCATGGTTTTCGGCAAGGTATCTTCTGATGGCTTTTCTTAAAATTATGTTTTTCATTTGAATAAGGTTTATTTTTGAATAAATAGTGCAGAATTTAGCTTATTACATACCAAAAAAAGACCTGTATTTATGACCTTCTTGTATTAAGAAAGCTTTTGCTAATTGACTTTTATAACTTTCATCAACACTTGAGGCCCAAAGCCATATGTAAGACATTTCAATTTTTTTGATATCCTCCTTTTTCATATTGATTTTAATTGAAATCCCTTCCTTTTCAGAATCTTTAATTTCATAGGAAATTCCTAACTTAATACAAATAGAATAAAGTTCTAATATGTCACACAATTCATAAGCAGCTTTGGCTTTTATATAAAAATCTGAAAATTGATTTGTTTTTGTTTTATCTGGATGAGTTTTTTTTGCAATTTTTCTAAATAAAGATTTGGCTTTTTCTATGTTTTCTGGTGTTTTTTCTTTTGTTTTTTTTTCTTCTTTATATTCTTCTTTTTTTTCATCATAACTTTCAGAACTTGCTGAATATGATACAATCTCCCCATAATCTTTAGTGTTTAAAAGCCATTCAAGCGAATAAAAATCAGGCGCCGGCGAATTTAGTAAACCTTTTATATCTACAGATTCTGTTGGTTCTATATTTTGTGGTTCTGTAATATTTGATTCATTTTTTGGAAATATATTATCTTTCAAAGCTGGTTCTTCTAATAGTAACTTTTTAATAGCCTCATTGAATTTGGAACTATTTTCTGTTATAAATTCTTTCTTATATTCCTCATCAATGCCCAAAAAAGTATATTCCTGGAAAAGCCTTTGGAATTCAAGACTTTTAAGTCTCTCATTCATATGTTGTTTATTGATAAATAATTCGTAAATTTGTTTTGATGAAAATAGGTTTGTTTTTCGGTTCTTTTAATCCGGTACACGTTGGCCATATGATTCTTGCAAATTATATGCTTGAATATACAGACTTAGAACGAATTTGGTTCGTTATATCACCTCAAAATCCCCTTAAAGATAAATCTATACTTTTAGACGAGAAACATCGTCTCGATATGGTTAATATAGCTATTGGAGAAAATGATAAAATGAAAACCAGTGACATTGAATTTCAGTTAGAAAAACCATCATACACAATTGATACTTTAAATTTACTTACAAAAGAAAACCCAGATGATGAATTTGTAATCATTATGGGTACTGATAATCTTGAAAATTTTGACAAGTGGAAAGATTATTTAAAAATACTTGATAAATACAATATCTACGCGTATGTGCGACCTACCAGTGATGGTGGCTATATGAAAAATCACGAAAAAGTAAAAATAGTAAATGCACATATGGTTGAATTATCTTCAACATTTGTACGCCAAGCCATAAAAGAAAATAGAGATATACGCTATTTATTGCCATCTGAGGTATGGAAACACATCCAAAAAATGAATTTTTATAAATAAATTTTTAATTTTTATCAGTCTTAAAATCAAGTAGTTACAATTTATTTTAAATTATTTTAAAAATAAATTTGGTTTTTAAGTAACTTTAGTATTATCTTTGCGTAAGAATAGTAGATAAAAAGTTTTAGAAATAAATTTTTTTTTTACTATTTAAATAAAACAAGAGAAATCTTCAATGAAAACAAGGTTAACATATACAAAAACAACTTCAACGATTTGGCCGATTATGCCGACAGCGGGGAATGTGTGTATTATTGCCGGCGATTATAGCCGCGATAATATGGGTGTGTTAAAACATTTTGTTTCATGATTTAAGAAAATAAAAACTTAAGGGAACAAATTAAAACACACCCGGACTTAAAAAGGTTCGGGTTTTTTGTTGCCCATAAAAAAATAAGTCGAGCAATGACTTAAAAGTTTGCAGCAGTTTTTTGACGTATTGGTGATTAAAAAAATGTAACTAGAGATAGTTGTGATAACTGTCTCTAGTCACAAATTGCGGGTATAGCTCAGTGATAGAGCATTTGCTTGCCAAGCAAAAGGCCGTGGGTTTGACCCCCATTACCCGCTCAAAATGGCAAAATAGCTCAGTTGGCTTAGAGTGTCTCTTTCATACGGAGAAGGTCCCCAGTTCGAGCCTGGGTTTTGCTACACAAAAATATTGCGGGATAGAGCAGGAGTAGCTCGCTAGGCTCATAACCTAGAGGTCGTTGGTGCAAATCCTTCTCCCGCTACCAATTGAAATCACAAAGTTGTACAGCTTTGTGAAAGTAGGAACCGTGGACCGGTCGGTATATAAAGAATGGTGAAATTTGAATTCAACTTAATTAATTGATGAAGGATTTTACAGTAACTGGCCACACATTAAATAGATGCTTAGCTCAGTTGGTTCAGAGCGATTGCCTTACAAGCAATAGGTCACTGGTTCGAACCCAGTAGTGTCTACCATTGCGGGTTGGAGGAGTTCGGCCGTCCTCGTCAGTCTCATACGCTGAAGACCACCAGTTCAAATCTGGTACCCGCTTCCAATTAAAAGTTAATTATCTTATAACTTTAAAATAGATAAAAATGCGTAAATAGCCAAGCGGTCGACGGCACTGGTCTCCAAAACCAGCAGATTAATTTCTCACAAGGGTTCGAATCCTTTTTTACGTGCAAAAAATAATGGGAGTAATGCTCGAGTTGGTTAGGCGCCGGACTGTAAATTCGGTAATCTGCATGGATGGGCGGTTCGATTCCGTCTACTCCCACAAATATAATTCTGCTTGTGCATTTGATGTAATGTCAAGTGATGAGTCCAAAGTAAATCTTGGTAATAAGGTCCAAGAGAATTATATCACATTAGCGAGTGACGCATAAATGGTGGTGCGCCAGCCTTCCAAGCTGGAACAGAGCCGGTTCGATACCGGTCACTCGCTCAGAATTAAAGACAACTTGGAAAGACAAGTATAACTTAAAAAATAAAAAAAAAAAAAAATGAAAAATTGAACTAGTTGAACTTTAAAAAATACATTAATTATTTTGTCTTTAATGTATACAGTTACAAACAAAAACTTAAAATGTCGTATCTATGAAGATGATTATGAAACTTCGGTTTATGACTTAAATAATAATATTCGTCGTAGAATATCAATGACAAAAATTAATAATCATTATTGTGAAGATGATGAATAAAATATTACGCTGGGTGTCTGCAGAGAGGACGCAATCCTTGAATCGGTGAATAACCGAGCCCGGTGACCAATTAAAGACAATCTGGAAAGACAGATAACATAGAGTGGTTGGGCAATTGGCGGCCCGCCACATTTGGGATGTGGACATAGTGTCGGTTCGAGCCCGGTCTACTCTACGCGTTTTGTTCTCACTTGTTTTCTATTGAAAATTTCAAGTGTATATCGGGGTGTAGCTCAGTGTGAAGAGCGCGTGCTTTGGGAGCATGAGGCCGGGAGTTCGATTCTCCCTACCCCGACGAGCGTAGATATGGGTTCGAATCCCGTTATGACAGCGAAAGCCGTCGTGTAGTTTAAGGGCTAGAATAACGCTTTTGCGTACAATGTAGGTTTTAAAAACCGAATAACGAGGCGTCATAGCACGCCTACAATGCGAAAGCAAGAGATTGTACGGCCAGAAGAAACAAAGTTGCCGGAATAAAAAAACTTCCCAAGTCCTTGGGTGTTCATATTGATGAGCAGCAAAAAGTCCGGACTACAGTGCCTTAGCTCAATTGGTTCAGAGCATCTGCCTGATACGCAGAAGGTTATCAGTTCGAGTCTGATAGGCACTACAACAAAGAGTAAGTTACTAATATTTGTCGGTGAGAAAAAGACGCGTTGTGCGGTTGCCCACCAATCAACATTAAAAGCGTTGACCCGATGAAAAACAAACTTATCAGACGTTAAGATTGTTGTTAATTTTAAAAATGAAAAATAGGATAATAACCTGTTTAAAAAAAATTAACAAATAACAACCTTAAAAGAGATAAGGAGACAAAATTAGAAACGTTTATTACTTAACAATAGCCAAGCACGAAGCTAAGTGCTGGAGAAAAAAATGTATCATGAGTACATTAAAATCCAAGGCGCATTAAAGGAAAAACAGAAAACATCACTAGCAAAACGATGTCTTACTTTTTAAATTGGTGGCGTAGTTCAGCAGCGTTAGAATGCTCCCCTGTCACGGGAGAGGTCGCCGGTTCGAGTCCGGTCGTCACCGCCAAAGTTTTAGTAATTTTCTTTATAAATTATAAATGGGACCTTAGCTCAATTGGCTTAGAGCGCCTGATTTGCAATCAGGAGGCAGCGAGTTCGAAACTCGCAGGCTCCACGAAGAGAGAGTGGTTGACAACCAAACAACAATGTCTAGTCAACGATGTTGGCTCTCTCAACATTATAAGCTTTCTACGCATGAAAGGTGGTGCACCTCACTTGTAATGAGGAAAAGACTCGGTTCGATTCCGGGAGAAAGCTCAAAAAGTAAAATCCAAGAGAACTCATAGCTGGAAACAGAGGAAGTTCGCGACTGCAAAACCTAACGTAGGAGAAGGTATGTAACGGTTTCCAACCGTAGCCAGCTTTCCAAGCTTGGCCTTCATTTGCACTACGGAAGCAGCAACCTAAACAGACTGAGAGTATCGGTTTCTCTTTGAGGTCGGGTTAGGGCAAAGATAAATTATGGGATAGAACAAAATCGCGGCTAAGCTCAGGATTTTACGAATTTAAAAATGGTCCCGTGGCCGAGTGGAGACGAAAGTCGATAGGCGCAGTTCTGCAAAAGCTGCTACGTGTGTTCAATTCATACCGGGACCTCAACAAAACAAAATGCCTTCGTAGTTCAACGGATTAGAATGTTTCATTACGGATGAAAGGGTTGGGAGTTCGAATCTCTCCGAGGGCACAACAATCACCAATACAAGCAAAGATAGTTTAGGTGGGAAAACACCCGACTCCAAGGGACCAGACCAAGTGTAAAGCTTGAAGATTCGTAGGTTCGACTCCTGCTCTTTGCTCAAACGTCCTTATAGTTCAATTGGATTAGAATTAAAATTTTTTCCACATATTTAATAATATGAATAAAAAAATTTTAAACAATTTAATTAATCAAGGATTTTCTACTCACAAAATTGCAAATAATTTAAGTATGAGTCAAACAAATGTAGTGTATTGGCTTAAAAAATTTAAATTATCAACAAAGAAAAATACTGATGAAAAAAAATGTCCAAGATGCAAAAATACAAAAAAAATAACTGAATTTTATGACAGAAGAAATAAGCCAGGTTCATCAGCATATTGTAAAAAATGCACTAATAAACAAACTACAGAGAGGCATACAGCTGCTAAACAAAAAGCTGTTGAATACAAAGGAGGAAAATGTGTAAAGTGTGGATATGATAAATACATTGGTGCTTTAGATTTTCATCATTTAAATCCTGATAATAAAGAATTTTCACTAGGAACACTTAAATTTATAAGTCTAAATGATAAAGTAAAAAAAGAATTAGATAAATGTATTTTAGTGTGCTCTAATTGTCATAGAGAAATACATGGAGGAATAACATAAAGTCTTGTGGCCTAATGGATTGGGCACCAGTTTCCTAAACTGAATTATGCAGGTTCAAATCCTGTCAAGACTACTTAAATTAAAAATATATACATAATCTCAACTTGCATTTAAAACTAATATCCTTTAGTTTTGAAATGTGGCATCACCAAATACATTTTACAATCCATCAGATTTAAATGTTCTAACCAGAACTGTTTTGTTTGAAAAACAAACTTCGTTTTATAGATGCTTAACTCCATACGATGTTCCTAATTTTTTATGGAAAAAAAAAGATGAAGAATTGAATAATCAAAATTTAAGCACAGAAGATAGATGTCATTATATTTCTAAAGAAATATTGGGGCCATTATTAAAATCAGAAGATTGGATTGTTACTCCTTTAATTTATAATCCTAATGATTTCAGTCCTATGAGAAAAGTTATATTTATAAGCAAAAAAACATCTTTTGATATAACTGCAGAATTCGCTCAAGATTTAAGAGGGTGGGGCGTCCCAGTTCAAGAAAGCTTTTTGAAAGAATATATTTGCGCAATTTGGGAAGGCAGAAATCAGAATTTGAATTTTAGGTAACTTTTTAACTATCTTTACGTTTAAATGTATATGAGCAGTAGACACACTTCATATAATATGGTAGACGAAAACGGTGAACAACTCTGGCGTACTGTTGACGGCCAAGAAATACCATTTTCTAAAGTAACCCATCAGCACTGGTCTAACATATATTGGTATCACCGGTATATGGCCGAATCTTATACAGAGCAGTTAAAAGGATTACATCCTATGTTCTTGGAAGAATCCCAGCTTATAATTCAAAAATGCAAATACCTTACGGAGTTTTCCTTTAAAGAAATTGAGAAACGATTTGCCGGAGACATACTCGACTGGGTTCCCATTTATGATAACGAGAAGAAATGGTTTAAAGAACAAAGTACGCGTAAAATCCTAGTTGAAAAATTTAAATGTTAATTAGATTTTTTAAATTATATATCGGCAAAATCCTATGTTTCTTTTATATTCATAAATGGGTTGTGTCTAGCTGGATATATGATAAAAAACCTAATTTAAGATTAAGAGTTGATGTTTGTAGAAGATGTAAAAAACAAAGGACAAGAAAAGATTTTACAGCTCCAGATGAATTAGCTGCAGAAAAAAAATTTAAATTAAAACTTTGGGAAGAGCGTCGTCAAGTAATTGTTGAAAAACATCGAAATCCAAAAAGATATACAATACAAGTAAGATTTAAAGATGATAAAATTCCATTTCTAAAACAAGAGAGATTTATAATGGATGAAGATGTTGAAAAATTAAGAAAAGAAATTACAGGCAAAATAGTACTTATTGGTAATGTTATTTTTGAAATGATTGATATGGATGAAGAACAACCACCAGAAGAATTACTATGAAAGAGATTACACAACTATTTATACTAATAGGAAGAGTTCTTTGTTATTTTAATATTCATAACTATAAACCATTTCCTGATTTTTGTGACCGTTGCTTGCGTCCACATCCTGATTGTGAAAATGTACAAACACGTACTGTATTATTTGAAAAGACGAAAAAAAGAAGAAGAAGGAGGGTAGCTAAAAGATGAAACTGTTTAAAATCACACATAAAATCCTATGTTTCTTCGGAATACACAGTTATAACATTTCTTTTTTAACTGCAGTGGTACATTTAGAATGTAAACATTGTACTGCTGAGCGCGTTTCTATGAAAGCAGAAATGTATGAAATGGCTGATAAACAAAAAAAAATATTTGAAACCGAAAAACTATTAACGCGTAAAGTTATGATTGAAAAAATTCCATCTTTTATTTTAAAGCTTCGACCATTGGTCGAGAAAAGATTAAAATATTATAAATCACTTGAAAAATAATCTAATTACTTAATAACCATATTTCCAACAGCAACTTCTCTAATTACACCGGTCACAGAAAATTCATCGATAGGTTCCCAATCTTTAATAAGCTTACTTGCAGCTGGTTCTGAATGTTTATGAAAAGCAATTGTAATGTGTGGCATATCATTTTTTGAATAATATCCATTTGTAGACAATGCGATAGCTTTGTCGGATATACCAATAGAATCAATTTTAAGCTCAACCTCTTTATTTAAGTCACCTCTTAAGTACAAACTTTCCGGAAACTTACCTAACATAATTGTCATATGGTAATCATATGGTTTTCTCCATCCTTTATTTACTGGAACGTATTTTTCAACTATATCATTTATTTTCTGAATATCAGAAGGGTTTTCAATGACTACGGCCGAATATGCCACTTGAGGCTTAACTCCTTCAAATAATATTTTCCTTATAAATTTCCTAATGTTTGACATACACAATTAAATAGGTTCTAAAACCATCTTTTTACATCTATTTATCCTTGATGGACAATATTAGAAAAATCATAAGAAAACAATTATTTAAATTGTTCGAGAATTATCCGGCCGGAACCGAAAATGACTCAAATGCTCCTTGGAATCAAGCAGACACTAAATTCGTAGACGCTAAAAAACCGGCTACAAATACCTATATGCCGATTTATTTCAGCAATGAAATTACCATACTCAAAAATACAACAGATGGTTCTAAGTGGTTTTTCTACAATGATTCAGTTGAAAAACAAGATTACTTCCATTATTCTGGAGCTGAAGACAAAAGTGTATTTACCGGCAATGATGAAGATGGTCAACCTACATTTGATGAAGAATATGATTGGGAATTAAACGGACAAATTGTTGCTGATTACTTGAATGATAATATAGTTCAATTGAGCAAAGGAGAAGGTTTAGAAGATTATGAATCCGGAGTAGACCTTGTTAAAATAAATGAACCATTAGCCTCAGAATTGATTAATACATATTCTGATGAAAAACTTAAAAACGTTTTATTTCTATAATTAAATACTTTATTGACTTTTATCGAAAAAAGTCTTTAATTTACATAATGGCACCTCCTTTAGATATTGAAATAAAATCAAACGATTCAAATTCTGTTTATAACCATTTAAGTCAATGGGCAAATCTTGTTGAAAAACAAAACATTTCTCAATTATTAGAAAGTCAAGCATCTCAATTAATAAAGCAACAAGAAGCAGAAGATATTAAAAACGAAAGAAACATTAAAACTCGAGAAGTTCTTTTTGAAAAATATGATGAATTATATTTTAGAAAAAAACAACATAAACTTCGTACTGGAAAATGGGAAAAATCTACTGTAATTAATGGATTAACAACCAATCCAAATCTTGCCCAACTATTCGAATCGCAAGCATCTACTTTGCTAGAAGAACATACTTCTATTGGACTTAAAAATATTAGACAACAAACTATTAATAAATGGGCTTCATCAGGACTGCTTGAAGGCTTGACTGAAACTAAAAGTCAAAACTTTGCTGCGTTGTTAGATTGTCAATCTCGTCAATTAATTCATGAATCTACACCTGTTGGCATTAGCAGTAGAGGGTTTGGGAAAAAAACAAAAACAGCAATAAATTACCAAAGACCTATTAGGGTTAATGTTGAAGAAACGTTTTTATCAAAAATCAAATCATTCTTTGTTTCAATTTGGAAAAAATTATTTAAGAAAAAAGAAAAACTAATTGCTTATGATATAGTTACAGAGCCTGGATTTAGTGGATTTGATAATATTGCATTCCCATTAGTAAGACAAGTGTTTGCTCAAACTATGGCTTTAGATTTAGTTCAAGTACAGCCGTTGGATTTACCAAAAGGTTTGTTGTTTTATATGGACGGATTTCAGGAACACGAAAATGTGTTTAGTAGAATTGTTATTTTTGAAAAATATAAAGAACCAGTTTATAGTAGATATGCTACACAATCAATAGGCCGTAATAGTAGATATTATCTTTCTGCAGATATTGTGGATGCAACTACTGCTATTACTTTTCCTGCAGACACTATAACACCTGCTTAAATGAGAGAAGAAATAATAGATTTTGATTTTGTATTTACGCGATTTGTTATTATTGAAAAATTCCAAGATAATAAATCTCATCTTACTCCAGATTTTGGAAGAGATGGAAAAGTACATTATTCACAATATAGAGGGTTTGGAAAAATCTTTATTAACCCAGGAATTTACACAAGAGAAAAAGACGAATCAAAAGTTTTGGAATGTGCTTAAAATCACTATATTTGTATTATGAATCTGTATAGTGAATTTTTTAAATTTAAACCAAGCGAAACTGATGGGGTAAACAATTTGGTTACTGCACTTGAAACTGGTGAGTGCGAAATAGGTGATATCAATACTTATTACAGAAACCCAGATACAAGATTTGTTATTTTTGAAAAATATCCAGAAAAAGATAGTGGAGAAGAATCTGAATACATAAATGGCATTAAGGTTATTGCTAGAAAATTATATGTTGAGGTTGAATTAATTCCTATAGTAAAATCCATAAGCGTAAACATAAATATTAATAAAGATGGAACAATTGAAT
>Ga0315291_10004526_pt1 | contig 17694 bp, 12 predicted proteins | sample YL17G12_20_MG_FD_203070 | JGI IMG/M metagenome (GOLD analysis project Ga0315291, IMG submission 203070) | Sediment microbial communities from Yellowstone Lake, YNP, Wyoming, USA - YL17G12_20 | ecosystem: Environmental > Aquatic > Freshwater > Lake > Sediment | place: USA: Wyoming | collected...
AGGTGCAAAGTTGGCAAGCCAAAATCGTACATGCTCTGCACGCTGCCGGAGGTGTTCTTCGTCTTCTTTCTTCAATTTCTTTGGTAGTTGTCCGGTTCGTATCAGTATCTCTCTTACTTCAGACCATGTCTTCGCAATCTGGTTCAAGGTCACCAAATGTCGATACGGCAGGTGAAGCGGCAAGGTCTTTGGGATATGATAGGGTTGTGATAACTCATAGATTTTTTTGAATTCTTTCATTCCTTTGATTTCTGCTTCTTTCCCAAAATAGACTTCCTCTTCTTTATCGTATTCATCAACCAAGGTCAGCAAACCTAAACCAGAGTCAAAAACAATATGTCTATTCGGTTGATTTCGCATGATTAAAAACCGGAGTACCTCAGGGGGCGTCATCTGTAGCATTTCCTCACCGCTGACTGCAGTTCCTTTGGAGCTATGCATCGCACCTTGTCCTTTTAACATGATAAACTCATAAACGAGTAAACCTGGGTGTGGATAATGATACACTTCTTCGGAGATTTTCGCACCAGTCTCTCGCGTACCCCCAACAGTAGCATGGTCTTTTCCGCAGGGTTCAAAGGTGACCCCAAGCATTCTCCAGCGTGCTGGCCAGTCTACCCGCCAGGGAAGCTTCCCCTGCCCACCCTTCCGGATATCAACCTCGCCCGCATGACCGCAATCACACGTGTACTCAACCATTGGATATTCGTACAGATTTGGATGGGTCGTCGAAAGACGACCACATGTTTCGCATTTAACGTTATAGGGCAACCAGTCCTTTGGCATCTTTCTACTGGAGAGGGTCTCAAGAATATCTCTGATTTTGCTGGTGTTTTCTAACGCGATTTGAATCGATTCGTTATACTCTCCTTTATTGTACATCTCACTTGCGCGATATACTCGTGGGTTAACCCCAATCTCATGTAACGAACCTAAAAACGAGACTAAATAGTGATCCGCGTAGCTTTTATGGTTGCCGCAAGGACAGGGTATCTCAGAAAGAGCTTTTCCTACATACTGTTCATACGACGTGGGGAGATGAGGGTACACTTTGCGTAGTGGATCGTAATCATCACATACGTAGATGAACTCCGCGTCACCGCCTTTCTCGACAAGACAACGGTACACTGCATCGGTGGTGAGGATCTCCCGCATGTTCCCAATGTGAATCGGACCAGAGGGAGTAATGCCTGTCGCCAGCACATGCTTTGTTTGTTTTTTAAGTAGCTCATCTGCTAAAACATCTGCCCAATGCATAAGTAAATCTCCAACGAGTATCGCGTTACAATGGCCGTGCTCTGATCAACGAGCGAAGTGGCACACCACCGACATCGTTCATCGATCGTTTATTGAGAAGACCGACACATAAGACAGGGGTTCCTTTCTCCGCCTTCACTGCTTTTATTGCACTTTTCAGGGTTTCACCGGTTCCAATAACATCATCAACAAGAACTACGTTTTTATCAGCAATGGTTGCATAGTTCGAGCAGAACGCACCGGTTTTTTCATAGTGTGGTCGGAATACGGCAAGATCAAGACCAAGCTCCTCAGCAATATACATTGCATAGGGAATCCCGTTGATCGCAATTCCAACAATCACTTCAACATCGATCTCTTTTTTCTCCATTTCTTCAAGGATAATATCTGATAATGCATAGGAAATCGATCCGATACGGGAAGGAGACACACCAATGGAGCGCCAACCCACTTTTAGTTCACCTGTTGGTTTCTTTTCTTTTCCGCGGGTTAGAAGCCATGCGGCTGTTTCTTTTGACACGTTGAGTTCTTCTGCGATCTCATAATCGGTAAGTCCACTTTCTTTGAATTTTAACGCATTCTTAATAAGAGAATCTGTTTCTTTCATATCGGTAACACCCTTGGAACTACGTATCTACCTACGATATTTAGATGTTTGCTCTTTCCCACTTATAATTGGTGAAAAAAGGTATCGTAAACCTAAAATACTACAAGAGCATGCTCTACTCTAACGTGATCGTATGGCACAAGAGAAAAAAGGAGAAGGATTTCACTCGGGAGCCGGGTTAATCCGGTATTTCGATGCAGAGGAAAAAACCGCATTTAAGATACCACCGTGGTTTGTGGTTTTTGCTTGTATTGCTACGGCAGTTGTCGTCATAGCGATTCAGATGTGGAGACCGCTCTAAAAAAATTATACTTTTTTTATTATTGTTTTTTTAATTTCTGTATTGTTAGTTGTTTTGCGGTCTTTAGTGCTTCGTTAATTTTATCCCGGTTTGGTCCACCGCATTGTGTGAGTTTTGGTTTCCCACCACCGCTGCCGCCAAGCATTCTGCCGATTTCTGTTGCAAGCGATCGCAGATCGATCTCAACATTATCAGACGCAGCTGAGACAAGTTTTTTCCCATCATAGATATGAGCAACATATCCTGGTTCACTGATAATCGCTCCGGCTATCGTAATCGCATCAGTTTCACTGAGACCGGTGATAATTTTTATAGTAGTTCCTGGAATCTGGAATGCATCATTTGTTAATCGTTCAATGGCATCCGATGAAACCACTTTCTTTTGTTTCTGCGCGTTCTTCCATTCATTGAACAAATGATTGCACGCATCGACAAGACTATTAACCGGTGTTTTGTCTTTCTTTGCCGTCTCTTTTAAAAACCTTTGTAATGTTTTTTCCAGTTGATCAGCAGAGACAGAAAAGATTTTTTCTGTCTCGCGCAGTTGTTCAGCTATGTTCTCATGAAGTGTAATGGTATACACCGGGGCAAGAAGTATGGTGACACGATGATACAGCTCGTTTTCTTCTTTCTGGTAGACATCCGCCATCTTTCCCGCTGCGAAGGTAATTCGATTCACACCATCCTGGATACGTTCTGTTTTGAGGATACGAATTTTCTCGATTTCCTTTGTGTTGTTCAGGTGTGTTCCACCACAGGCTTCCACATCGATACCAGGGAGGTTTAACACACGAATCAGGTTCCCTAGCGGGACACCCCCTTGGTATAACCGGAACCCATGCTCTCGTTCTGCATCATTCCTTTCCATTACTTTTTTTTCAACCAGAACCGCTTGTCTTACAAACTCGTTTGCTATGCTTTCGATTTTTTTGATCTCATCTTCAGCAATCGGTTTGTAATGAGCAAAATCAAACCTGGCTTCCGTCACTCCGAGTTGTGAACCAGCCTGCCAGATATGTTCTCCAAATAATCTGCGGAGGGCACCATTCACCACGTGAGTACCGGTGTGATGTTTCATAAGTGTATAACGATGGTCCCAGTCGAGTTTACCATGCACTGTTTCTCCAACATTCACCGGATGTTCAAGGATATGGATGATAGAGTCTGCTGCTTTCTCGACATGTAAAACCTGGATAGGTTTCCCCTGAACGATCAGGACTCCTTTGTCTGCTGGCTGTCCGCCACCTTCCGGGTAGAACGCAGTGTTATTCAGGATCACCTCAGTTCCCCGTGCCGTGGTTTGTTTCCAGAGAATCGTCGCATCGAATTCCTTCGTGTAATGGTCATCGTAATAGAGGGGGTGCGTTGGAGGAAGATCGGTGCGCACATCTGCTGTTTCTTCCTCTGGTTTTTCATGGGAATGCAGTTCTGCAATCATGGAATCAAAATTCGGTGGAATGGTGACCGGGATGTTTTCTTTCTGTGCAATGTTTTGAACAACATCAGGTGGCATCCCATGGGTATCATACAGCATGATTAATGCTTGGGGATCAATGGTTTGTTTTTCTTTCAGAATCCTTTTAATAAGTCCTTCTCCTTTTGAGAGGGTATCGGAAAATCGTCTTGTCTCAATGTCTAGAATCTCACCAACTTGATCCTTGCGTTTCTTAAGCGACGGGAATTCTTTTCCAAGATAGTCCAACTGCTGTTCAATAAGCTGTCTTAAAGTAAGGTCAAGCTGTAATTTTTCAAGGAATCGTAACGATCTTCGAATGATTAATCGTGCAAGGTACCCTGCTTTCACATTCGAGGGAACAATACCATCACCAAGCATGAATGAGAGACATTTGGTGTGGTCTGCAAGAGCGTAGATGCTTGTTTTATCTGATGTATCTTTTATCGTGTCGAACAGGAACGTAAGCATCTTTGGAACTGCGGTTTCATATACAGTCGGTGTACCGGTTGTAAACCATGCGATTCGTTCCAATCCGTACCCTGTATCAACGATGTTCAAAGGGTTTGGTGCGTAGTGTTTGTCTTCAAGGATGATCCCTCCGCGTTTATCTTCTTTCATGTTCATGAACACAAGCGTCGCGATCTCCAGTCCACCGGCAAGGACCTCAACACAGGGTCCTGCGTTTCCCCCGCCAATCCAAAGCTGTTCCTTGTAATTGATAGCTTCTCGGGGGATCCCGATTTTTTTTCTAAAAAACTCGTCACAGTATGCAACTGTTTCTTCTTTCCAGTAGATTTCATCGATATTTTTATTAAATGCATGGTGTCCCATCATTTCAAATGTTGTGAGATGTCGACCACTCTTTCCCACTTCTTCAAGGTCATTGAGTCGTATACAAGGCTGTGAGATGACCAACGGGTTCGCTGGTGGAGGAACCATTCCCGAGGTCACATGAGGTTGAAAATCCGCAATAGATGCGATAGTGAGGTAAATATCTGAGCGCCATCGGGCAATCACCGGGCAGCGTTCTCCGGTTTCAGGGTAATGGAGCCGTGAATGACTATGTTTTTCAAAAAAGGAAAGAAAGTTTTCTCTGACTTCTGCGAGTGTCAATGGTTTTTTTGCAAGAGAATTCCCGATGAAATTAAACTTCACACAGGGTTGATCTCCACAGAACTCTGTAAGGGTATCTAGTGTCCAGAAATAATCACCGCATGCTTTGCATTTCTTTCTAAGATATCTATTGGTGTGAAAGAATTGTAAGTCGTATTCATTCTGCATGGTTGATTCAGTCATAGATCTTGACTGGTCTGGAATAGACAAAAGGTTTAAAGTTTTATCTTTAGAATACACGCGCTTGGTTGATACATAAGGAACGATATATTTATATGGGGTTAAATCCTAAAGTATAATAGGGGTAATATGAAGAAATTAATTCCTAGTATCGTGATAGTCTTGATTGTATCAATGAGTAGTATGGGGATTACAAATGCATTCAGCTATTCGAATAATTCAGATACAAAAGCATCAACTCAAGCCACCAGCAATGGATATGGTCTGCAGTGGATGAAGGAGTATGGAAATAGTCCTTGGACAGACGCACGCTATCAAGGACCGCAACCGATTGGAGATTGTGATAACGATGGGAAGAATGAGCTGCTCATCAGTGGAAGGGATTGTACCATTCGTGTTATGAAATGGTATGAAAACAATCAGACGTATTCGCAGGTTTATGCATTGCATCCACCGTTCTATCCATTTAAACTTTGTTCTGCTGGTGGAATGGCAATCGGCGATGTGACCAATGATGGGAAAAATGAGATTGCTGCGACGTGGTATACTACCGTCTATAAATATAGTGCTGCTAAATATAGGATTATTGGGGTAAACCCATATATTTTTTTCCATAATGGTGGCAGTTCTGATTGTCTCATTGGTGATTGTGATAATGACGGGAAAAATGAATTGATATTGAGTGGTAGTGGATATGGATCGACAAGTCCTGTTGGTCAAATTACGGTGTTTAAATGGAATGGGTTATACCTTAAACGAGTCGCTGAATGGAAAGATCCTCAAGCGAATGGAAATGTGTTTATGGCTGGCCTGGGTGACGTGGATGATGATGGTGAAAATGAGATTGTCTGCGCCTATGAAAATAAGCTTATGGTTTTGAATTTGGATGCCCAAAATAAGGTGTTTATTCCCACGGAGATTTCTATACAATATCATGGACAAGAATTTCCCTTTGGTGTGGTTTGTAAAGATTGTGATAATGATGGTAAAGCAGAGATTCTTCTGAGTTATTGCGACTTTACGGAAAGGAACGACCCTCGGATTACGATCTTTAAATGGAATGGAACCGGGTATCCGATTCAATTTGATATCAGGTGGCCTGGAGGAGAACCGGTGATCGAAGGAATCGATGTGGGTGACACAGATGACGATGGACTCAATGAAGTGGTCGTGGGGGCGGGTTTGACTCATATCTTGCAATGGAATGGGACGACATATGTCGAAGAAGCGGTGCTTCCTACCTTTGGTTGGATGGCGGTCGTGTGCATCGGAGATTGTGACAATGACGGGAAAAATGAGATCAATGCAGGTAATGTTGACGTCGAGTCTGGGCAACAGTTCACGGAATGGGTTTTTAAATATGGTTGGAATACGTGATTCTTAACCTTTTTCCTTTTTTAAGAAACTTATTAATAGATTGTCGATATATCTATCGACATTCATGGTAGGTTCTTGGAGATTATGGGCGTTAAGGAATTACTAGCAGAAAAAATCGCAGGGGAGATAACCCTAAGTCCAAAACCAGGGGAGACGCTCCGCAAATGGCGAACTACGTTTAATATCGCTCAAGCAGAGCTTGCTCATTTTTTAGGTGTTGCCCAAAGCGTGATTAGTGATTATGAGTCAGGGAGACGGAAATCACCTGGGATTCATTCCGTAAAAAAGATAGTTGTCGCATTCTTGGAAATCGATGAAAAGAAACACGGCGGCACTGTCATCCAGCAATATCAGTTCATGGTAAAAACACAAGACGGCATCATTGACATCATGGAATATCCTTATTCGATTCCTGTTGAGAAACTGATAAAAGAAATCGATGGAAAGGTGGTCACCTCCTCAAGCATTAGCCTTGACCGCGCTATAAAAGGGTTTACGCTTATCGATGGCATTGAGACGATTAAGACGCTTACGTCGGCAAACTATCCGAACCTCTATGGTTGGAGCACAGAGCGGGCGTTGATTTTTACGAAAATCCAGTTCGGTCGAGGCCCGATGATTGCGATCCGGATTCATCCAGTTAAACCATCTCTTGTGGTGTACCATCAACCAGGGAGCGTGGACCCACTCGCGGTACAGCTTGCAGAACGGGAGAACATGCCGTTGGTGATCACGGAGATGCCACTGGAAGAATTACGAAAAAAACTGATTTCCTTAGGGAGGTGAAGACCTATGTCAGATCTGGTTGGGTTATGTTCCATGTGCGGACGACCAGGTGCGATGTTCACCTGCCATCTCTGTGGACGACTCGTTTGTGAGAGATGTTATGATCATCGTCATTCGATCTGCATTGAATGTAAACATATGAAAACACGTTCAGATTCTCCCTCGTTCCCGATGGATTAAAATCATTCCAGGAACAAATGTGATCACTAATAAGAAAGTCTGGGTATTTTCGGTTTTTTAACTACGCGTTATATTTAAGGACTTTATAATAATTTGAAAAAGTTCACTGGTATTAAAGAAGGCTGTATTTGTGGTAACTTTATAGTGGTCAATTATACATGTCTATAGGACCTATGTATTTTAGAATATCTTTTTGAGCAACAGTGAATTATTCTGTGGGTAAAAAGTAGGTATGGAAACGAAGGATCCATGACCCCTACTACTTTTATGAGTTCGTTCGTATGTGGATTTTACGGATTTATTTGTGGATGATGTAGTGCGAATGGTTACTGGTTCAGTAAGTGTTTAAGGATAGGGAATGTGCAGAGGAATTGCTCGAACCACCTATGGTGGAACAAGGTAGTTAATGCAGTGCTTTGAGGCATGGTCACACTCAGTGTCGTCCAGTCACTTTCTGCACCAGTAACATCTTTTGTTTTTGCTTTAATGAGGTATGTACTTTTGTTTTCCCAGGTGTGAGAAACTGTCTGCTCTTGGCTAGAAGCATACGGACCAACCCAGCCGCTGTTTATTCCATCTCCCCAATCAATGTAGTAAAATACTTGGTCACCGTTGGGATCACTTGCAACAAATTTATAATCATATTGTCTGCCTAATTTTCCACTTAGGGGACCTGTAATTGTTGGTTTATTTGGTGCATAGTTCGACGATGTGATGAAGCTCCAGATTGGGCCAGCTGTTGACAAGCCATGTTCATCCCATGCAACAATCTTCCAATAGTAAGTGGTGAGGTTTATCAACTGCCCAGGATCGTAGCTTTCAATGGTTTGATTACTGATAACTTTTACTGGTGGGCTTACTGTACCAAAGTAGATATCGTAGGTGATCGGATCATTATCTGGATCGCCACCAGTCCAACTCAAATCCGCATTGGTAGAGCCATTCGTTGATTGATTTGATGGTTCAGGGAATCGTGGCGTATTTGGTGGTTGGTTTGCACTTACAGCCGCAAGATTCTGCAGAGCATCAATGTCAACACCAGGGTTCATCTCACTAGCACTCCCCGTTCCATCGTCAACGATTTTCACATATCGGGCTGATTTGACCGAAGCATCAGCGAGGTCAAACTCCGCAGTTCCCATTCCCGTTCCTACATTCGTCCAAGGACCATTCCAATTTGTGGAGACATACACAGAGTATCCATCGGTGGTAGCATCCCCTTCAAATACCTTAAGGTCAGATGCATCGGGGAGGTCAGAAATAATATTTGCCATATCTACGATAATTGATCCGCCAACACCAAGAGAAGCGCACACTCCATCAGGGGGTCCAAGCAGGGAGATGCCTTCGGTCGGGTTGTTTTGATAGTTATCGGACGGAGCATAGAACGCACATGTGGTGACTTGATAGGCATAGAATTGGTTACTCGGGTTTAGTGCAACATTCAGTACTGTTGGGTCTCCTGAATTTACTTGAACGGAAAATGTTTTTTCTTCAAACCCGTTAGCGCGATAGTGGACCGTGTAGATCCCTGGTAAGAGGATGCGATGGTAATCTCCAACCAGTGGATCTGCGAAACAAGGCCAGGGCGCCTCATCAACCCAGACTGTCGCAGCAAGTGGTTGTCCGTTGTTTGCATTCGTCACGACACCGGTGAGTCCCATGTTTGCTGCATGAATTATCTCCAGCATCGCATCACAGTTCAGGTTCCATGCCTGGGGGATATTAGATGTCTGAACCTCAATGGTCCAGTCGATATCGCCACGACATCCGTAGCTAAAATCATTACAATCGCCGAGGGTTTGATACCAATCGTACCCCTCGGTGACCCAATACCCATTATGAGAGCCATACTGTTCAGAGAGATTTTCAACAACGTCATTATCAGGGGTCCGTTCGTGTTTATAGTTCCAGATGTAGTTGACAATATCCCCGGAACAATGGAAGGATAACGAGAGGACATAGTTGTTTTGTAACGCATTGTCTCGTATCGCCCGCGTCTCTGGTTCAGAATAGGGATTTGAGTTTTCCGGCATGTATCCGTAATTCCTGTTGAGGTCGATGCCATGTGCATTATAGCGAGTTCCTGCTTCTCTGCCATCGGGGTTTACCATGGGGATAATCCAAATCTCTCGGTTGTCTACAAGATCAGTGATCGAGGTGTTGACGCCGTAGTTTTGGCTGAGAAGGAAGGCAAGATTGAGTGGTAACTCTGCAGACATGTATTCGTTGCCATGGTGAAGGCCGCAGATGCGGACCTCTGGTTCGTTTTCCTCAGTATCAGGGTTATCTGTGACCTTCAAACCCCAGAGAATCCTTCCTTGCACACTGTGCCCTAAATCATATAAGCGGGTGATAGCTGGGTACGTGTTCGCGATGTTTTTTAGTTCGGTCGTCATCTGAGCATATGTATGAAAATCACTTTCTGCAGCAGGACTGTATTTCCAACCCTGCTTCTCCGCAAGCTCATCAGGCACAATCTTGGGAGTAAGGTTCATGGCGGAAAGCCAGGCGAATTCCTCTGAGGATACAAGGACAACTGCGGAGGTTCTGGACCGGTCTACATCAAGGATGGTAATCCGATGTTGAATGATGTCACCAAGGGTGCTTGGTTGAGAGAGGACAACAGCTGAAACGATGGAATCCAAAGAATGGTTTATTGTTTCTTGTGCAGTCGAAAATCCTCCAAAAACCGTAGCAATGCCCATCGTGAAAAACACGAGAAAGGCACATATTTTTTTATTCGCAAGACTTTTGTGGTTCATATGGTATCTGCCCCTATGTTTTTGTATTTCCGCAACAATGTACCTAATATTTCTTTTCGATTCCAAAGAAGAAAGGTTGGAATAACAACCTCTCTGCCTTGATGAGATGTTAAAGAGAATCCCAGAAACATATGCAATGATCTTATAATATCATTGTATAATTATATACATAGTAATATCTTCTATATAAATATAGTTAGTCCAACACAAAAAATGAGAGAACGACATGGTCAGCTTAATTCTCATAAAATACGCAGCCCTTAACTTTTATATCATCGAAAGAGTCTTGTTTCACAGGATTTCCGATAGTGAAACATTGACGAAGAGAGACCAAATCTTACCACGGCTAAAATAATTTTCTAAAATGGAATGCAGAAAAACTACACTGATCGAGCAGCAAGAATTCGTTTTACGCATTCTTTTAATTTCACGATATCGAAGGGTTTGACGATGTAATCGTCTGAAGCAAGGAGCCCCAGCCCAGCACTCATGTCATCGCCAAGTGCGGTCAAAAAAACAATCGGGACTGCACTCCATCTGTCGTTTTCTTTAATGCGAGCTGCAACATCCCACCCGCTCATCCCCGGCATCATGATATCCAACAAGATCAAATCAGGGAGATGGTCTCCGTCTAGTACCTGGAGACATTTTTCCCCGCTGTCTACTCCGATGACTTGATATTCCTTAGTCGCATCTTCTAACACGCATTTGACTGAAATAATAATATCCTGAAAATCGTCAACAACCAGTATTGTTTTTACCATCCACCCCAACTAACTATTATAGAGTATAAATAATTAGTGATTTTTTCTTCGTCATCACAAACGGATTCCAGTCCAATGAATTTTCCTTTTATGAAACAAAGATGAGAAATCTTTAGTACATCACAAACGCTCAGATGTACTCTCTGCATAGATATCATCATCATCCCCAAAAGAGAGCAGGCGCCAACCACAATGTTTTACGAAAGTAAGACATTTAAAGAACAATGGCATTATGTAATATGGAGATGGAACACTACTCGAGTTGTTTATCGATGTAGAGAAAAGATGGGACACTATGTTGGATACTGCTGATATCACTCGGCAATTTTTACAGTCAATAATTGGAATTATCGGCAGAAAAACATCAGAAGAATACGCAGCAGTAACTATACGAAATCTTATAAAAAAGCTCCAGCCGACCTATCCTTTTTTACAAGACATAGAAATAAAAAATACGCGTTCCTTGGAACTGGAAAGTAATGTAGTAGTACGTGACTCGCTGAACACCATTCAGCCCAAAGAAGTTGGAATGGCGTTGAAAGAAATTGAAAAAATAATAATGAAAACCATGGGGAAAAACGCAGGGTATTTCTTCATCAGAGAAACACAAGAAAAAATAGGCATAGACTATGATACGATACTGGTCAAAACTATGGATGTTGATTTAACTTTGATGCAATCAACCTATATCGTGGAAAAAAAATCAATCCCTCTGCTGCATATCGAGAAATCTGACGTGATGAGACGGTTTTTAAAAGCCCTTATGGAGGCATTGGAGAAACAAACCTCTAAAACATTTGCGATAGGATTAACCGCAAAACGTGTTGAAGCACTGAGACAACAATATACGTTTCTTGAATATGTTTCTGTCAATGATATCAGGTATAACCTCGGTTCTGAAGAGGTGACTGTACAGCCGGAAATCAACAACGTTGACCCGCTAGAACTTGGAAAAGCAATCGGATCAATTCTCTATGATACCGATACAGCACTCACCGACCTTGGGAGGAACTCTATTGCAGATGATCTGAAAGCAAATCTAACATTGGAATATCTTGTAAAACTGAAAGAGATAGGCGTTACCATTAATGCACATGGTTTAGGGTATAGCGCGATTTTCAAACAAGTAATCAAAGTATTGATTGATATCCTGGGGAAAACAAGCACGGAGAATAATGCAATTTTCACGGTGAATTCGCTTCTTCGAAAAATAGATAGCACGTATGAATTCCTCAAATACGTGAAAGTAGACTCGGCAACCGGCCAAGGCGAACTCTACCATATCACGCTTACGGACAACATCGATTCGATCAACGAGACCGATGCTCGCCGAGCAATTCAGCAACTGCTTGAAACAACCATGGAGTCCTTAGAGGAAAAAGTGAGAAAGGAATTCATCCAACAATTCAAGAACTCACTTGAGAAAAAATACTTATTAAAAATCCAGGAGATGGGCGTCAACTTCCATATGATCGAGTTGCGTCAACAGATGCTGAACCAAACATAATAAAAATATCCAAATCCAAAAAATCTCATACAGGCAGCTATGGATAAAAATTCATGACAGATGAAAATGTAGTAGTTGATAGGAATGATAGATTGAAAGAGTGTACGCAACAGTCCAGAACGATTATTCTTCAGAGGTTCTCCGCAGTGTTGAAGGGAGGATTGATAGAACCTTGAAGCAGCCGTTTGATCTGAAGAAGTTTTTCTTTGGTCGGATCAACGCAAAACTAACGCTTATATTTCTTCTTGTGGGACTGGTTGCTCCTGCAATAGGTATCTGGTATTTCTATTTGATTGCGAGTTCGTTTCTTTCACAGAACCCTGAGATTTTTATGCAACAGCAGATGCTCTTGAATGGCACTGCTCTCATAATTATTATTCTAATCGCGGTCAATACCACGCTCTTAGGACTCATAATATCCCGTTCATTTACCAAACCAATTCAGGAACTGCATGAAGCAACACAGGAACTGGAAAAAGGAAATTTTACGGTCAGAACGAACATTAAAACAAATGACGAGCTTAAACAACTCAGCGACGCGTTCAATCGCAGCGCACTTGCGTTAAGCAAGATGGACGAGGAACGTCAGCAACTTGACAATGCAAAAACAGAGTTCCTCAGCATCACCTCTCATGAGCTCCGTACACCAATCACGCCCCTAAAGGCACAGTTACAGATGCTGCAGCAAGAGTATTTTGGGAAAATTAATGAAAAACAAAAAGAGAGCCTTGATGTGATTCTCCGAAACACGGAGCGACTCAACAAAATCATCGAAGATTTCCTTGAGATCTCTCGTATTGAAGCTGCACGATTGAAATTCGCGTTTAGAAAAACAGACCTTCATGAAACAGTCAATGAGACGGTACAGTTCATGGAAGGATTTGCCAAGGAGAAAAACATAAAACTCGTGGTCACTACCGGGGAGCTCCCAAATATCGAAGTAGACCCAGATCGGATCAGCCAAGTCCTACGAAATCTTGTCCATAACGCCATCAAATTCTCTCCATCAGACAGCAGCATTGAAATCCATACGGAGATAAAAAAGGACTATGTACGATTCAGTGTGAAAGATAAAGGAGTTGGATTGAACTCTGATGATCAAATCCGTGTCTTTGAGCCGTTCTATCAAGTGGAGGGAGCTCTGAGTCGAAAATTTGGGGGCACGGGATTGGGACTAACGATTTGTCGGGGGATCGTTGAGGCACAAAAAGGAAAAATATGGGTCGAAAGCAAGCCTGGTTGTGGCAGCACGTTCTATTTCACGGTTCCACTCATCCCAGTGCATGAGATTGAACCAATTAAAGTCCTCTTTTCCCCAAAAACAGAGATCGAAAAGAAACTACGAGATCAATTTATGGATGCGCTGGGGCCAATGGGTGTTGTCGAGTTCAACGAACTGAGAAACAAACATGCCCTTAGTAAAGAAGATCTCTTTGAATATATTACTTCTTTGGAAGGTCAATCTATTATTCTTCAGAAGCATGCAGATGAATTTAGAAGAAATATTGGAAAGATATTTGGTGAAGAGTGCCAAAAAGAAGAAAATGAACGAATCGATAAAGAAATAAGAAAGGAATTGTAAGGTGAAATAATGAAATTAAGACGGTTATTGATCATTATGTGTCTGGCGATATCGCTGATACCGATTGCAATGATTAGCGGATTGCAAGGCTTTCAGATCGCAAGCATGTTTCTTGGCTTGATTCTGGTCATCACGCTTGCGGTAGGTTTTTTGATTTCCCATTTTATCTCCATGCCAATTGTAAAATTAACAAAAAACATTGATGAAATCAGCAAAGGTAATCTGGATGTGGAGCTGGAGAAAAGTGAGATTTATGAGATCAATAATTTGACCGCTTCGTTAGATCGAGTGATGACGAGCCTGAAACTTGCTATCAATAAGGTTGGGTTGAAAAAAGAGGAGATATTTATAGAAGCTGTGAAAGCAAAAGAAGAAGCGGAGGCGAATTACGAAGTCCTGTTAAAAAAAATCGATGGTTGGATCTGGGAGATTGATGAAAAAGGAATATGTACAAAATGTTCTGCGAAAGTTGCCGGAACCCTTGGATACTCCCCCAAGCAGATAATTGGGAAGGAGATTTTTAGATTTTTACCGCCTGAAGATGCGAATAAATTTAAAGACATAATACACGTTATGTCAGATCAGAAGACAGATACAACCAATAAATTAGATTTGTACTGGATGAATCAAGACAATACACATCCCGTGTGGGTGCGATCGTTTTGTATACCTGTGTTCAATAGCATCGGAAATTTCCAGGGTTTGCGTTGTTTCAGCAGGGATGCAACAGAATATCAAGTTGCAGAGACACATATAGAGGAGCTGCAAATAAAGTTAAATGAAACATATAAACAGTTACATGAAATTCTGCGACAACAGCCAAAGGGACAATCTCTTATAGAACCAGTCTTTGATACCACAATTAAACAAGAGTTCGATTACATGATTCTTTTTGATGAAAACGCAAAAATCATTGACTGCACGAATGATATTCAGAAGAAACTCGGATATAACAAGGATGAGATGCTTTCCCTGACTTTCGCTGACGTCGTGTATCTTGAAACACACGACGAAATTAAAGCAAATCTCGATGAAATCAAGAAACTAGGGACCATGCAAGTAAAGACCATTCATAAGAAGAAAGACGGCTCATCGGTATTTGTAAGTGAACAGATTAAGTATCTGAAAGACCGGAATATGTTTATCTGTATGGTGAAGGAAGATACAATGTAGCACCTCGGGAGAGAGGATGCCTTTCTGGTTTCATACTCTGCATATCTTATAAAACCATCAACGATTAAAGGGCAAAAACAAAAACCTTATTTCAAAGATTTCCAAGTTTCCCAGTCTATCTCTCTGCCTGGATAACCTGGTTTCATAAATGGCCATTTATCTTTTATCCATTGCTTCACAGCACCAAAAAGATGTTCATCTAATCCGTTTGCAACCTCACTTTCTCTAATCCACATAACTATTTCAGCATCATATTCAGAATTTGAGGCTGGATAAATATACATACAACCCAAACATTCTTTTTCATCCAAACTCATGACTGTATAAGCAAACGATGTTTTTCTTTGGAACTCTTTTTGGTGCCATCCGAGGTCAATCAAATCTTGTTCAAAAGTTAACTCTTTTGTTGGCCATTTATGACTTGGGCTAAAAGGCTTCGTTTGTTGTAAATGTTTAATACTAGTCATTACAGCATCATAATCTTTCACAACATCATTAACAGTAAGCATTCTTAGACGAAGTCTGTCGGTCTCAAGCACTTCTGGAACTTGGAAATCTTTTGGTACTAATTTGTTCATAATTTTATTGTAATAGTTTAAAATTTAATAATCTTTGTTTTTTCTCTTGCTATTATTGAAATTCTTTTTTCGATTTCGCCCAACTCCTATTTATTTCCTGCGAACACGACTTTTGTTTCCAAACATTTATATTGACCATCATATTATAAATATTTATAGGCTGTTGATATTCAGGGAGGACTAAACATATGAAAAACAGATTAGCTTGTGGAAGCTTGATTTTTAGAACAGTACTATCGTTTCTCAACTTCATTACATTAATACAATCCAAAAAAAAATACTAACGGATAAGTTATCATGATCGATATCAGTAAAAAAAGTTGGCATAAATACTTCTTATTTGGTAGCTTGTATTTCTCAGAAGGATTACAGTGGTCACTTACCGCAGTGATTATTCCTATTTATCTTTTGGATAAAGGATTTTCATTACCATTAGCCACCCTTGTTGCTGGAGTAGGGGGAGCACCATGGTACCTAAAGTTTGTATTCGGTCCGACCACTGACTATTTCTATCAATTTGGTAGAAAACCATTTATTATTGTGGGGGGATTACTTGGAGCTATTAGTCTTTTCGTTCTTATTTATATTGACCCTTTATCTTTTCTCATACCATTTGCGCTCTTTTTGTTTCTCAGCCATCTTGGCATCATATATATGGATGTATCTTGTGATGGATGGGCGATTCAAATATCAAAGGAAAATGAACGGGGAAAAGTAAACGGTGCTATGTGGGCTGGAATTTTTACTGGTATGGCTGTTGGGACCTCTGTGATTGCTTCAATAGCACAGGTCTATGGATATGGTATGTCCTTCCTAGCAGGTGGTAGTATCATTCTCGTACTTATGATATATCCATTTCTAGTAAAGGAAGTTAAAATATTAAAGAAACGTCCAAAAATCGCTTCACTTCTTAAAGAGGAATTTAAAAAAAGGACGACACAGCTTATTGCCTTATTTGGCATAGTAAGTGGAATCGCTTCTGGGCTAATACTATTTGTGATTCCATTGTATATGAAAACGATTTTACAAATGGATGTTGGCCAAATTGGGTTAGTTACGACAGTATACACTATTACCTTAGGCATCGGCGGATTACTTGGTGGCGCCCTGGCGGACAGATGGGGTAGAAAAATGGTTTTATTTATTTTTATTAGTGCGAGTATTGTTACAGCTGCTCTTATATTTGCAAACACCTGGCAGATATTTGCTGTAATATATGGAGTGATTGGTTTTTTTAGCGGTGGTTGGATGGCAGCTTCATGTACTTTGGTGATGGATATTACTAATCCGAAGATTGGTGCGACTCAGTATTCAATTCTTATGAGTATCACTAATTTTGGTGAAGAAGGTATAGGAACCATCAGTGGTTCTTTAGTTGTTCTGCTTGGCTTTGGTCGTGTGTTTCTTTTTTCTGCTTGGATGTGTGGTCCTGCATTATTAATATTATATTTTATTAGGCTTAAAAAGAAAGATCTATATTAGAATATTACAAGGAAGAGAAAATGGATAAGAAATTATCTCAGTTACTAGCATTTTTTCTCTGTGGTATTTTACTCACTGGAGTATTTACTGGATGTATTAATCAGGGACAAAAACCAGAGGAATCCAAAGAAACATTACTACCAGAAGTCACATTGGACCAATCCTCTGTTCTTCCAGATTGGAAAGATGGGCAATATCATAATTATTTTGGAACAACAAAAATGCTGAATGGTTTTAATGACAAATACCCTGATTTAGTAAAGGTGTTTTCTATTGGGAAAAGTGTTCTTGGAAAGGATATTTGGTGTATCAGGATAACCAATGAGAAGAACAATACGATAAAATCGTCTTGTCTTATTGATGGTTGCATCCACGGACAGGAATGGGAAGGAGGCGAGGCGTGTTTGTATCTTGCTGAGTATCTTCTCATTAACTTTGATGTCAATGAAACAATTACTCATATTCTCAATTCATCTGAAGTATATCTGATTCCTTTAGTAAATCCTGATGGCAGACAAGATGATAACCTATATAATGACAATGGTATAAATTTGAATCGTAATTTTATACCATTGTCATTATATAG
>Ga0315291_10004528_pt1 | contig 17687 bp, 22 predicted proteins | sample YL17G12_20_MG_FD_203070 | JGI IMG/M metagenome (GOLD analysis project Ga0315291, IMG submission 203070) | Sediment microbial communities from Yellowstone Lake, YNP, Wyoming, USA - YL17G12_20 | ecosystem: Environmental > Aquatic > Freshwater > Lake > Sediment | place: USA: Wyoming | collected...
GGCAGGAATTGCCCGAATTGACGCTTGGGGAAATCTGACCCCTACATTGCCCACGAGGGCTTTGCAAGTTGGATTGCTGAACCAAGAAGCCCCTTCTGAATTTCCTGTTCAGTAGGGGTATTTCACAGACATTTGTCATCTGCGGAACCGCATAATCCCCTGCTAATAATGCTAAGATCATGAGTTGTCATCTCCTTATTATCACCTTAAAATCATCGGGAATATCTTATGCTGTTGTGCTGCCAGCATACCAAAAAGAGTAACTCTTTTGCTCATTTTATCAAGGCAGTCTTGAATCTGCTCTTGTAACATAACCTCCGATCCGGTGAGTTTACTTGCCTGTCCTGTAAATAATCCGGGTGTCATTTTCTCTGAAATGCTTTCCTGCAGCTTTTTAACACGCCTAAGGTCCCATCCTCTTCGTTCCAGACATGCCTCAAGCGGTTCTCCGCTCTTTGCAACATCCTCAGCCTCCATTACAATTTCTCTGCGAAGCCCGGGGAATAGTTCTTTTTGGCTAGGTGAAAAGAACTCCTCGCCATATATCTTTTTTCTATAAGCCCCTAATCCAGAGAAGCTGTAACCATACTCCTCTATCAACCTGTCGTAAGCCGTTGTCATAAAATCGTCAGTCTTAAACCTTCTTATTTTGGCTCCGCCCTGCATAGCCTTCAGCTCGTTAAACTCATCTTCTGCAACATTGATAGCGTCAACAAGTGAGCGCTCATCCCTGAAGCCTATCTCAGACGCCAGCTCATCCAGCTTAATCCCCTCGGAAGACTTGTACTTTGTTGGTATGTCCTTGTATTCCTCTTTCAGATAATTACCGGCGTAGGGTGCTATGCCCCCGTATTTCTTTACCTTGCGCATAAGCTCCCTTGCACCATCCAATCGCTCATTGTATTCCCAGGCTATATCCTTTGCCACCTGCTTTACAATGCTCTCTAATGGTATGTATTCCTTTGGCTTTGCCTTTGCGCCCGGCACCGGCGCTGGTTCGGTTCTGCATCCCTCCGCTGCGCTTCCGCATGTCGGTGCATACTTGGCACAATACTTGTGACCGAATCTATTTTTTTTGAATGTCCTGCAAGTCGCTGTATAGCCTGATAATTTACTCTTAATGCCGCCCAAACCAGACAGACTTGTATCAGCCTTACATCTCTTAGGGTTGCATGTAGGCTCATAAAAAAGGCATCTGTGAGTTTTAACGCCGTGTTTATCAGTTACAGGGAACCAAGCCCCACACGTTCTTATATATCCCTCTAAATTTTTAGGCCTAGTTATCCCAGAAAGGCTCTTTTTACTCTTTTTTTCTGATGGTATCAAAATCAGGACAAGCAGACCAAGCGGCAAAAGCCAGTTTATGCCTTTACTCGACGGAGGTTTTATTATCCTCGTGGACATCGCCCGGCTGAACTCATCAACGAGTGTGTTGAAGTCAGCGAAATCGGGGTAATACGAGGATATAATGACGGAAGCATCGTATATATCCTGATTTGTTACGGTTACATTTAGTGGTAAGGTCCCCTGTATCTCATTAGCGATATTCCAGACTGGCGGATATTTCGGCACAGAGGGGTCTTTTACTGCCAGCCAGTTGTTCAGGGATGCTACAACAAGATTGACAATGCTGTTGGCGGTATCGCTCAGCTTCTCGGTCCGCCACGCCATTATTTCTTCCGGTGTCATTGTGTTATCCTAAGGGCAGTTATGCGATACTGCCAAACGCTTTTAGTCTTTATGCTCATTATCTCTAAAAGATTCAGACCTTCCTTGTTTATATATACTACATGGTCACTATCATCCAATCTTCTGTTCTTATAGAGCAATCATGGCACAATCCCAAACCTGCAATAGCGGACTATTGCAAGCCGTGACCTTCCGGGATATTTATTTCATTTTCTATTATAAACCTACCAATATACAAAGTCAAGAAATTTTATGCCCCTGTGATGATGATAATAATAATTATAATATAGTGAATTTGATTATGTGATTAAGCGATAAGTGAGTATTTATAACCTACCAACCCAATAAAATACCCGTCAATATAATATTATAATCATCATTATAATTATTATTATCATCACGGAATGAAAAAATATTGCTTGACTTTTTATACAAAATGCCTTATTGTAGATATTAGAGTAAATTATACGGAGAGTAGAGGGGGTAAATAATCTGCAATTTTGGGATCCCGCCCGTTATTGCAGAAATTTACCCCCTTTTTACTTCCTAGTTACCCTGCGAAACGAGAAATGTAGTATTGGTGTGCTATCGGAACACTATTTTTAGTATTTTATCTTTGGAACAATTTGGCAAGATTTGGCAGGATTTGGTCTGGTTATGTATAAAAAAAATAAACCGTCTCAAAATATACCTGTAACTGAGCTAATATGGGGCTTGGACGTAGCCAGGATTTTTGGGGTGTCGAGAACTGAGTTTCATAGAAGGCTAAGGTCGGGCGAGATCAGAGGGATAAGGTCTGTTCAGTTTCTTAAGGGAAATATGTTCAGCATATATGACGCCTTCAAGGTCGCATATCCCAGGGCTGACAATAAAACAATAGAGGAGTTCGTGTTTAAGTTCCGTCAGGAAAAGGCCTCGTCTCGTTTCGCCGAGCAGCGAGGAAGAAACAAAAGCCGGAGCAGGAGGGGGATCGCGTGAAAAATCGATTAGCTAATTTGCTTTTTAAGAAGGAACCTAAAATAATTCAGTCAACCAGCTTCAAGTCTGCGGTTCAGGAGGTAATCAAGAGCAAGGACGGCGGCTCTGTCCACATATACAGGGTCGATCCTGACGGCGGGTCGGGGCTGGCTGGAAACTTTGTATCTAAGGGCGATGTCAGAGACTTCGATGATGTGGATATAGAGCCCTACATGAAAACCCGCTACGGCGGTGGCACCTTCAACGTCATCGTCATGAAGATGGACAAGGGGGATAACGTTGAGCGCGCCTATGCAAACTTCAGGTTTCACGTCGAAGGCGATCCGCTTGAGAGCAGGACGGAAGCTGCAAGGAAGAATAAAAGCGTTCAGGAGATTAACGCCAATATAACAGACAAGCTGCTTGATAAGGTCATTGACGGCAAAGATGGAAAGAACGATGCAGTTTTAGCAATCATACAGTCCAATCAGGCGTCGATGCAGGGATTGTTCGCGCAGATAATTGAGATTCAGAGCAAGAATACAGATACGATATTAAGGATTATGGAGTCCCACAAGGACGGTAACAACCCCGTCTTCGAGGCGCTGGAGGGAATACTGAAGCTCAACGAGGTGAGGGAGTCGCTTTCACCGGGCGTCCACGAAGACAAGACTCTGGAATGGGCGAGGCTGGCTTCAGACAGCCCGATAATTTCAGCCCTTGCCGGCAAATTTTTAGGTCTTGAAATACCACAGCGTTCAGTATTGCCGTTGGCGGAAGCGAGACCGCCGGGTGAACAGCCTGCGTTAGCTTCGAGGTCAACGGAGACCCCCTCCTCTCAGAGTTTGCAGGCTGATCATACCGGGGGCGGGAATATACTTAGAAACGGAAGACCTACTGACAGGGGGGATTTCGAGAGAGCGATGCTCGACCCGCTTATAAGCCTCATTGACAACGGGGGATCACCGTCAGACATTGCAACCCTGTTATCGCAGATAATAAACATGACTTTAAGCACCATTCGTGTAGGCGTAGAGCCGCACCCGATAATGATCAATTTCGTGAACTCAATTTCTGAGATGCTGAAGGGGAACGCCGATTTTGAGCTGCTCAACAGGGCGTACGAGGGCTTCACAAGGGACATAGAGATGCCGCCTGTTCTTGTAGAGCCGGTGAAGGCAGAGCTTATCAAGATTTACACGCCCATGTTCATGCAGATGAAGAAGGCGCCTCCCGTTTCGCCGTCACCGGGAGACCCCAGTGATGAGGAAGAGACAAGAAACGAGGGGTGAGAGAAGATGCAGAGCAGGGCTGGGGAAATGATAAGGGGGTTCGTCCCGGATGATCCGGAGATGACGATGGAATCCGTCAGGTCTGAGACCCTCGATGACCGCATATCAAATCTCATATCCGAGATACAGGATGGGAAGCGTGACGTGAGGATCAGGAGGCTTGCGGCGGATATTCTCCTGGAATACAACGTTGCACCTAGAGACTGGAGAGGCGAGACGTCGGCTGTATTCCATTGGGTGAGGACAAATATAAGGTATACGAGAGACCCTACCGGGATAGAGCTTTTCCAGAAGCCCAGACGAACTGTTGAGCTTGGTATCGCTGACTGCGATGACCTATCCATACTAATTTGCAGCCTTCTTGGGTCAATAGGGCACGTCATGCAGCTCAGGACAATAGGAATAACCGAGAGGGGACAAGCCGAGCATATATACCCATTGGACCTTCTTCCGCCATCCAACCCAACGGAATATATCGCACTGGATGCGAGCAGACCGGAGCCTATGGGGTGGGAAGTGCCCGATGAGCAGGTGAAATTTAAACAGGATTATGCGGTGGATTGATCAATACTTTGATTGGGGTGAAGGCTGCTGTAACAGTTGCAGTCAATGCGGTGAATTACCCACGACCAAAGTCTAGGGCTTCTTGTTTCAACGAGGGGCTACTCAGCGAAACTGAGGGACTCCCCTCTCCACAAGCGTTTTTCGTTCCGTCCTCGTTACTCGGCGAAACGAGAGTTCGGGCTATACCAGCCCTACCGAATGTTAGAATATTGATTGCGGCGTTCATATCTCTGTCATGGTCAGTGTTACATTCAGGACACAACCATGACCTATCAGACAAAGTAAGGTTATCGTTTATGTATCCGCAGACATGGCAACGTTTACTAGATGGAAACCATCTGTCAATCTCAATGATTCGGCAACCGTACCAACTGCCTTTGTATTTGAGCATGTTGACAAAGGTATTCCATCCACTATCGGATATAGACTTTGCAAGGCAATGATTCTGTATCATGTTTCGGATAGCAAGGCTTTCAATATAGATTGCTTGGTTATCGCTGACAAGTCGTTTGCTTGTCTTATTCAGAAAGTCCTGGCGCTGGTTAGATACCTTCTCCTGTTGTCTTGCAAGTTTCTTTTGGGCTAAGTATCGGTTCTTAGCATTAGGCTGTTTCTTAGAGAATGATTTACTAAGCTGTTGCAGTCTCTTTTCAGATTTTCTTAGGTATTCAGGCGATTCAATTATTTCACCTTCAGATGTAGTAATGAAGGCTTTAATGCCATAGTCAATTCCGATTTCGCCACCGGAGTAAATTGGTTCTGGTATCTCTAATTCGCATAGAACAGAGGCAAAGTATTTACCAGATGGCCTTCTTGAGATAGTTATTGATTTCATCGTACCTTTAATGTCACGGTGTAGCTTGATTTTGATACCTTTGCATTTGGGAATGTCAAGCAGGTTATCATGTATTGAAAAGTGCTGAGGTACGCTGAATGATTGCTTATGAGATTTCTTTTTGAACTTGGGGAACTCGGCACGCTTGTTAAAAAAATTGTTATATGCAGTATCAAGGTTACGAAGTGCCCCTTGTAGAGATTGAGAATTTATGTCGTTAAGCCATTCAAATTCAGTTTCTTTCTTTAGCTGTGTAAGAGATGCTTGAGTATCGTAATAAGTTAAGCCCTTACCATTCTCTGCATAGTAGTCAATACGCTGACGTAGAAAGCGGTTGTATATAAATCTAGCACATCCAAAAGATTGTGCGAGATATTGTTTTTGTGGACTATTGGGATAGATTCTGAATTTGAATGCTTTATTAGTTTTCATACTTAAAAGTATATCATAATTTACTTAAATTTTCAAGCTAATAATTAAAAAAGGGGTGTAATTATGAGAATGGCTGCATTAACCACAACTGAAGTTGTAAACGACCTTAACACGAGGGGATATTACGCATCGGTGTCTCCCGCAGTATCCCCTGCGGTATCACCCGCTGTTTCTCCCGCCGTGTCCCCTGCGGTATCTCCCGTTTCAAGGTATCTATCGCACATAGAAGTGCTTGGAATAGCAGTAAACCAGGCGCTGAATTACTATGGATATTCCGTGAAGGCTGCTGCAAAAACGTCCATCCCAAGCACAACCTTTAACAATATTATTACCGATGCGGTGAACAGGGCGCCTGCGCTTGAGAAGCTGACCACGACAGCGGCGCCTGGCGCACTGATGTTCGGGCAGATTATCACAACACAGTCGTGGTGGTCACAGTATGGCCCTGTAATCTTGCAGATGATCGGGGCCGGGGCAACAATAGCAGGTAATTACTGGCAAGCGCAGCAGACGAGAAACCTGTATAACCAGGCGCAGTATCAGACAACAGGAACTATTATGCCGGCAGGCAACCCGCAGGACGCAGAGACGATAGCTACGTATCTTATGAGCCAGAACCCATCGCTGACGAGGGCCCAGGCTTTGCAGATAGCACGGGGATACACAGGTCTGCCATATCAGGAACCCAAGCAGGAGCTTCCTTCATGGGTCTTGCCTGTCGGCATTATTGTTGGGGCAGCAGTTGTAATACCTGCACTGACGAGGAAGTAAATCACTGAGAAACTCAGTGAAGGGGCGGAGAGATGCTTAAAGACTTGACCTATCAGGAGACGAGCGACGAGCTGAACAAAAGGGGATATTATCAAGAGGAAGTATACGTCCCTGTGATCCCTGAGACCGTTTCACTTTCGCCTGCGCCAGTGTACGTCCCTGAGATTCCTGAGACCGTTTCGGTTTCGCCTAAGCCCTTGCCTGAGCCGGTTCCTTTTTTAGAGAGATATGGAAAGCTGGTAGTTTTTGGTGTTATCGGCGCATTTTTAATTGCGATTTTTCCGGGACAGGAGGGTTAATATGGTAGGGTGTTTCTTCCGGTATGTCTGAATCCCAGTCAACTGCCAACGAATAAATTCGTTGGCTTGTCCCTAATCTCCGTCTCGATAGACATCAACGATTGAGACATAAGGCGTATTGACTGACGCCCATCCTTATGCGACAAACTCTCCATAAGGAATTGTTGTTCTGTTGTGCGTTGAATTTTTTACATTTACAACGTTTTCTGTAAACAACCCATAATTCAGTTTTCAAAGAACAATTGGTATTTAGTAGCTGTTTACTTCATTTAGAAGTGCCTTATACCAATAATAATTATAACATAAATATAGGATAAAATCAAGGAATATCTGTGTTTAGAACAACACAGGAATCACTCCTCCCACAGCTAAAGCAGTGGGTTTCCTGATTCGAGGAGATCATGATAAGATCGCTTGCTCAGGTTCCAGAGGAAACACCTTACGACGTGATCGGGGCTGTATGGACGAAGCTCTACCAGACTTGCTTGACTATGCCCGGTATGTCTGAATCCCAATGCAGGGGTCTGATGGGATATAAGCCTGTCTATTTCCCCCCCTCCTGCGTTGAAAAGCCAAAATTTCCCTGGTGGGGGTACGGGATCATTGGGTTTTTCGTAGGAAAGTGGATACTATGACACTAGAACAAATGGACTCATATCTGATGGCTTCTAGGGATTACCTTTCTAAAGCATCACATACGCTTTCCGGTCTTGGTACGTGCTGCACAGCCAGGATGGACGAGCTATGGGCTGAGCAGAAGTACCTTGAGGGCTTAGCATGGCAGGCGAGGTATAACCGGCAGGAGGGCTTAGGAGTGCTGCCGGCGGCCGTATGGGCGGTTATAGCACTTGGGGGATCCCTTGCTGCGTGGCTAGGCACACAGGTCTATACACACTACGCGGAGAGCAAAACATCAAGCGATTATTTAGATTGTTACAAAAGAGTTTTCGACCTGTACAAGGCTAATAATTATAATGACACAATAGCTTCTCAGGAGGCTTCCAATGCCTGCAAAGCAAAGCCAACCCCTAATGGGGCAGGGGAGAGCATACTTGGCGTTGTGAAGCTGGCTGTATATGCATCTATCGGCATAGCGGCTTTTTACTTAGTTGTAAAGCTTATTAAGGACTGAAATGGATAAAAGGTGCGCTGATACTAGACCGCCGAGACAAAGCCCGTACATGGAGCATCACCCCGCCACTGCTAAGGAGAGGTGGGATATGCTTGATGAATACGGTGCTGAAGCCTTCCTTCTGCCGGAGGGGACGCCGAGGAAAGACCTGCCGGCATACCCGATAGTTTCAAAAAAGAGCGGGTGCTACCACTGTGGGATAATGCGTATGCAGCTTACGAGGATCGGGGCTGCCCTGAATAGAAAGATACCCAACGATTACAGGGAACAACTGTTCCGGGCGAGGGAGAGGCTCATAGAGGTAGCCCTCGATTATGCTGACTTTAGAGACCCAGGCAACGCTTGCAACTGGGCTTTAGGTACTTCAAAAAAAATGATGGAGGTAAGAAAATGGCTAAAAGAAAGAGAAAAGTGACCATGAAACGAAAAACCAGCAGAAAGATGGCGCAGGGGGAGTGCAGGACGACGAGGAAGGGTGTAGAATACTGCAGAACCAGGGAGGGCGTCAGGTTCACCGGCAGGATGGGTGAAGTGGGGTTCGTAGATGATCTTGGTGAGTTTGCGATGTCTCCAGGAGAATGCAAGAATGTCAGGGCTGGCGGTGGAGTCAGGACACTTTGCTATACTTCAAAAGGACCCAGGTTCGTTAAAACCAGGTCTGGTGTATCAATAGCTGATCTAGCTGCAGCCAGAAGAAGGCGGAGATAATGGGTTATGGATAATGAACTGCTTTTACTGCATGGGATCAACCCGGTCTGCGGGTGCCCATATAAGTCACGTTCCGCCGATCTCGGTATATATACCCATCTCAGCAGGACTGCCGGGACTCGACGGAAGAAAGAAAAAAGGTTAGGAGGTATAAATATGGGCGGATTAGGAAGAAAATGCACCGGTTGGCAGACTGTTTACAGCCCTGCTACCGGTGGCATGGTGAGAAAATGCGCTAAGTTTTCAGGCGGTTCGCACAGAAGGATGAGCGAGCTGGGCGATCTCGGTCAGGTAGGCACGTCTCTGAAAGCCAGCTTTGACGCAGTGAAGGACGTAGCGGTCGCTGCGCTGATAGGCGTCGGAGGGGCGGTAGGTTCCTTTGAGATCGTCAAGATGCTAGCCCCCAGCATAGGGTTAGCGGACAAGCTCGATCCGAAAAAAGCTAACATGGAATCCACTGAGGCCGACATAGCGGTCGGTATTATGGGTCTCGGCGGCGGGATACTTTTGACGAGGTTCATCTTCCCGACAAAGCCTGAAATAGGCACTAACGTAGCAATCGGCGCGCTTGTGCTTACAGGCATAAGGCTTTTGCTTAGACTCACAGGGAAGACTGTTACAGTTGTAGAGACAGCAGGTCTGGACTACATCGTGTCTGAGGAGCCAGGTTTTAAGAGGCAATACCAGGCGCTGAATGTTGGGGGTATTCAACAATCAGAGCCGGTTAACGTATTCAAGCCGCAGTTCGCATCAATGCCATATTAACAGTTCTCGTTTCGCTTTCAGCAGGACTGCCGAGACTCGAAGGCAACGAGGAAGAAATAAGAAAGTGATATTTTTATATTAGGAGGTCTTAATTATGGGAGGACTAGTCCAGCAACCAATTATAGCTTCAAGAACGCCCGGTCTTTACATGGTAACGGCTACCGGGCAGCAAGTAAAAATAACAGACACGGCGGACATCTTCTGGTACGACAGCGAGATACTGCCGACAATCATCACCGCAGGGCAGGAGTTCAGGATGTTCTTCAATGGCAACTTCACGACTCCGCCAGCAGCTACCAAGACACAGGGATTGCACTATAACGTGCCAAGTTGGGCCACGGTTCCTAAAGGCTGGGACATTGCTGTCTGGCAGATCGGCTTCTCGGTTGAGGTGGAGACGACGCCCCCGGCTTTCGTCCCTGCGGATGACCTGAACCTGATACTTCACGGCGGATACATGACGCTCATCACTGGAAGCATGAAAAAAGAGTGCGACGGTAAGATTGTTGACTATCCGATGGGAAAAGGTCTGGGCGGAGGGGTAGCACTTTCTGGTTTCGGTGTCCCCACCGAAGTCAGCTTTTTGTCAAACGGCACTCCGGCACCAGGGGCAATCGGAAGACGTGAGATCCCTATCCCTATCCCCGATGGGGAGGCTTATGAGATACTCGTCAGGTTCCCTGCGGCCATAACGCTGCGGGCAATGCCGGTCAAAAGGCTCAAGGCCGGACTCACAATCAAGAGGGGCGTTCCTGTACGGTGAAAAGGATGATCTCAGCTCTCGTTTCGCCGTCACTGAGAAACTCAGTGTTTCAATGAGACAACGAGGAAGAAACAAATTCACCGAGACTGAGGAAGCTGCTTTCATCCAAAAAAGGAGGGCTAAATGATAAATAATAATCAGCCCATAGAGGAATCTCAGATTACCAACAGGGATAAACTGCCTTATTTCGTTCCGTTCACGCCTCCTGGGCCTGTTACAACGATCGCTCCCGGGGCTGTGTCAATCCCGCTTGATTGGAAGGCATCACCCCGTGATTTCGTCTGCACGCACATCTCATGGACGTCTACGCTTCAGGGTATCCCACGGCACATCGAGCCGTTCAGGGTAAGTATCGAGGACGTATCCGCTATGAAGTCTTTAACGAACGGCAGGGTTGACTTATCTGCAATTACTGGGGTGGGCATAGACACCACTGAGTATAATGGCATGTTTCTGCTGTCTGAGCCCTGGCGATTTAAGAATGGCACTGTAATACGTGTGGTACTTGAGAATAGAGGGTGCCACGCAGCTACGCCAACCTTTTTGATGCACGGCTACTTTGATACTAAAGGCGAAGAATAGTCGGCGAAAGCGGGGGCTACTAAATGGAAGGAACCAGAATGACGCCTGAGCAGGCTTTTAATGAGAAACTGAGGCAAATAATTGAAAGGCTTGACGCCATCATCGCGCTCCTGAGCAGAGAGAGCAGACTGCCCGTTGACGAGATATTGATGTCGCTCATCTCCGTGGGACTGCCCGCAGCGCCAAAGACTACAAGCCTCGTCCCTGTAACGACTTCGCCAACGATACTTGCAGAGAACCAAAGCCTCTCTATCATGCGGGTAGAGGTAACGAATGACGACGTGGCGCAGCAGATATACCTTGACTGCAACCCGGACGTGCTTCTGACTAACGGCAGAAGGCTTAACGCGCAGCTGACGATAGCATACACAATTAACAGGGGACAGACCTTATATGGGGTCTGCGTCATAGGGACTGTCAACACCAGAGTCGCATACTCGCAGTCACCGCTATCTGCGCTTAAAGAAGGTCCGATTGTTGTGTGAGCTCGTTCCGCCGAGTAACGGAAGAACAGAATGGAAATCCTAATACTTATAGGCATATTCCTGTTGATAAGAGCAACTCGACGAGGCGCAGCCATACCTGACTATTGGCTTGAGCCTGCCGACGAGTATTACTACATCTTTGCGGCGGAGCTTCCCTTCGAGAATGACGTGATGAAGTGGAAGGAGATGATAATGCGGTGGGGGGAGCAGTACGGCATCGAGGCGGCTGTCATCGCCGGGGTCATCGCCAAGGAGAGCCAGGGTAGGAACGCATGGAATCCGGATTCCCGGTACGTCGGTCTGATGCAGTTCGGGACTTCTGAAGCCAGAGCGATGGGGTATACAGGGGACAAGAGGGGTCTGCTCGACCCTGACACGAATATCCACTGGGGGAGCGCCTACCTGAGCTACTGGATGAAGCACCGTGACGTAAAAGGATACATCCCATCGGCGATTGCAGGATACAATCTTGGGAAGGTCTCCTTTGTCTCAGGCAATTATGCCAATCAGGGATACGTTGACGCAGTGGTGAGCTGCGTACCAAGATTCAGGTTCCTTCTGGCGAAGGCTTATCCGGGGTACGCAAGGGTCTTCCCGAAGTCCACGTGGCTGAAGACGGAGAGTATATACGCATGAATTACGTCATACTAGCATCAGTGACACATTCCCACGAGTGAACTCATGGGATTCTGCTATCAACGATAATTGCCATTGGGTTGGTCTTACATTATCTCCGGCATGAGTTGGTGCCCCAACTCAAAATCTGTGTTTCGGTTCTTTAGGCTTGGCTGAAATGCAATGCGGATTTTACCCCTGCTAAAGCAAACACAGAAAGCACCAAGCTATTTTTGGAACTGGTTTTACTCAGCGACCATTGACTTCGCTGAAACCCTATACCAATTGTCAAAGAGCAATCACGTTCCGCCGTGTAACGGAAGAACAGATGTAGCTTGGTTATCGCTACATAGAAAATTATATCACAAAAGTGTAAATTGTCAATAATGAATTATGTCATAATATTCTCAATAATCTTATTCGCTTTGTATCTGAACAAAAGCCTCTCAAAGGTCAGCACCGACGAGTTGGCTAAGGCTATATTCGATCAATACATGGAGTCCGGCAACCCCATCACGATGGAAGAGGCGGTTGCAATTGCGCAGCAGGCTATAAATGTTAAGCTTACGCCAGTCGAAAAAAGGGTGATGGTCTACGCTGATATTATCATGAACGAGGGTTTTAATCAGAGGATGGACCCCGCCGCCATAGCCGCAGTGATACACATAGAGAGCGAGGGAAACCCTTATGCAAAAAGGGATGAGTACGATGCAGGAAGGATATACGCAACATCTTATGGCCTGATGCAGGTATTGAACACGACTGCGGACTGGCTGAAATCAAGAGAGCCATCTCTCAAATACAGCGGCGCTGCCTCACTGTATATTCCTGGCGTGAATGTGGAGATAGGGGCTTATTATTTGAGATACCAGTTCACTCGCTATAACAGGCTCAAATACGCCTTCGCCGGCTACAACGCAGGCACCTGTTTTGTCAAGGAACTGGGTAAAGTCCTGGAGTGCTATACGGGTGCATGGGGGCCTTTAGTGAACTCTGTCGGTGTAGAGAATGTCAATAATTATGTCATCAAAGTCGGCATCGTGCTGAACAGATACAGGATGATATTTGCTGCCAAGTATCCTGAATATGTCACAATGTTCCCATCTACAGCATATAGAATATGACAAATGTTAAGTCATTCATTTACGATTCTGAGCCGTTCATGTTGCCCGTTGGGACTGTCAAGGTATATGAAAGCAAGGTGTACGAAAATGGCAGCCACTGGGCGTTATACCACAACTACATCGAGGGATGGACGCTTACAGTTACTAGAGCGAAAAATATGGGATCACCGGGCTGGAGAATAAGGCAGATCGGCGGGATAATGAACGTTAAACATGCGACAAACTTTGTTGAGACCCACTGCGGTGGCTGTCTGGGGTTATATTAGGGATATGAGGATTTGAAATGTTACCAGCTTTCAGATATGAGGTTATAAGAATAACATCAAGCGATACGTGGCAAACATGCCCTTTTACGTATAATGGAAAGGGTTTTATCGTAAGATGCACGACGAACCCTGTCTATATCAGGCTTTCATACAGGGCAGGACAGCCCGGTGACATAATTGAATTAAGCAGTGATGACCCGCCCTTACCCATACCATTCTCTTTGATAGAATTCATGGTTTTGAATGTAAATGCTGGCTCTAACGGAAATTTGCAGATAACAAACATTGACTGAAAACCCTGTTGAGACACATTGAGGCGCATGCTCAGGTTTTTAAATGAAAATAATAGAAAATATTATTATTGGTGGAAACGTAAGGTTTGAGCTATATGAAGCTGGCAAGACCATCAATATAGCCAAAGCAAAAAATACCCAGACTGACAACGGATTAAAGATAATCGCAGCAAGAATGTCTAATTTAAGTCTAAATGCCCCCTCTCATATAGCCATCGGTACTGCTTCAGGAGGCAAGAATACTGCAAGCAATGCGCTTCAGGCTGAGATAGCGAGGGTCGCTTTTAACGTCAATTCTTTTGTTTGGGCGTCACCTTTCGCTATTGTGACTTACGAAGCCCTATTCATCGCTGGAGTTGGGACCGGGCTTATTAAAGAAGCTGGAGTATTTAACGCTAATGCGGCTGGTTTACTTTTCGCCTGGGCTGATTTCGTTGCGTTTAACAAAACTGCGGTCCAAACTGCCAGAGGGGTCTGGACTGTGACGTATCGGAGGCCTTAATGCAGGATGTACGTAACTGGATTCAAGTTGCGCCGCAGCTTAATAGCCAGACTTATATACATGCTCTAAAGGAAAAAAATGGTGAATTATATTGCTGTACAGGCAATGGCGGGAGACTATTCAAATGGAACGGCACGAATCTGTGGATACAGCTTGCCCCACAATTCGGGTATGAACAAATAATTTCCGATATAGAGTGGTATCACAACGAACTCTATGGAATTAGTGCATATCCTTATGATGGGAAATTATTGAAATGGAATGGTGTGGATGCGTGGGAACTATTATCTCCTTATGTATATACGGCAAACACAATTTCATTTACGAATGATCCGCTACCTGTAAATGATCATATACATGATTCCGCTAGTGGATTTTTAACGGCGGGATTCCGTCCAGGTATGCTACTCGGTATTACAGGATCAGCACTCAATAATCAGTATGAAGCCGGTGTCATAAATTTATCAGCTAATACAATGTACATAAATTGTCTGGCAAATGAAGCAGCCGGTAACCTGGTGACACTTACCTACAAGGGCGAGGATAATGAGAGGGGAATGTGCCTGAAAGTATTTCAGGACAGGTTGTTTCGAGGAACGCAGGGCAGCGGGGAGTTGCATCGTTGGAGCGATATTCTTGGATGGGAAGTAGTAGCACCAAATTTTGCCGGTAATGCCTATGCTATATATGATCTTGAAATTTTTGGGGGTGAATTATATGCTGTCCCGTGTTCGGGAGAAAGCGGCTCTGTTGGTGGGGGCTATCTCGTGAAATGGAATGGCACAGACAACTGGATTCAGGTTACTACAAACTATATTACTAATTATTTAGTTTATGCCTTAGAAGTTTTCGATGGGGAATTATATGCGGCAGGTGGAAATTCAAGTGGTGGCGACCTGTGGCAATTTGATGGTGTTGATCAGTGGGTGAAGGTTGCCAATTTTTTAGGAGGTCAGAGAGGAATCTTATCCCTAAAAGGTCTTGGGGGCAAATTATTTGGCGGAACATACCCTGGAGGCAGATTATTCGAGTTTAATGGCACGAACGCATGGGTACAGGTCGCCGCGCAATTAAATGCACAAGGCTCTATTTTCTCAATGGAGGTCTTGAATGGGAATCTGTATGCTGGAACTGGTGATGGCGGCAGATTGTTCATAACTGGCTGGATATTCGGCGAAGATGAAACCGTTGTAGTTGACGAGAGCTTCCTCAGTATACTGACAGGCGGCGCGCATGGTTTATACTGGGATTGGGATGAGCTTGAGCGGTCAGCTTTCGATTACAGGGCTTACAGGGACACCGCAGGGGATGACTGGTCTGACTGGGTGATGTTCCCCTGGCAGAGCTACGTTGTCAAGGTTAGCAGGGGGACGGAACCCATCGATATCGAGTTCTGCTCTGATGAGAATCAAAAATTCTCATATATTTCTTTAGATGAGCAGGGATTCATAAGGCTGCTGGCTGTGAGGGGCTTCAGGACCAGGAACAACGTTCCCGGAAGGAACGCAAATTACCAGGTAATAGTATTCAGATAACATTTTTTAATTAACAAACAGGAGGTTTCAAAATGCCAGGAGTATTGACAGATATTGTAACTATTGACGCAGGGGATAACTACGATTTGATTCCGACGGATGGGCAGGACCTGGAGGTAACCGAGATAGGTTCTACTATAGACGTAGGTGCGGCTTTGGCGGCTGTCCCGCAGATGCTTGTCGGCGTCTTTGATGGTGTTGCGGCATTGGGAGCTAACTTCAGGCGAAGCACCGCCGCTGACCCAAGTATAAGGGGATGGGACAAGCCCCCCAAATGGTTCATAAACCATAATAACTTTCTCAGGATAAATAATCCCGGCGGCGCAGGCGAGAACGTTGCGATATCATACAAGATCGCTGCGGACTACGGCCCTAACGGGGTTTCTAAAGTAATAAGCGACGTCCTTGATATGGATCCGGGCGACGTGTGGGAGGTCAGACCCCCGGATGGACAGGACTGGAACATCCGGGACATCGGATCGTCAAGGTGGCCCATTCCGGGAGGTGCAGTTACTACGGGATTGCCCAACCTTTTGGTTCAGCTGACCGATGGCGTCAGCTTCGCCACGATTGCGGTAGGCGTATTGGGTTTCGGATGGCACTCCTTCGATATACACATAAACCACGATGTGTGGCTTAGGCTTACTAATCCTGCTGCCGGCGCTCTAACTGCTACCGTTGGCTTCTCCGGGATCATATCGAAGGATTACGGACCTAATGGCGTCTCTGAAGTAGCCAGCCTGGTCGGAACAGTCCTGGGAGGTGCGGCAAATATCCTACTTGTAAGGCCACCTATCGGGCAGGAGTGGAAAGTAACGAGGGTAGGCGGGTCGGTATTGACAGGCGCAGGGGCGACTGATTTGCCCGACGTCGTGGTCGCACTGACTGACGCAGCACCACTTGCCTCACCTGTCTTACAGGGAACGGCAGACAAGGGATGGTTCGACGACCTCGAGATCTACCTGAACCACGACAACTGGATGACTGTGACGGATACACCCGCAGCAGGTGCTGATCTGGGCGTGTCTGCTTTCATAGTTGAGGCGTAAACAGTAATCAGTGAACAGTAATCAGTGAACAGTAATCAGTGAACAGTAATCAGTGAACAGTAATCAGTGAACAGTAATCGGTGAACAGTAAAATCAGTAATTAGTTCTTGCTTGCTGATTAATGATTACTGATTTCACTGTTTTGATAGAGGGATGATTATGCGAATAATAGACATCAACGATATTACAATTTTCCCTAATGTAGGCCTCGGGATAAAGGGACCTCGTGGAGCGGAATACCTCATCCTGAAACCGGGTTCCGCACTGACTGAGAACAGGATTCTAACCCTTAGAACTGGCGATATAGACAGGATAGTGACCATACTTGGTGATGCTGTGCTCAGCGACTGGTTCAATCAGGGGGTGAAAACTACTGATACGCCAACATTTTTAGGAATCATACTTGCGGGAGGCTCTAGTTTCAAATACGTTGAGTCAGTGATGGTCGGCAACGAGACCTTCACGACACTTATAGGAAACGTGTTCTACAAGGACGGGGGCGGGGCAGACAGGACGTTCAATCCAGCAGGAGTATTTTTACCGGGATTCTTCGTCTTTCTCCACAACCAGGGGTTGACAAAGAAAATTACGTTTGACTCGACGGTGCTTAATCAGGACGTCTTCCCGGGCGAATCCGCTGTCTTTTTCTACAGCGGCGCTGTGTGGAGACTGTTCACAATTGCGTAATTTGGTGGGGCTTTGGTAAAATTAAATGCTATGCCGCCGATTATCGGTCCGGTCAGCGTCAACCACCAACGAATAAATTCGTTGGCTTGTCCCTAATCTCCGTCTCAGTTCGCAAGAGCGCTTTGACATCAACGATTGAGACACCCAGGGGTTATTGACTGAACCCCGTCCTTATGCGACAAACTCTCCATAAGGAAATGATGTTCTGTTGGTCGGTGAAATACCCCTACTGAACAGGAAATTCAGAAGGGGCTTCTTGGTTCAGCAATCCAACTTGCAAAGCCCTCGTGGGCAATGTAGGGGTCAGATTTCCCCAAGCGTCAATTCGGGCAATTCCTGCCC